>Ga0209296_1002054_pt1 | contig 14707 bp, 8 predicted proteins | sample S_130206_EF_Meta_FD_187319 | JGI IMG/M metagenome (GOLD analysis project Ga0209296, IMG submission 187319) | Freshwater microbial communities from Lake Simoncouche, Canada to study carbon cycling - S_130206_EF_MetaG (SPAdes) (version 2) | ecosystem: Environmental > Aquatic > Freshwater > Lake ...
CGGTGAGGGCGAGGGTCTTCGCGGCGACGATCATGCCTTTGAGGCCGATGGTCGTGCCGCCGGCGGCGACGGCTTGCCAGCTGTGCGAGGGCGTGCCGGGAACCCAGGTCGCGGCATTCATCCCGACGGTGGGCGTCGTCCAACTCACGTCGGCGACGTCGGTGGAGCCGCCGCCGGAGCTGGCGGACTTTGGGTCGAAGGGCATGATCAGAGCGGCGGTCTCGACGGCGGGGGCTTTGCCAAAGAGGGTTTTGCCAATCTTGGCGGCGAAGGCTTTTTCTTCGTCAGTGTAGGCGACGCCGCCGACCGACTCGAGGTTGGTGTGCATGGCGCGGGCGAGGGTTTCGTTGCCGAGGAGTTCGTAGACGCCGCCGGTAATTTCCCATTCGACCGTGGTGCCAGTGCCGAGCGCGGCGCCTTGGGCGGCTTTCGTGACGCGATCCCAGATGTCGGTCACGATTAGGCGGCTCGGACTGCGGACGTAGTAGTAGGATTCGGCGAAGGCGGGGACGACGTTGGGGGCTTCGCCGCCTTTTGTGATGACATAGTGGATGCGCGTGGTGTCAGGCACGTGTTCGCGCATCATGTTAACCATATGATTCATGCCCTCGACGCCATCGAGGGCGGAGCGGCCGCGTTCGGGTGAGGCGGCGGCGTGGGCGGCGACCCCGCGGAAACGGAACTTGCCGGAGATATTGGCGAGAGAGCTAGAGAGGCGGACGGCGTTGCGGTCGCCGGCGTGCCAGTGCATGACGGCGTCGACGTCGTTGAAGAGGCCGGCGCGCACCATGTAAACTTTGCCGGAGCCGCCTTCTTCGGCCGGCGTGCCGTAGACGCGGAGGGTGCCCTTCTGGCCGGTGGCTTGGAGCCAGTTTTTCAATGTGATGGCGGCGTGGGTGGAGGCGGCGCCGAAAAGGTGGTGGCCGCAAGCGTGGCCGGCAGCGGAGCCGGGACGGGTTATTTTCTCGGGAAGTGCTTCCTGGGATACGCCGGGGAGCGCGTCGTATTCGGCGAGGATGCCGATGACGGGTGAGCCGCTGCCGTAGCTGGCGACGAAGGCGGTAGGCATAGCGGCGACGCCGGCTTGGACGGTGAAGCCGGCGGAGCGGAGGGTCGCCTGAAGGAGAGCGGAGCTTTGGGTTTCTTTGTAGCCGATTTCGGCGTAGCCCCAGATTTTCAGCGCGATGTCTTCGTAGGTTTGGCGCGTGGCGTCGATTTGGGCGGTGAGCTCGGGCTTGGTTTTTTGCGCGTGGGCGGAAGGAAGGAAGCAGCCGAGTGCGAAGAGCGGAGAGCTGAGCGCGAGAAGGCGGAGCGATTTTTTCATGATGGGCGTTGGGAACGTTGCGTGCGGAGCGGGGCGCTGCCGGGCGGATCAGAGACCCTGCCCTACCTCATTGGTAGAGGGCGTTGAAGAGGAGTTTGAAGGTGCCGTGGGTCTGGGCGCGGAAGGTGATCTCGGGGGCGAAGACGAGGAGTTTGCCGCCATTATCGAAGGGAGCTTCAAAGGCGGCGATGCCGTCGCGGAGGTAGTGTTGGCCCCAGGCCCAGCCGCTGCGGAGCGGCTTGGCGTTCGGGAACCAGGCGAGGGGACGCAGGCCTTTGGCGACGGCGTCGGGGGCGAGTTTGAAGACCAGGCTGGCGTCGAAATAGATGTCGGCCTCGGCAGGCATGCCACGGGTCGCGGGCGCGGTCGGGTCGAAACTCACGCGAAGGATGCTGCCGGGGATGTAGTATTTTTCACCGGGCAGCGGGCGTTCGCGGCCGTCTTTGCCGAGTTCGGTGAGGGCGTTGCGGATGGGGAGGCGGAGGTGATAGGCGAGATTTGCGCTCGTGCCGACGGTGACGACGGTGCCACCGGCTTCGAGGAAGGCGCGGAGGGCGGGGACGGTTTTGTCGGGTGTGAATTTGCCGAGACGATCGCGGTATTCGGCGGGCATTTCTTCGGCGCTGGGCTCTTTAACCGTGAAGGCTTCCGTGCCGGCATCGGTGATGGGCGCGTTGGGGCGCGGGATGGCTCCGGAGGGGAAGATGATGACGTCGTAGTTTTCACGGAGTTTGCCGGCATCGAGGTTGGCGGGGTAAACGACGGTGTGGGCGAAGCCGTATTGTTCGAGGAGCCAGCGCGTCCAACCGGACGGCATGGAGCCGCCGTAGCGATCCCAGAGGGCGATGCGGGCGGGGGTGATGGTTTTTGCGTCGATCGGCGTGCGGTCGGCGGAGCGCGCGGTCACGCCGAGGTCGGCGGATTTTTCGAGGGCGGCGCGGGCGGACGCGGGGATGAAAAAATCCCCGGTGGCGGCCGAAGTGGAAATGGCGATACCGGCGGCGAGGAGGCGGTTGACGAGGGTGAAAGCGTTGTTCGCGGAGCGGCTCACGAGCCAGCCGGCGGTGGCGGCGGGGAGTGTGGTGGCGGGCGGTGACTGGAGTTCGCCGTAGGGGAGTGGGGTGAAGGGGCCGTCGAAGGCATCGAGGATGCGGTCGAATTTCACGCCCATCTCGAAGGCGAGGGTCCAGCCGGCGGAGTCGTAGGGTTTGGTCGGGGCGGCGCCTTCATAGGCGAAATCGTTGGGGTGCTCCTGCGGTTCGAACATATCCAGAACGTGGGGACGGAAGGCCTGCGCGGTTTTCACCACGTAAGAGCCCGCGGGATATTCTTTCCCGGCGACGGTGAAGTCGGCGGTGGCGCGGTGGATCGCGACGCCGGATTTCACGAGGGCGTTGATGAATTTTACGGCGGTAGGGAAATCGGGTTGATCGGCGGAAACCAGATAGCCGCGCGGGTCGCGGAGTTCGGGCTTCTTCATCACTTCATGGTAGTATTTTGAGGGGATGCGGCGGTCGTTGGGGGAGACGAAACGGCTGGTCTCTTCGGAAGACTCGGCCGCGCGGGCGGGCGCGGGGTTGTCGCGGAGGTGGGCGGCTTTGATGGCGTCGATGCGGCTCGGGTAGGGCGTCCAGGTGTCGCGGCTGCCGCGGTCGATGGAGTTTTTCCCCATGCGCCACGTATTGAAGAGGAGGTAGTCGCGCTGGCGCGCGGCGTAGTCGAGGACGGCGTAGTTGAGGGAAAGGGAATAGGCGATGGACTGGGCGTAGTGCCATTTCTGCGGGGTGACGGGGAAGGGCGTGGCGGAGGTGGGGAGCTGGCGCGAGGGGACGAGGGGAACCTCCATCGGTGTGGGGCTGCCAATGGTCTCGGTAAGGAGGCCGAGCATGTTGTGAAAATACGTCGTGGTGCGGAGGCCGCCGTTCCACCACGTGGAGAAGACGGAGCCGGAGCGTTGGGTGTAGCCGGGTTTGCCCTCAACATTCAGGCGGGTGTTCATGGCGGAGCCGACGGAGTCGAGGCCGGTGACGAGAATGGGGTCGTAAACGTAGTTGAAAGGATCGCGGTAGGGCGGGCCGGCTACGACCGCGCCGGCGGGCGCGGTCTGGTGGTGGTTGTAGACGATCTGCGGGAGCCATTCGAGGTAGAGCTGGCGGCTCATGTTGGTGGACTCGCTCATGTTGTTCATGAAGAAGTCGCGGTTATTGTCGTGGCCGATGTATTTTTGGTAGAGGCGCGGGAGGGCGTCGACGATGCGTTTGGCGGGTTCGGGGCGGCGCAGATACCACGAGGAAACGAGTTCCTGGCCGTCGGGGTTGGCGTGGGTGAAGAGGATGATGCACTGGTCGAGGATGCGGAGCGTCTCGGCGTCGGTGCGGCTGGTGAAATTCCAGAGCGTCTCGATGAGTTGGTGGGCACCGAGGGTTTCGGTGGCGTGGAGGCCGCCGTCGATCCAGACGACGGCGCGACCCTCGGCGGCGAGGGCGCGGGCCTCGGTTTCGGAGAGACCCTCGGCGCGCGCGAGGCGTTGAGAGATGGAGCGGTAGTGGTCGAGCTTCGCGAGATTGGCGGGCGAGGTGCAGACGACCATCCATTGGGTGCGGCCTTCCTCAGTTTTGCCGATGTCGACGAGGCGGAGGCGGTCGGAGGCGGCGGTGAGTGTTTTGAAATACGCCTCGGTCTGCGTGTAGGTCGCCAGGTGGTAGTCGTCGCCGATGGTGAAGCCGAAATGGGAGCGCGGAGTCGGGAGTTCGGCGGCGGTCGCAGCGCGGGTGAGAGCGAGGGACGCGGAGAGGAGGGCGAGGGTGGCCGTGACGAGACGGAGAGGGCGGAGCATAGCGACGAGGAGGGGACGGGGACCGGGAAGGGAGAAAGATTAAAAGAAAGACGAAAGAGAAAGAGGGGCGGAGAGAACGATGACGAGAACGAGGACCGAGAACGATTTTCCGGAGAGGGACAAAGACGCAGCGCCACGGGGACGTGGCGCTGCGGGGTGGGAACGGGCGGGCGGACTGAAGTCCGCCGTGATCAGAGTTGCTTGGTGAGCTCGATGGTCCAGGTGCGGCCTTGGTAGAGGCTGCCGTGCACGGAGGCGGAAACGCCGGTTGCGCCGGAGACGAGGGGCGGTTCCTGGTCGGCGAGGTTCACGACGCCGAGGCGGATCGAGCTGTGGCGAAGGAGGCGCGGGGCTTCCTGCTTGAAGCGGTAGCCGAGCGAGGCGTTGCAGGAGACGACGTCGCGCACGACGTAGCGGTAAAGGTAGGTGCCGCTGTCGAATTGTTTCGAGATGTACTGCGGGGCGCCGAGCAAGGCGTAGTTGGCGGCGGTGACGGTGGCGGTGTCGGCGTAACTGCCGGTATAATACGCACTGAAGGCGGCGGTCCAATTGCCTTTGCGCCAGTTGATGGCGTTCGTGCCGCGCCAACGGGTGGTGCCATCGGTGTTGAGGCGTTCGATGAAGGCGGGGGCGGAGCCGGGGACGTCGCGCAGTTGGTAGGTGCGGATCATGTACGACCAGTCGGCGTTGAAGGCGAACCGGCCGATGGGGAGGTTCGGGGTTTGATAATTGAGACTGAGGTCGACGCCGCTGGCGTAGCCCTTGGCGAGGTTTTGGAACTGGATGTTGCGGGACTCAATGAGACCGACGACCGGGGCCTGTTGGGCGGGGGGGCGCGTGGTGTTGTAGGTGGCAAAGGTCGCGCTGTCGGCGGCAGTCGGGGCGAAGCGCTTGATGCCGGGGTCGCCTTGGTAGTTCGCGGTGCCGGAACCGAGGTCGATTTGAGCAATGGTCTTGCCGGCGGCGAGCTGGGCCTGGGTGTAGGCGTTGAGTTTCGCGGCGTCGCTGTTGACGAGCTGGGAATCGGAGTAGCTGCCGATGACGTTGGACTGGTCGATTTGCCAGTAGTCAGCCGTGATGGAGAGGCCCTTCACCTTGGGCACTTCCAAGGCGAGGCCGATGCTCCTGCCGATGGAAGTGACGGGTTTGAGCGCGCGGTTGCCGGTGGAGAAGCGCTTCATGATATAAGTGCCGTTGCCAACGGTCTGGGTGCGGTAGGCGTCAGTGGAACCGGGGGCGCTGTCGACGATGAAGCGGGTCGGAGCGTAGAGGGTGGGCAAATTGGGGGCGGAGAAACCCTCGTTGAAGGACGCACGCACCATGAGGCCGTCGTAAGGTTTCCAATTCATGCCGGCCTTCGGGCGGGTGGTGGTGCCGAAGTCGCTGTAGTTTTCATAGCGGGCCGAGCCCGTGAGCTCGAGCGAGTAGAGCAGCGGGATTTTCCGCTGGGGGGCGAAGACGGGGATGATCGTTTCGACGTAACCGCTGTAAACGATGCGGTTGCCGGTGGAGTTGGGGGCGTAGGAGGCGACGAGGTAATCGTTGTCGTCGACGTTGAGGCCGACGCCGGAGGGATTGCTGCCGACGTAGGCGGGGCGCAGATCGAGATATTGCTCGTGGCGGTATTCGGCGCCGGTGGCGAGGGAGACGGTGTTGCCCCAGTAGCGGAAGATCGGGCCGGAGGCGCGGGCATCGAAGCTGGTGATCGCGCTGAAACCGTCGTGGCGCCATTTTTGCACGAAGGTATCGAGGACGGACTGCGGGTTGGTGTAGGGCTGGTCGGGGACGATGGCGTTGCCCGCGACTTTGAAGGTGTAGCCGAAGGGATTGAAGGCGGTGGTGTCGGTGCGCAGGAGGGCTTTTTGGAAGAGAGACTCGCGCGCGGCGTTGTTGGAGACGTCACCGGTGTAGGCGCGGGTGTAGACGGCGGCGGATTCCCAAGTCCAGTCGTTCAGGATCTTACCGCGCAAGCCGGCGACGCCGCGGTAGACGCCCGAGTTTACCTCGACGGATTCGGTGCCGAGATCCTTCAGGAGGACGGAGACGAGGGTGGTGGCCTGCGGGGTGCCGGTGAGGCGAGGCGTGCCGTCGGCATTGGGTGCGCCGGTGGCGCTGTAGAAGCGGGAGCCGTAAGGGTTGAACGGATTGTCGATGCTGATGGGCGCGAACTGGTCGGAGCCGGGGGCGTTGATCTGAATGGGCTGGCGCTGGAGGTTAGATTTCGAGTGGTAGAGGGAGAAATCGCCGAAGGCGGTGATGCGGTCGGTGAGGTCATACTCGACGTTGGTGAACCAGTTTTTGCGGTCCGATTTGCTCTGGCCGGTGTTTTGATACTGGTTGAGATTGGTGAAGAATTCCGGATTGGCCGCGCGGTTCGTCGTCGGAGAAACCGTGGTGAAGGTGAGCGCGCCGTTGAGGGGGCGGAAGAAGTTGGCCGTGGTTGCTGTGCCGATACGGAACGAGGGATAAATACTGACCGCGGAACGTCCGTCGAACGGGCCGCCGAGGGCGTTGAAGCCGGCGGGAGCTTGGGCGGTGTGATCGGCGTTGCGGGTGTAGGCGCGGCTGCTGTAGGGGATCGCGTCGCGCTGGAGAAAATCGAACGTGGAGAGCCAACGGCCTTTGCCGCCGGCGAATTCGCGGCCGGAGGTCAGAGTCGCCTGGAGGTTGCGCCCGTCACCGTGTTCCGGGACGCCCCAGCGATAGCGCAGCTCGGTGCCGCGGAGATCGCGGCGGGAAATGTAGTTGATGACGCCGGCGACGGCATCGGAACCGTAGATGGCGGAGGCGCCGTCGCGGAGGATGTCGATGCGCTCAATGCCCTGGGTGGGGAGCTGGTTGACGTTGGCGTAGAAGGCGGGGACGCCGCCGTCGTTGGAGGTGACCGGGTGCGGGGCGAGGCGACGGCCGTTGAGGAGGACGAGCGTGTTGCCGGCGCCGATACCGCGGAGGTTGACGTTGGCGTTGTCGCCGCGGGAGTTGGCGCCGCCGTTTTGGGATTCGTTGAGCGGGATGTTCGTCACCTGCGGGAGGGCGGTGAGCATCTCAACGGGCGTGAGGGCATTGCGGATCTCGATCTGCTCGATGTTGAAAACGGTGACGGGGAGGATTTTTTCCTGATCGAGGCGTTTGATATTGGTGCCGGTGACGGAGAAAGCCTCGAGTTTCAGGACGTCTTCTTTGGCGTCTTTTTTCTCGGCGGTGGCAGGGGAGGGAGCGGGCGCGGTCTGGGCCGGCAGTGTCGCCGTGGTGAGTGCGGTCAGGAGGCAGAGCAGGGCGGTGGTGCCGAGCGAGCGGGTGGGTGTGGTCGTCATAGAGGTTGGAACCATCTCAAAAACAGAGAGGCTGTTCGGTTGGTATTGCTAGGTAGGCCGTGCTTACTGCCGGCCAATTATGACACGTGCAAGCTTTCGGAGGCTGGGTGCGAGACGACCCTGGAAATTTCACGCTCACGCGTGAAAGGGCTCCACCCGTTACCTGCCCACTCCACGTCTTGTCATCGCGAGTAGCCAAGCGACGTGGCGCTCCATCTAGAATTTGAGCCGCCTTGCCACGCCCTCGTTCCGCGGGCTCGCGATGACAGACAAGGCGGTGAAGCAGTTCCCCAGCGGTGTCGCCGAGCCAGAAAAACGGCTGCGCGTCGCTGACCAGCGTGGCCGCCCGTGGCAACCGCGCGGTAGGAAACATCCGCGATCCATCGGGGGCATCCGCTCCTTGGGCCGGAGCTCACCACTGCAGCCGGTCCGGTGCCCATCCGAGTTTTTGTGCGACCTGTGTCGTCCACGACCAAGCCTCGCGATTGCTCTGGGTCCATTTTACAGGCTGGCGTTCGGCGGCCAGCGCGGCGGCCTGGGGCACATCGAGGAAACGGAGCACGTTGAGATAATCGGGGCCGGCCATGTGGGACGCGGGCGGAGCGATCAACTCGACCGAGGTAAGGCCGTCGATGAAGAGCGAGGCGTAGAGGGCGTTGATGGCCTGATCGCGCGTGCCGACGAGCTGGATCGGCGTGTCGCCAAAAAGCGGATGCGTACGCAGCGCGGCGACGGCCCGGCGGATATCCCACACGCGCATGCCGTCCATGGTTTGGCCGAGGAGTTGGTAGCGACGGCGCACTTCGTTTTGGTCGGCGGCGGTGAGCGACGAGGCGGTCGGACCGAGACCGCGCGGGAAGAAATGCACGATCGCGGTGTCGGCCGTGGCGGCTGGAGGGACGGGCGTGGGTTCGTCGCGGTCGAGGACATACACGACGACGCGTTTCACGGGTGCGCGGTTGGCGGGGCGTTGCACGGTGAATGGCAGGCGGATCGGCCCTTGCGTGATAAAGTCCCACGTCTCGACGTCGCGACGCGCGAGCGCGAGCGGCTCCTCGGCGGCGGGCCAGCCGCGGAAGGATTTTTCTCGCAGCGCCTGCATCCACGCGGTGCGTTGCTGCGCCCACGCGGCGGTGTCGACGGGCAGCGCGGGTGTGGCCATGGCCACGAAGGTCTCGTGGATGGTGGTCGTGCGTTCGTCAGTGGGGTGGGCACCCACGGGGAAGACGCGGAGCTGTTTTGGATCGAAGAGTTTTTCCGCGGCGACGGTGATGAGTGTCTCGGGCCCGCCCTTGAGCCAGCGGTTGAACCAGCGGAAGGCCGGCACTTGCAGGTCCTGCGTGTCCTTGTGCGGACCTTCGGTGATGAGCAGGCCGAGCTTGTCGGAGGCGTGATGCAGCGCGTAGAGGCGCGCGAGTTCGCCGTGGACGCGGAGCACACCGTCGAGGGGGAAGATCGTGTCTTTGTCGGAGTTGGCGAGGAGGAGCGGGCGCGGGGCGAGGAGGGCGGCGAGCTTCGCGTAGTCCCAGCGATAGGTATTCACCATGAACATACAGTCGCAGTGGCCTTTGACGGTGCCGTCGATCACGTGGTTGTGGAGATCGGTGATGCCGGCGACGGGCACGGCGACCTTGATGCGGTCGTCGAGTGCGGCGGTGTACCACGTGTAGGCGCCGCCACCGGAGCGACCGGTCATGCCGATCTTCTCGGGATCGACCTCGGGGCGGGACTGGAGGTAGTCGAGTGCGCGGATGCCGTTCCACGCCTCCACACCAGCGGGCGTGTAGCCGCGGGAGTTCCACCAAAACTGACCGAAGCGTCGCGTGCCGTGATGCACACCCTCGAGTTCGCCCAGTTGGATGGTGTCGATGGCGAGGCAGACGTAGCCGTGACGTGCGAACCAGGCGCCATGCTGCTGGTAGCCGGTTTTGTTTCCGAGGCTCGCTGGGCCGTCTTTCACCATCGCGTGGCCGCAGACGTAGAGGATGGCGGGCGCACGGCCCTTCAGGTTTTTCGGGACATAGAGATTGGCCGTCACATAGAGCCCAGGCAGCGATTGAAAATGTAGTTTTTCGACAACGAACTCCGCGTGTTCGACGCGTCCGGTGAGAGTGGGTTTGAGGTCGGTCTTCGCGGGGCGGGGCGACAGACCGAGCATTTCGAAAAGTTCTTCGCGATACTGCGCGCGACGGTCGGTCCAGTCGGGGAGCGTCTTCACAGCGGCGAGCGAAGAGGTCGCGAGGCGCTCCGTCTCGACGCGAAAATACTCGGCGAACATCCGGTCGGCGGCGTTGGGTGCGGGGATGGGCGTGGGCGTGGCGGCAAACGTGCTGAGGGCGAGCAGGGGTGCGAGGGCGGCGGCGCCGGTGGTGAGAAGCGCAGTAAAACGGCGGTGGAAAATCGTGCTTGAGTTCATGGCGGGCGAGCGCGGGGAGGGGGCGGAGTAAAGCCAGTTTGAAACATCTCCGGCCACGGATTGCACGCCCGGTCGAAACTAATCTCACCGCGCACCACCGTGCGGACGTCCGGGCTAAGCGGCCGCCCGTGACGCCGGTGGTTGCCGCGTGATCGGCGACCCCGCGATCGCTGCGAGGAGGCACCGCGCGCCCTCCTCATCTCGAGTTCGTGGCCCGGCAGCTTCGCGATGAGTGGCGGCGCGCGTCCGTTTGCCGCCCCGCGCCCGACGATCGCTGCGTGGGCGCGCCTGCTGCGAGCAACGCGAGGTTCCGTCCCGCTCTTCGAGGCCCCGTCAGCCCGCCATCCACTGCTTGAGTTTCTCGAGCAACTCGATCGCTGCGCCCGCAAACGCGGCAAAATAAGCCAGCGTCGCGAGCAGCAACCCATACGCCGTCGCCACCGCCGCGCCATCACGCTCCATCATACCGAGCGTGCCGATCACCACGACGAGCGCCGGGAGCGTGTTCGTAAACGGAATCCCGCCCAACGGGAGCAGCAATAACCCGGCGCCCGCGCAGACGAGCAGGCCGTGCAATCGCATGAGCGCCGTCGTGCCCGTGATCCAAGCCCAGCGTGGATGCAGCCGGCGCTCGATCCAGCCGATGAACGTGCTCGCGCCTCCCAGTACGGCGCGAAAAAATTTCGGCGGTAGTTCCACTGCCAGCAACCGTGGCGGCAGCCATGGTGGCCGGCCGGCGACGAAACACGCGCCGAGCACCAGAATCACCGCGCCAAACGGCACTGACAATCCCGGGATCGAAATCGGTGAGCAAAACGGCAGCGCCAGAATCACGATCATCAACCCCGAGGCGCGTCCACCCAGCGTGGTCATGACTTCCCGCAAGGTGACTTTTCGTTCGTGAAACTGCGCTGCCAGCGCCTGCAGTTCATGGGAAAGTGTCCACAGTGGATCGGGCCCGCTGGGTGAGGGGAGATTCATGGAACGGTGAAACGGTCCCTCAGGTCCCGCGCTTGTTGCCGTAGAGTTCGATGTGCAGCCGGTGCGCATAGCGGTAGCCGCGCGCCTTGCACAATTCCCCGAGCCAACCCGCGCGCCCACGCATCGTGTCCAGCGTCGTCGCTTCGGGCATCAGCAGCACCTTGTGCCGGGGAATCTCGCGGCGCAGCGCGGCGAGCATGTGCTCGAGCTCTTCGATGTCCTCCGGCCGCGAAACGACGAACTTGAATTGATACGGATACTGGTCGACCCATGCGCGCACGACGTCCGGCTGCCACCGCGTGGCCTCGTGTTTTTTTCGCCAAGCGCCGTGCTCCTGCGCATCCGGTGCGGAATTGAGCAACTTTGGCGACAACGAGGCCAGGTCGCACGCAATCCCCTGCGGCGCCACCGTCGCTGCCGTCTCGATGGTAATATGATGCCCGAGCGTTTTGATTTCGTTGGCGAGCAATCGAATATCTTTCGCCACCATCGGCTCGCCCCCGGTGAGCACCACATGCCGCGCCGCTTGATGCTTTTGCACTTCCGCGAGAATCTGCGGCACCGTGCGCAGGTCGCCCTCGGGATTCCATGACGCGTAGGGCGTATCGCACCACGCGCACCGCAGATTACACCCGCTCGAGCGCACGAAGACCGACGGCACGCCGGTCAGCTCGCCCTCGCCTTGGATCGAATAAAAAATCTCGGAAATCAGCATGGGAAGCAGTGAACGAGAACGATTACGAGAAAGAGAACGAGCCGGATTTCATCGTTCTAGCAATCGGACTCACGCCGGGTCTCGTTGGTGGGCTTCCCCGGCAGCGCCTCGTTGCTGGCATACACCGTGGGATCCTGCACACCCGCGAGTGCAAACGCCTCGCGCCGCTCCACGCACGTCCCGCATTTGCCGCAGTGGATCGCGCCGCCTTTATAGCACGACCAGGTCCGCGCGAAATTCACCCCGAGCTTCACCCCCGCCGCCGCGATTTCGCCCTTGGTCATCGTGATAAACGGCCGGAGCAATTTCACCCCCGCATAGGTGCCCAGCCGCATCGCCTCGCCCAGCGCCTGCATGAAATCCTCCCGGCAATCAGGATAGATCGCGTGGTCGCCTCCGTGCGCCGCGATCACGACTCCTTCCGCGCCGACACTCTCCGCAAATCCGCAGGCGATCGACAACATGATCGCATTCCGAAACGGCACGACCGTCCGCTTCATGTTTTCCGCCTCGTAGTGCCCTTCGGGGATTTCGCCCCCGCTCTTCAACAGATCCGACGCGAACAACCGGTCCACAAAGTCGAGGCGCACGGTTTCATGTCGCGCGCCCACGAGCGCCGCGTGCTCCACGGCGAAGGGAATCTCGCAGTGATTGTGCTTCGCCCCGTAGTCGAAACTCAGGACCGCGGCCACGGCACACTCCCGCCGCGCCCAATGGAGCGCGGCCACCGAATCCATCCCGCCAGAACACAGCACAACGACGTTCATGAAAGTGAAAGTGAGGGTGAAAGTGCCGCTGAACGCAAGTGACCGCCCTCCCTGCTTCCCTTTCACACTCACTTTCTCTTTCACTCCCGCCATGCTCATTTTCCACGATCCGCAATGCGCCGACTACGGCTCCGCGCTGCGCCCGGAGCAGCCGGCCCGCGTCCTCCGCACCGCCGCGCACCTTCACGCGAATCACCCTGCGTGGGAATGGCGGGTGCCGCCGCCCGCGGCTGAAGTGACCGCTGCCGCGCTGCTCCTCACGCACACGCCCGCGCATCTCCAACGCCTCACGCAACCCCGCGACTTCGACGCCGACACCCCGTTCTTCGAGCACATCGGCGACCACGCCCGTCGCTCCGTCTCCGCCGCCCTCGCGGCCGCTCGTCACGCGGTCACGCAGCGCACGCCGGTTTTTTCCCTCATGCGGCCGCCCGGCCACCACGCCAGCGCGGGCCATGCGATGGGTTTCTGTTATTTGAACCAGATCGCGCTCGCGGCGGTTCACGCCGCCTACGATTTCCCGGCCGCCCGCCCTGCCTCTCCCGCCGGCACTCCCGCCCACGCTCCCGCTGCCATCCCCACCCGTCGTGTGGCCATCTGGGATTTCGACGCCCATCACGGCAACGGCACCGAATCCATTTTTCAGGCCCTCGTCACCTCCGACTCTCCACTCCGCGATGCACTCTTCTTTGCCTCGGTTCACCAACACCCCGGCTACCCCGGCACTGGCACGCGCGACCTCGGCCCGCGCCTCCGCAACTGGCCCGTCGCCCCCCATACCCCGCGCGCCCAACACATGGCCGCGCTCCGGGCCTCCTTCGAGGCCGTCATCGCGTTTCGCCCCGATCTCATCCTCGTTTCCGCCGGCTTCGACGCCTATGCGCGCGATCCGATCACCTCGATGACCCTCGAGCGCGAAGACTTTGCGACTCTCGGCCATTGGCTCGCCACGGCCCGCACCTCGCCCGACGCGCGTCCCATTCCCGCCGCCGCGATCCTCGAAGGTGGGTACAGCGCCGACCTTCCTTTGTTGATTGAAGCCTTCCTCACAGCATGGGACAAAGTCCCATGACCGATCCACGCCGCCCGGCGCACCACCCCGCCGCCTTCCTCGTTTGACGCATGATTTCGCGCTTCCTTCCACTGCCTGTTCGCCGTTTGCTGGGGGTCAAAGTGATCACCCCCCCGCCCGCCTACCAACTCCTTGACCAGCCAGGCTCGCTGACCGCGCTCCTCGCCGCCTTGGATCGCGTCGACGAGGTCTTCCTCGATACCGAGGCGGACAATATGTATCATTACAAGACGCGCGTGTGCCTTTTCCAGCTGCTCGTCGATGGTGAGATTTTTCTCGTCGACGTTCTCGCCCCGGGTCTAAACGTCGCGCCGCTCCTCAAGGTTCTCGCGAAAAAACACCTGGTGATGCACGGCAGTGATTTCGATCTCCGCCTCCTCCACGATCTCTGTGGTTTCCGGCCGGCAAGTATCTTCGATACCATGCTCGCCGCCCAGCTCCTCGGCCGCCAACGCATCGGTCTCGCCGGGCTCCTCGAAGAACACTTCGGCGTCGCCGTCGATAAGTCCGGCCAGAAAGCCAATTGGTCCCAGCGCCCCATCACGCCGAAACTTCTCAACTACGCCGCCCTCGACGTCTGGCATCTTCCCGCCCTGCGTGACATTCTCAAACGCGACCTGAAAAAGCACGGCCGCCTCGATTGGTTGGATCAACAATGTCGCGCTCAGATCGAGTCCGGTGCCACCGGCTTCGCTCCGGCCACCGATATCGACTGGCGCATCGGCCGCAGTGAACGCCTCCGCGGCGCCGGCCTCGGCGTCCTCCACGCCATCTGGCACTGGCGCGAAAACCAAGCGCAGCGCCTCGACACCCCTCCTTTCAAAGTGTGCGGCAACGTCCTCGTGCTCCAAATCGCCGAAGCCGCCGACCAAGGCGACTCCGAGGCCTCGATCCTCGAGCGCGTCAATCTCGGTAAACGCCACGACCGCCTCATTGGCTCCCTGTCCGCTGCCCTGCGTGAAGGTCTCGCCCGCGACCCGAAGACCCTTCCTCGCCGTCCCGGTCGCGATCCCAGCCATCTCTCCCTCTCGCAAGCCGAGGTCGAGCGGCAAGACCGGATCAAAACCGATCGTGACCGAGTCGCCGAAAAGCTCGGCATCGAAAATACCCTGATTGCGAACCGCTCCCAGCTCGCCCAAATCGCCCGCGCACCCGAGAAAATCGATGACCATCTCCTCCCGTGGCAGGCCGCGCTGCTCCGCGACGAACCGTCGCTGAAATCGCGAATCTAGGTCTCGACTTCGGGTGGCCCCTCGGCTTTCCCGGAAACGCGCCGCTCTAA
>Ga0209296_1002056_pt1 | contig 14702 bp, 8 predicted proteins | sample S_130206_EF_Meta_FD_187319 | JGI IMG/M metagenome (GOLD analysis project Ga0209296, IMG submission 187319) | Freshwater microbial communities from Lake Simoncouche, Canada to study carbon cycling - S_130206_EF_MetaG (SPAdes) (version 2) | ecosystem: Environmental > Aquatic > Freshwater > Lake ...
GCCAATGTCCAGAATGCGTAGCATTCTGGGCGCAAGCGCCCCTTTAGGGGTGCGCTTAACTTTGGCACAACACGTTACTCAGCCTCCTTAATCGGCATACCTCGCAACAGCTTCTGCTGTGTGACAATCCGCGATGAGATACACATCGTCTCCAACTCCTGCAGCAGAAGCTTGTAGGCGTAGGGGATCTCAATCGCCGAGAAGCTGGTCGAGTTCCCGCAACCCTTACAGGCCCAGATACCCTCCTTCGGATTCACCACGGCAATCAGGCCGCAGTCCTGGCAACTCCAGCATCGGAAGAGGTCCGAGCACTCCATGAAGCGCTCCTTGGTGAACTCGGCCACGCCGTGTGCCGCCACGCAATCGCGCTCCATCTCTCCAAAGCGGAGACCACCCTCCCGCGCCCGCCCCTCCGCCGGCTGGCGTGTGAGCATAACCAGCGGACCCGATGAACGCGAATGAATCTTATCGGCCGAGCAGTGGCGGAGGCGCTGGTAGAAGCAGGGCCCCATGAAGATGCTCGTCTCCATCTGGCGACCAGTGAAGCCATTGTAGAGGATCTCATTGCCACCGGGCTCCATGCCCAGATCGTCGCGCAGAATCTTCGTGACGCCCTCTAGCGTCACATTATTAAAGGGGCTGCCGTCGCCCAGACAGCCGAGCTCGCGACCCATCTTGCCCAGCAGCGTCTCTAGGAGCTGGGCGATGGTCATGCGGCTCGGGATGGCGTGCGGGTTGATGATGATATCGGGGACCATGCCCGACGCCGTCGCCGGCATGTCCTCGGGATCGAGAATCATGCCGCAGGTGCCCTTTTGGCCGTGGCGCGACGAGAACTTGTCGCCGATCTCTGGAATGCGGTCCTGACGCACTCGGACCTTGGCGAAGGAGTAGCCCTCGCCGTTCCGATTCTTGAAGATGCGATCGACCCAACCCGTCTCGTTGTTCCGCATTGTCTTCGAAACGTCGCGGAAGCGCTTGGCGCCCGCGGGAATGACCATGCCCGTAGGAACACGGAGGGGCACGACCTTGCCGATGAGGATGTCGTCGGTGTCGACATACTGGTTCTCTGGTGCGAAGCCCGTCTCATCCAGCTTCGAGTAGTTCGCATTCTTCATCTGCCGCGTCATGGACGGATCGGGGAACTGGAAGCGCTCCTCCTCACCCGACGACTGATTCTTGCGCTCCTCGTCCTTGTAGGTGCGGTAGAAGATGGACCGGAAGAGGCCACGATCGAGGGAGCCGCGATTGATCATGATGGAATCCTCCTGGTTGTAGCCCGTGTAGGTCATGATGGCCACCACGATGTTCTGGCCAGAGGGCATGGCCTGGGCGCCGTAGAACTTGCTCATGAAGGGCGAGACGAAGGAGACCTGGGGGTAGGCGAGGAGATGGGCCATGGCGTCGAAGCGCTCGCGGAAGTTGAGGGCGTACATGCCCATCGACTGCTTGCCCATGGCGCACTGGTAGGAGTTACGGGGCGACTGATTGTGGTCGGGGAAGGGGATATTCGAGGCCAGCGTTCCGAGCGCCGTACTGGGATGGATCTCGGCGTGCGTGTAGGAGTTGCCAGGATTCTTCGTAATATCGGACAGCTCCATGGCGATGTAGGTGGCCTCCGTCTCGCCGGGATCGATATACTCGATCAGGCTGTGACCACCCGGAGTCGTCCAGAGAAGAAGTCCCTCCCACGTGTCGATGGCGGCCACGGTGCGACTGAGGGCTCCCGTGGCATCTGCGGCAATCTCGCGCAGTGCGGCCGCGAAGAAGAGGGGTCGCAGCATCCGTCCAGCCTCCGTCGTGATCCAGATCTCGCGCAGCGACGACTTCCAGATAATGCCCGTCTGGATGTGGAGGCGGCCACAGCGCTTGGCGGCCTGGAGGCGTGTAAGCATCTCCATTGTATCCTTATTGGCCACCATGCCCAGCCAGGCACCATTGAGGAAGAGGCGAGTCCAGCCGTGCTTCTGGGTCGCCGTCGTGTCCTCCAAGCGCGTCAGTGTGCCCAGGGTGTCGATGAACTCGCGTACCGTCTTGGCATTGCTGTAGATGCTTACCATGGCCGTGGAGGACATGTTCTTCACGACGCCGACCGAGTGCCCCTCTGGAGTTTCGGAGGGGCAGATGTAGCCCCACTGCGTATTGTGGAGCTTGCGGGGGGCCACGAGCTTGCCCGTCTTCTCGATCGGCGTCGAGATGCGGCGCAAGTGCGAGATGCCCGAGATGTAGTTGAGGCGATTCAGGACCTGGCTGACGCCGATCTTGGAGGGGCCGCCGATCTTGGCCGAGCCGAAGTTGCCCGTGGCCAGAGAGGTCTTGAGACCGACCTCCAGGATAACCGACTTGATGACCTTGTTGATGTTGCTGACGTTCAGGATATCCTCAAAGTGGCCGGAGGCGCGCCAGCCGCCGCCGTGGATCTCTTTGCTGAGACTCGACCGGATGTCCTTGATCATCTTCGTCGTGAAGTAGGTGCGGAAGAGGTTGGCCATGAGGAAGCCCGGGAGATCCACCAGCTTGTTCGGATAGGCGTCACGGTCGTCGTTGGGGATGCGCCCGGCCGCCACCCAGAGCACCTTTCGGGTCATGTGGGCCAGGAAACAGGCCTTCGCGTAGTTGAAGGCCGTCGTAAGACCCACGTGGGGAAAGAGCTCGAGCTGGAGGATGTCCTCGATCCGCAGCTGCTTCGTGGTGCGGGACGACCAGCTGTTGACGTGCACGGAGAGCCAGGCGAGGGCGGCCTCCTGGCTCTGGACCTCGCCGGCCTCCTGGATGCTCTCATCAAAGATACCGTCGAAGGCGTGGTCTGAGTCTGGGCCGATTGGACCGAGGATGAGCTCGCAGATATCGGAGTCGGCGCACACGCCGAGGGCGCGAAAGAGAATCCAAAGGGGGATGTCGGTCTTGATGCGGGGCATGGTGGCCCGGAGCAGCTGGAGGATGGGATTCTTAGGGTGATACATGATCTTGACCGCATTCGACTTCGGCACCTGGTCGTTATCGGGGCCGATCGACTTCACCTCGATGACCTCGACCTCCTTTGTCTGGTTGCGATTGTTGCGGAAGACGACGGGGCGATTGGCCGCCATGCGCTCCTGGGAAATAATCACGCGCTCACCGCCACTGACGATAAAGTAGCCTCCGTAGTCCTCGGCGCACTCGCCGATGGCGATCGGCTCCAGATGCTTCTGGTCGTGCAGGAGGCAGTATTTGGAGCCGACCATGACGGGAATCTTGCCGAGGTGGACATTGGGAAAGAGCCGCTCCTTCATGACCTTGGCCCCACCCTTGGTATTATCAATAAAGGTGGTTTTCACGCGCACGTCGATGAAGAGGGGTGCCGCGTAGGTGAGATTACGGAGACGAGCGTCGTTCGGCATCATCGGAAGAATGGCACCATTGTTCTCGAAGATCGTCGGCTTGCGTAGCGAGACGTTCTCGAAGTAGATGGCGACCTCGTACTCGTGCTTGGCCGAGCTGCTGTTCGGAATGACGACGGGGCCATCGGCCGTGCGACCCATGAGCGCATTGGCGGCCGAGGTCGAGAGGCCCGTGGCGGAGGCCAGGGCGGAACGGGGGCCCGAGAGGGGTGTCTCTGGGCTGCCGCGCACAATCAGGGGACTGACGTGTTGAATGATTTCGGGGATATCGATATCCATGAAATGATTAAATGACTCAATCTGATGCGCGACGATTTGGCGCCCCTCCGTCTGCCTGAAATAGAGATCGAGGACATGTCTGTAGGAGGGGAGCATTGTAGGGGTTTTGGTGGAAGGGGTTTCACTAATTTTACTTGGTGAGTCCACGATACCTATAGGGGTATAGAGAGTGCTCTTTTAAGTCTTGCGTCTATATAGATCTCCGTAGATGGACCCGACAGTAAAGCAGTTTCAGGTGACTGGGGGGGCTGCCGAGAGTTATGGGGCTCCGCAGAAAAAGGGTCGGACGCGAAAGAATAAGAAGGAGCCCGGATCGATCACGGTGGACAAGGATGAGGGGGCAGCTCCGAGAGTTAGAGCCGTGCCTATCCCTGTCCCGGTCCCGGTCCCCGTGCCTGTTCCTATGCCGGTGCCTGTTGCTTTAACACAAATGAAGGTTGTCTTAACTGCTGCCAAGAAACGGGCAGTGGTCCTCGCCCCCAAGGCGGCCCCTCCAAAGAAGACACGCCGCCTGGGGCGGAGCATCAAGGTCAGTATGTCCGGTCTCAGTAAGCGGATGACTCGGGCCAAGACCATTCGCAAGGATGCCGGCAGCCTAGGGCTCCCGGAAATCAAGACGGCTCTTCAGAAGGCGGGACTCGTGAAGGCGGAGTCGAAGGCGCCCGAGGCCATTCTTCGGCAGATGTATGCGGATTATATGATGCTGAAGGATAGGGCCCTATAGGAGAGTAAAGATGAATGTGGTAAACTCATTTGACATTTTTGATACGTTACTCGCTAGAACAGTTTACAATCCTACTGATATTTTTGATATAGTGGAATTAACATTTCCATACCCTGGATTTAAAGAAATGCGGCTTGCAGCCCAAAAAAAATCAAATGGTACATTCGATGATATATATATACATTTTAAAACGCTAACAAATGCACCAGATGAAATAGTATCTGCAATAAAGGATCTCGAGATTAATACAGAGATAAATAATATTATACCTATACAATCAAATGTCTCAAAGGTTAATGATGGAGATATACTTGTATCTGATATGTATCTAAGTGAAGAGATCTTGTTAGCACTTATTCGTCATAATGGTTTATTAAAAAATGTAAAGATTTATGTATCGCCATCTGGAAAAGCTAATGGTTCGATCTGGAAGAGATTGACAGATATTTATAAAATTAATAGCCATTTGGGAGATAACATCCATTCAGATATAGAAATGGCAAAGAGATATGGTATACAAGCGTTATATACAGATACATATAAGTTTACACATTTAGAGAAGGATTTATTAGATATTGATAGAAATATAAGTAAAATATTTAGAGGATTTAGACTACTAAACCCATATAATAATCAGTCTATTAATCACAAACTTTATAATCAACAAATACAGTATAATATACCTCTTTTACTACATATGTGTGCATCACTCCATAGGATTTTAAAAACTGAAAATAAGAATACTGTTTTATTTATATCACGTGATGGATGTTTAATAATAAAACTATTTATGTATCTCTACCCCCAGTATAGGTCTATATATTTCAATAGTAGTAGGATTATAAATACGAACCCTTCCCTAGAATATATAGAATACGTTAAATCAGTATATAATAAAGATACATGTATACTTTTCGATTTACATGGATCATTTAAGTCTGGAAGGGCACTTTTTATGAAGTTATTTAACTGTCTACCTAGAATATATATATTTGACTTATCATATAAACAAAATATGTATGATGGTATAACATACACCTCTTCTATTAGTAATAAGATCGAAGAGTTCAATGCGGATATATTTGGAACATTGGTTAGTTTTAATAAAAATGGGGCTATTAGAGCCCCGTGCGATATAAATAAAAATGCATGTCTCACTATTCATTCAATAGTAGACAAATTTATTGATTATATTAGTAAAAATAATCATAACTATCAGATTATAAATGCTACTATATTTTCTAATAAAGAGTATTGGGCTCATTACTATAAGAATCATGTTGTTAATACAGAGATTATTTACAGGAATCAACGTGATCATGTAACATTAACGCAGATTGCAAACATTAATAATAGTGATAAAGGCGATTCATATTTATGTGCGCATACTTATACAGTAAAATATGAAGAAATAATACATAATATTATGAATATTATGGATATAGAAAGATTAAATATACTAGAGATAGGATTAAATCGTGATAATACTAAATCTATACCCAGCCTTATTATGTGGAAAGATTATATTCCAGAATGTAATATCACTGGGTTTGATATTAATAGGGACTTTATAAACTTTAAAAATAAATATAATAATATTGATATAAAAATAGGGGACCAGTCAAACCCGAATGATTTATTGCAGTTAAAATCATCCAAATACCATTTAATAATAGATGATGGCTATCATGCGTCTAAGCATCAACAAATAACATTCAAAACTATGTGGGATAACTTAGAGGTTGGCGGGTATTATGTTATAGAGGATTTACATTTTCAACCTACGCCAGAGACTTGTATAAAAACAAGGGAGTTATTTGAAAAATGGCTGGTGAAAGATTATATTATAACAGAATATATTTCTAGAGATGAGGTTCAGTCAATAATCCCTACAATTCAATCAATAGAGTTTTATGATTCTAGAAGTAAGAGATGGACTAATCTTAAGAATAGTTTTGTATGTATTCGAAAGGGTATTGTGGCGCAACCCACCTAGAGCGGGCGCGCGATACTACTACAAGATCCTGCCCATGCAGAGCCCCAATAGCATTTACAACCAATACCACACAGCCTATGCGCACACCTCAAAAACCTACGGCCCTAACACGGCCGTTCTAATGCTCGTCGGAGGGTTCTATGAACTCTATGACGTGATTGATCCGGCTTCCGGAGAACCAAAGACCTCAATGAAGCGTGCAGTCGAGGTGCTCGGGATCCAGTTGAAGATAAAGGAGAAGGATGCGGCCGGCCTCGATGGGCTCTTTGCCGGCTTCCCCAAGGATTCCCTCATGAAATACGTCGCCCTTTTGACCCGGGAGAACTGGACAGTGGCCGTGTACGACCAGGTCGATGCGGTCGGAAAGCAGCGGAAGGATCGGACCTTGGCGCGGATCTATTCGCCAGGGACGACTGAAGGCGCCGACGTCTATCTCGGGGCCGTCTGGTTCAACGAGGCGGGGACATTCACGGCCGCCGTCGTCGATCTCACCACGGGCGCCTTTACGACCTATGAAGGGGCTGTCGCCGGTGCCCAAGACGCCTGGATCACGGACGATCTCGCCCACTTTTTCCAGGTTCATCCGCCAAAGGAGCTCGTGGTCTGGTGGCAGGGGGCGCCCATCGCCATGCCCTCTGAAATGGCCATGCGTAAGATGACCGGTGCCACTGGCCTTATCCATCGGCGTGCAGCGGCTCCTATTGCCTCCGCCTTGCATCGTGAAGATCTTCTTCGCAAGGCCTTTGGACTCAAGGGGATCATACCCGTCAAGGCTCAGCTGGGCCTGACACCCCTGCTGGAGCAGTGTGTAACAGCCCTCTTGGTCTTCATCGAAGATCACTACATGTCCGTTACGACTTCTCTCAGGCCGCCTACAGCATGGACGCCGGCCACTGCAGTCTTTCTGGGCAACCATGCGCTCACGCAGCTGAATATGATTGCCTCGAGGCCTGAGGACTCTGTTCTGGGTCTGTATCTAAAGACCTATACTGCCTTTGGCCGTCGGGCCATGCGCACTCGCCTTCTATATCCTGTTTGCGATGTGGCTATCCTTGAGAACCGTTACAAGCAAGTCGAGTGGTGTCTCCAGGCTCAGCTAGACAGCCTGAGACAGATCGAGGATCTGCCCAAGCTGCACCAGAAGATCCGTCTGGCCCAGCCGACTGCGGCAGATTTCCTGCTTCTGGACAAGTCATACCAAACGGCCAAGGATCTCATTGAGACTCTTAAGGGTACTCCGCTGGCCCTGGATCCGGCTGCCATTAAAGAAGTAGAGGCATATCTGGAGTCCCTTCACGCCGTCGTATCTATTGACAAGGCGCGGCGGTCCTCAGAGAACCTCTTTTGCCTTCAGGATACGGCGGCTCCAAAGGTGGCTGCTGTGGAGGCAGAGCTGGTTGCTACTCAGGCCAAGATGACCAGCACCCTCGATGAACTCATTGTGAGCCTCGGGCTCACGCCCGGATCTCTTCGTCTGGAGTTCAAGGAAGCCAGTGTCCAAGTCACGGGCACCAAGGCAATCATGACTCTTGCTGCCAAGGCTCTAAAGGCAGTCGCGGGAGCCCAGATGCATGCCAAGAAGAGCAGTAGCAGTCTCGAGATTCCTGCGCTCAATACTCTTTATGCATCACAGCTTAGACTCAGGGCCAATCTCCAGGAGGCTATTCGCGATGAACTTCCAGGAATCTGCGATGGGTTGGCGGTTCATGCGACCACGTGGACCCGGTTAGAGGATTGGATAGCTTCTGTCGACGTTTCCGCGACTATGGCCAAGGTGGCGGAGGCCAGAGGATTCTGCCGGCCGGAACTCGTCCAGGCCGCGGCGGCTGGCGTAGAGACCACCGGACTCGCCCATCCCTTGATTGAGGGCCAGCAGAATCGGCTGGAGTATGTTCGGCACTCGGTGTCTCTAGGCGGTAAGGCAACGCCTAAGCATGTTGCCGACACTCCGACGGGCTGGCTCGTCTACGGTATGAACGCCAGCGGCAAGTCCAGTCTCATGAAATCCGTTGGCATCGCCATCATTCTGGCGCAGGCCGGTTCCTATGTCCCCGCCACCACCTTTCGGTTCACGCCATTCCGAGCCATCTTCACGCGCATTCTGAACAAGGATGATCTGTGGGCCGGCCTATCCTCTTTTGCAGTCGAGATGACGGAACTTAATGAGATTATTCGGCGATCTGACGAAAACAGCCTAGTCCTGGGCGATGAGGTCTGCTCTGGCACGGAGTCCGATTCAGCCACGGCCATAGTAGGAGCGGCCCTCCAGTGGATGGGTCGCTCCGGGGCCCGCTATATCTTTGCCACGCATCTTCATGGCCTCCACGCCCTCCCGGAAGTGGCTGGGCTCGAGTCTCTCAAAGTCTGGCATCTCCGGGTGCGCCGAGAGGGAGAGCGCCTCGTCTACGATCGGACTCTCCAGCCGGGCGCTGGCTCTTCCTTGTATGGTCTCGAGGTCGCGAAGGCCATGGGACTACCTCTAGAGTTCCTGGAGGGGGCCCACGCTATTCGTAAGCGGCTCACGGGAGGTGTTACCAGTCGCTGGAATACGGAGATTGTTCGAAAGGGATGTGAAATCTGTGGGGCCGCCACTAGCACTGAGGTACATCATGTCATTCCTCGGGCTTCTGCAACAGCTGGGCGACTGGCCGACGGATCCTCGATGAATAATGTGCGGAATCTCGTGACGGTCTGTGAGGCCTGTCATGACAAGCATCACCGGGGTGAGATCCAGATTGGACAGGTGCGACTCACGAGCGAGGGGCCTATCCGGGATGTGGAGACGGTATCAAGTCAGCATTCAACAGTGGTGAATGAGGACATTATACGGCAGGTGGAGGAGCATATTCGCCGCTATCCGGGATCTCCTTTGAAGCGGATGGCATATGATCTGGAGCGCGATGGAGTCAAGATCTCTATTCAGCGTATCCGGGCTATTCGGGATCGGATGGAGGCTTAGGAGGCCTCCGTAGCGGCGGCCACAGCGGAAGCCATGGCGGCTGGCGGGAGGGCCACGTACGTCATGGCGCCGGCAGGGCCCTGAAGGCCCTGGAGACCCTGGGGCCCAGCGGGGCCCGCAGGGCCCGCAACCCCATCGGCGCCATTAGCACCAGCAGGGCCTGTGGGGCCGGCAGGGCCAGGAGGCCCAGGAGGGCCGGCGACAGCACCGACCGGGCCACGCACCGAAGTGGCGCGAAGCTGAGCGACAAGCTCCTTCACCTCATCGAGCTCGACCCGGAGCTGGCGAACCAGTCTACCAATCGGGTTGCCATTCTGGTAGTTGAGGCCACTGGCATTTAGAACGGAAGTCATTTCTGTATGGCACATGGGTATTCCCGGAGATGTTTTGAACGCATAAACGGCCTTACGCCAACAACCTAAAATTATCACTCGCCCTATCCTATAGATATAGCATGATCATTCCAATCCGCTGTTTCGAGTGCGGCAAGACGATCGCGGACAAGTGGCGGGCCTACCAGCGTGAACTTCGACGGCTGAAGGGCGCGAAGGCAGAGGAGCGCCTTTATTTCGATGGCAACCAGATTCCGGTCACTCCGGAGAAGGCTGTCATGGACACGCTTAATATTAACCAGTGCTGCCGGACCCATTTCCTCACCCACGTCGACCTTATCCATAAAATCTAAGATATCCAATAGCTATGGAGTCTTACTGGCCATCCCTTACAGCAGCAGTAATCGCCGCCTTTATCATATTTTACCTCTTCCCCCAGTTCACGCCAGTTATCCTAGCCTTTTTTGCCGGAGCCGCCCTCGTCTACGGCGTCTACAATCACTATCGGATGTTCGGCGCCGAATACTCGATGATGACATGGGTCGACGCCGCTCGCGCCTCTGCACCAACAGTCATGGTTGGCACAGTAATAGCCTTTACCATCGGATACCTCCTTTTCATGGCTCGCTCTGGGCGCTCTGCCAATATCCCGTCGCCGTCCTATGCGCCTGCCTCGACGGCTACGAACCCTGCGACGAATGCCATTAGTAGAGCAATAAACTATAGCTCAAATAACTCTGGTAACTCGAGATTGCCTTACAATGAACGGGTCGCTTAACGTGTTGTGCCAAAGTTAAGCGCACCCCTAAAGGGGCGCTTAACATTGGCCTACAACACTACTTGGGAAGTAGGCTAAGTTAGGTACCGCCTGTAAGGCGGCGCCTAACTTAAGCACTTACCGGTAACGTGTTAACAAAAATCTAGCCGACTATTAAGATGACTGCTCGGAAAACCACAAAGCGCAAGATCCGCACGACGAAGCCGTCTACGATTCCTGCTCTTAAACATTCGTTCGATTCCCTCGACCACGCGGTCGCGGATATTCTTCGCGCCAACCTTGGCCAGAAGCAGTCCGTGAAGAAGTTCCAGGAACAGTGGCGCCGGATTTTTGGCCGCCCGGTCGATGCCGTCGCCGCCGCCGCCTATCTGGAAGTAAAGAAACGGAGCAACAAGCTCGGCACTAAGCTCCGCGGCACGAGAAAGCAGCGCGGTGGCGCTCTGGCTGGCGCTCCTCTCGACTTCCAGACGCGCCCGGGCGTCGATGGAGTCTATGGCTCCTTCCCCGCCTATGTTTCTAATGGCTTCGGCGTCGGCCTTCCCCAGCCCGGCCTATTCCAGGGCTGCGGCATCGAGAACTCGACGCCCGCCGTCCCAGCCAGCATGGGCTCGAACCTCGTAGGCGGTAGTGTAAAAAGAGGCGGTGGTATCGTCCAGGCCGCCTCTGATGCGCTCTTCAGCATATCGACGCGCCCCTTTACTCCGACTGCGCCTCCCAGCGGTCTCTTTTTGGCCCAGGAGACGGCTTTAGGACGCCCTCCCATGCCGCCATCAGCGCCTGATCAGAACCCTGGGCTGCTCGGCTATGCTCGTTAACTTCTCAGAATCTCCAAAAAAGCAAGAGCCATAGCCTATAAGCATGGCTCTTTCTTTTACATCAGTCTTAATGACCTCTAGAGTGTGGTTCATTATATGAAACCACTTATTGCTATGTAGTTCGTAAAATCTTTGCACACGTTGTTCCATATAGGGTATCCCGTCTCACCGGTTAAAGCCGACATCAGCATTCACATCCAGGAATAGAGAGACCATGGAACAGCTAGTAGGAGATTCGGCCAGAGACTTGGCCGAACATCTCATTAACAGATACTTTCGGACCCAGGCCTATCCCTATACACGCCACCACATCGAGTCCTATGACCAGTTCCTATCGCAGGATCTCCCCGCCATTGTAGCCGCCCGTAATCCCATCCAGCTCCTCCAGAGTCAGATTGGCACTTCCGGCATCTATGCCTACCGCGCCGAGCTCTTTGTCGGTGGCCTCAAGGGCGAGAATCTCTATATTGGAACCCCCTCGGTCAGCCTCAAGGATTCCGAGGAGATCCGTCTTCTTTATCCGAATGAGGCCCGTCTCCGTAACCTCACATACTCGGCTACCGTCGAGGCCGACATTGTTATCCGCCTCACCTTTGCCACGCCCCAGTCATCCGGACCACCGGTGATGAAGGAGGTACTGATGGATCCCGTCGCCGATCCGACGACCTATGGCTATCTGGCCCGCTTCCCACTCTTCCGCATTCCCATCATGCTCCACAGCCGCTACTGTATTCTGCACGGTAAGCCCCAGTCGCTTCTCCGAGAGGCCGGCGAGTGCATCTATGACTACGGCGGCTACTTCATCGTCGAGGGATCCGAAAAGGTGCTGATTACGCACCAGGAGCAGGCCTTCAATACCCTCTATGTGACTCCCCAGGATAGAGATCCTAAGCTGTCTATCTATGCCACCATCTCCTGTCTGAATCCGACGACGCGCCAAGTGAAGCGCGTGGCTTTCGGGCTCAATCGGCGCGAGGGAACGCTGGTCGTCTCTCTCCCCTTTGTCCGGAAGCCGGTACCAGTCTTTCTCCTTTTTCGGGCCATGGGCATCCAGGCCGACGAGGACATCCTCCGACTCATTCTGCCCAACCCGGATTCGGCCGAGACGAAGATCCTCGAGCCCCTTCTCCAGGAATCCATCGTAGACGCCTTTCCCTTCCTCGACACCTTCTCGGCTATCCAATACATAAAGGTCCTCACCAAGGGCTTCTCGGAGGCCCACGTGCTCGATATCCTGCATAATCAGACCTTTATTCACGTTGAGGATCGCCCTGGTAACCGCATCGCCTTCTTGGCCGAGTGCGTTCGCAAGATTCTGCGCGTGGCCGCGGGCATCGATCCGCGCACAGATCGCGACGACACGCGCAACCAGCGTTGCCTCACCTCCGGCGTTCTCACGCGCATGCTCTTTCAGGGCATCTATACGAACTGGACGAAGGCCGCCATCCTGACGCTCGATAAAGAATACAAGTACAACGTCGGAATCTACCAGGACTCCAACTTTGCGAATCTCTTTATGCAGGGCACGCTCAACCAGATGCTCAAGGCCGGTATGATCACGGAGGGCATCCAACGCGCCTTTAAGGGAAAGTGGTCCTCGGGGTCGGGCGCGGGCGTCGGCGAGGAGAAGACGGGCGTCATTCAGCCTCTGTCGCGCCTCTCCTACATTGACTTCATCTCCCACTGCCGCCGCGTCGTCCTCGACTTTGACACCGGTATGAAGCTCCCCGGCCCCCGCCGTCTCCACACGAGCCAATACGGCTATTTCTGCACGGCGGAAACTCCCGGCGGCGCCTCCATCGGCATCAGCAAGAATCTCAGTATCCTGGCCGCCATTTCCACGGCCACGGATCCGGCCCCCTTCGTACAGTGGCTCTTGACCAAGGGGGGTGTCATGACCTGCGATCAGATGACACCGTCCATGATCTCCATCTCAGTTCCTGTCTTTATTAATAACGGCATCGTGGGCTACACGATGCGCCCCATCCTTTTGCGCGATGTTCTGAAGGCCATGAAGTGGACGGGTTGTCTGCCGGCCGCCACCAGCATCGGCTTCAGTATCCGGGATCGGCGCGTCTTTGTCTTCATGGACGAGGGGCGGCCGATGCGCCCCCTTATTCACCTGGGGCCGAAGGGCGTCATTCCCACGGAGGCCCTTAAGAGAGCCGGCACGTGGCGCGACCTCGTTCTCGGTATCCTCCCCCAGACACTGAAACGCACGGTGCACCAGACGGGCTTTGTCGATCCTATGGCGGGCTCCTCACCGACCCTGGAGGACTACTACAAGAACCTCATGCCGAACACGGGCGTCATCGAGTATATGGATCCCTACGAGATGAATGAGGCCTATATTGCCAACTTCCCCGAATACATCCAGCCGGAAACGAGCCACATGGAGATCCATCCGAGCACCATCGTCGGTGCCATCAATGGTATGATCCCCTACGCCCATCACAACCAGTCGCCGCGTAACCAGCTGGGGTGCTCACAGGCCAAGCAGGGAATCGCCCTCTATGCGACGAACTTCCAGAACCGCTTCGACAATCGTGCGGATGTTCTGTGCTATGCGCAGGCCCCTATCGTCCGCACCATCTACTACGACTACATGGCGGATGGGCAGATGGGCTACGGGCAGAATATGATTCTGGCCATCGGCTCCTTCACGGGTTACAATCAGGACGACGGTATCGTCATGAATGCCGACTCCTTTGCGCGCGGGATGTTCCGGAGCACCTGCTACCGGACCTATGAGCTCTTTGAAGAGGATGATATGGGCACCAAGACACGGATCGGAAATCCCGTGGCCATTCCTGGATGGACCTCTTTAAAGCCGGGCATCGACTACTCGAAGCTGGACGATCGTGGAATCGTGCGCGTCGGCGAGCTGGTCGATGAGAATACGGTACTCGTGGGCGCCTATCTACAGAGTCAGGCTGGTGAGATGCGAGATGCGAGCCGGACCGCCCAGGTTTGGACGCGGGGGCGTGTCGATAAGGTCGTCGTGACGACGAATAACGCGGGCCTGGCCATGGTGAAGGTGCGGGTGGTGCAGGAGCGGGTTCCGGAGCTGGGCGACAAGTTCTGTTTAACACCTGATCACGAGGCCCTCACAGAATACGGGTGGATGCCTATTGCAGATGTGACGACTTCTATGAGGGTCGCGCAGCTTGGAGCCGATTCTCAAAAGGTATTTGTTAACCCTACAGAGACCTATGCCTTCTACCACAACGAAGAGGTCTATGAGTTTGCCACAGAGGGCGGGGGGTTCTCGCAGACGGTGACGGCAGATCATAGGATGTATGTGGCCGATTCGGAAGGCAAGGCGGTAATCATTCTGGCCAAAGATCTCTTCCTTTCGGATGCCGCCTATTGGTTTATTACTGACGTTGGGTCAGAGCCAATCTTTAAAAAGGAGAAGCAGGCTTATGATGGTCCTGTC
>Ga0209296_1002059_pt1 | contig 14673 bp, 12 predicted proteins | sample S_130206_EF_Meta_FD_187319 | JGI IMG/M metagenome (GOLD analysis project Ga0209296, IMG submission 187319) | Freshwater microbial communities from Lake Simoncouche, Canada to study carbon cycling - S_130206_EF_MetaG (SPAdes) (version 2) | ecosystem: Environmental > Aquatic > Freshwater > Lake ...
AAAATTTTAATCCCGGACCGACACAAACAACATATATTAATACCGGATTTTATCCAAAATTAATAGACGATATGAATGTATTTTTACAGGGATTAAAACTATTCTCCGGAACTACACAATTAAACGGTACCGCCGCGGTTTATGACACAACACTTGTGGTTTATACTGTCAACGATAATAATTTAGCTCCCGGACAAATATTAGCAGGGCCTGGAGTTGACACAAACACAACTATAGTTTCTCAAGTTAGTGGGACAACTGGGGGTGTTGGTATTTATACTATTGCTCCTGTACAAAATTTAACAACCGCAAACGGAATATGTTCTATCACAGGAACAACTATGGATGTTACTAATTTTACCGGAGGAACTCTAACGGTTAATCAAATAATTGCAGGGTCTAATATAGACCTAAATACAAAAATACTATCTCAAGTAAGTGGAACAACTGGTGGAGTTGGAAGATATACAATAGATATCTCACAAAATGTTACTCCATCAACTTTCTTTTTACCAAAATCGGAAATATTTTACGTTACAAATGCAACCACTGGAGGATATTCCCAATCTGAAGTACAAACACTAATAGATAATAAAAAACTTGTATTGTCATCAAATTTGGGAAGTAAAATAATAAAAACTCCAGGATTTGATAGTAATGATCCCGGAAGAACATTAGCTCTTTCCACTTGGTCTGTTTTATCAAAGTCAGAGAATACTGATTCTTATTATATCTTACCTTCGTTTGGAAGTACATTAAATCAAGTTAATAATGAGTGTTTTAAAAATAATAATTTAAAAATTGAAGTTGCATCTAACCCATCCGTTTATAATGGATCTGTAAGATTTTTCTGGGGAGCGCCAAATTATGGTTATTTTGATACCACTAAAATTACCAAAGCAGATCCGGATTCTTATATGAAAGAAATTTTCCCAGACAAGTCAATCCAACAGAACTTCTCATTAAATGGGGATAAAACGAAATACACAAAAATTTCCGAAATATTTACGACATTTGAAACAAATCTTTTAGATTATTTTGAAGATGAGTTTTTAAATTTTAGTAGATCAATTTACGATTATAAAACATTGATACCGGGTAATCCGGGTGAGGAGACTGAAACAGAAATTGCGTTTAAAAATTTCCAATACTTAATGAGACAATTAATGGTTATAACAAAACCCAGTAATTTGGAATCTGAAGGATTAGTTGCGGAGGTAATCCAAAAACAAAACGAAAACCTTCAAAAGTTATTGAGTAAATTTATGGAATATGACGTTGCCTTTAAGATGGGTAACCCAACTATGTTTGATAGAAGATTGTTTTATACTTTCTCAACTAAATTCATTGAAGACCCAATATCATATCAAGGATATAATCAAGGGGCGGCAGGAGCATTACCAACACAAGGTGGTGGAATTACATTAGCACAATCAAAAATTGCATATCCAGATACGTGGAAAGATCTTGAATATTATGTCGGATTTTCTGAAATACCTGAACTGGTATATACAGATAACGGATCCTATATAACAGATTTTTTTGTGGATATTAATGTTCAGTTTAATCAAAAAAATGTAAAAGAGTTTGCTCCAATCATAAAAGTATATGCAACACAGAAACTAAAAAACAAAAATATAACAATATCTGATTTTTATTCTTTAATGAATACATATTTGGATACAACCGAATTATATCAAAATAATGTTATTAATGATTTAATGACCGGAATCAGAAATGATTTACCGGAAATAGTTGTAAATAATGAAGGTCAAGATAATAAAGCCCCATTACAAGGGGATCAATCAAGAGACGAATTATGGGATTTATTTAAGTCTTTGAACGATACTTGGATTGCGGGATCCGATATAAAATCAAAAACCCTATTTGAAGACGTTCTATTTTATGATAGAGCAAGTAGAGATATAGGACAAAAGGTATTAGTTGACATTTTCAAAGTGAAAGACGGAATTGAGAACGGAAATGTTGGAAGTAAAATGTATAATGTAATATCAACAATACTACAAGAAAATAACTTTACTGTTATGCCACTTCCGGCATTTACTAATTTTTATAACGTACAAGATGCGGTTAAAAATCCAGTACCAAAACCAGAAGGAACTCTTGAGTTTGCTAATTCATTATGGGGAACTTTCTTAAATGTGGATTATAGAAACTCATCACCTAAAATATTATGTTATTACAATAGTAAACCAAGTAATCACTTGGCGATGAATGATAATGCTGATTACAGATATAGGGACGATGCTTTTGATTTAAGAAGGGCAAGTGATAATCCTTTATTGGAAAGTCAATTAGGAAAAACAAATTGGGATAAATCTAACAAAGTAGTTGGTTTTAATGTTGATGTTAGTCAACAAAATCAACAAATATTTGAAAGTTTTAGTATGACTCAAGATGCTGGACAACCAACCGCAGAATCATTACAAATGATTACCCAAATGGCAAACCAAAGTAAAAATAGAGGAACCGCAACTCAAAGTGTTTCTTTATATAATCTTTATAAGAATAGGAGTTATACTTGTACTGTTGATATGATGGGAAATGCCCTCATACAACCTATGATGTATTTTAATTTAAGAAATGTTCCTATGTTCAGTGGTCCGTATATGATTACTAAAGTTTCGCATTCCATTGGAGAGGGAGAATTTAAAACGTCATTTACAGGAACAAGACAACCGTTCTATAGTTTACCTAAAATTGATAACTTCATACAATCCTTAAGTGTAAATTTAATTAGTAGAATAAAAGAAGAGATACAAAAACAAGAAACTGAAAAGAAAAACTTTAGCGGAAATGTTATTACGGAAATAAATAATGTCGTTTCAAATGTTACGGGTAAAGACGTTCTTACTTCAAATCAAAATTGTTCAGATAAATTAAGTGCTAGTTATGTTGGATATACCGGAGTTGACGCTCCATCGGTTAATTCTAAATCAACAAAAGAAATGAATGATTTAATAAAATCAAGATTAATTAATTTTGGTTTAGAAGCAAATACCCAAAAAGAATTAGATATGAGAACATTATTATTTATCTTATTCTATATGGACACAGGAAATACAACAGGGTTTAGTGCTTATGAAAACAACTTTGGTACTTTAAACCTAACGGAGACATACGGACCAACTTTTATAAACTACGTTAATAAAAAATATTTTTGTATTTCAAAAGGAACTAACCAAAATATACCTATTGTTTCGTTCCCAAGTGTTGAAAGTTTTATTGACTTTGCAATATCAAAAATGTATCCAAGTATTGGGACATATACATCAGACAGAACACCACAAAATATTGCAAGAATATTTGTTGATCTTTGGGCTTCGGTCAGGAATTCAAATGTTTGGGTTAAAATGACAGAACAAGATAAATCATCTCTCCAGAATAAATCAACTGAGGGGTTACAAGTTTTTGATTCGGTAAACCCACAACTTTAATAAACATCAATATATTTATATAGAAAAGAATATGAGTAGAACTAAACTAATTTTAGACAATTATCTTGGTAAAAATACAAGAATGTCAGAGAAAGATGCCGGAAACGGATTTAAAGAAGTTTGCGATTTGGATACTGGAGATTGTTTCACAGTAAGAGAAAAAGATGGTCTTATTGAAAGAGTGGATAACACTATGAAGACTAATAAAAAAATCCAAGTTGAAACAAAAAGTGGAATAAAACAATTATTAAACGGATAACAATGGCAATAGATAAGAAAATTTTAGAAGAAATTACAAGATTTAAAAATATAAATAGTTATATTATGGAACAAGATGTTCCTCCGATACCTGAAGATTTAGGAGCGGGAGCACCGCCACCAGATCTTGGAGCACCTCCTGCCGCTGATCTTGGAGCTCCCCCTGCAGATCCTGGAGCACCACCGGCACCTGGAGCACCACCGGCACCTGGGGCACCACCGGCACCTGGAGCACCACCATCACCACCGGCACCAGTTGATGTTGCTACGGATAAAGATGTGGAGGAAATTGGTGGTGGAGAAAAGGGAGATGAAGAAAAACTTGAAATTACCGATCTTGTTAATTCTCAAAAAAATATAGAACAAAAACAAGAAGAGTATTTTAATAATTTATTTACCCAATTAAAAACTTTAGAGGATAAATTAGTAGATATGGATCAGTTGGTTTCTAAAATTGATGGTTTAGAATCAAAAATTGAAAAAATGAGACCAAAAACTCCAAAAGAAAGACTTGAATTAAGAACTTTAGATTCCGGACCTTTTACTCAAAAACTTTCAGATTTTTTCACAGATAAAGAGAAAGATATGGAAAATTCTGGTAAAAATGAATACGTTCTAACAACAGATGATGTAGAACAATTCTCCAAAGGACAGATAGAAGATTCGTTTACTGATTATGAAGACAACGAAGAAGATACCGATATGATGTAATTTGAAAGGGACACGAATGTCCCTCTCAAAATTTTTAACTACTTATTGACTGCGACACAAATTTTAATTATACTTTCTATTGTAAACTTTTAAAAACAAATATAAATATGGCGACAAACAACGTTTTAGACGCGGTTCTCTCACAGTACGAGAACTCAAAATCTGGAGACTTTTCTTCAGGAACAAAAATGTCTCAAGAAGACAGATTGAAAAGGTATTTCGCGGCAATCCTTAAGGACAACGAAAAACAAGGACAAAAAAGAGTCCGTATCTTACCTACACCAGATGGATCTTCACCATTTAAAGAAGTATGGTTCCACGAAATTTTTATTGATGGTAAATGGCAGAAGTTTTACGACCCTGCAAAAAATGACAATGAAAGATCTCCAATAAGTGAGGTTTATGAAGAATTAATGTCAACCGGAAAAGATTCAGACAGAGAATTAGCAAAACAATACAAACCTCGTAAGTTTTATATTGTTAAGGTTATTGATCGTGATAACGAAAAAGACGGACCTAAATTCTGGAGATTTAAACACAACTACAAACAAGAAGGTATCTTTGATAAGATCATTCCAATCTATAAGGCAAAGGGAGATGTTACAGACCAAGATAATGGTAGAGATCTTATTCTTGAATTGACAAAGGCAAAAACTCCAAAAGGAGCGTTTTATACTGTAATCCAAACAGTTATGTATGATGACCCGGCTCCCGTTCACGAAGACGCAGAAATTATGTCAGAATGGGTTGGAGACAAACTTACTTGGGAAGACGTATATTCCAAAAAACCAGTAGAGTATTTAGAGTGTGTTGCAAGAGGAGAAACCCCTAAATGGGATTCAGATGCTGGTAAATACAACTACGGAGACTCATCTGAAGGTGAAATCGTGATTGGTGGTGGAAAACCTAAAACTGAAACTAAAACTAAGGTTGAGGATCCACAGGCAAATGATGAAATAGACGAAGAATTACCGTTCTAAAAAAATCTAACTATTATTTAAGCACCGATTTACAATGTCGGTGTTTTTTTTTATCTTTTAATAAAATAGAATATTATGGCAATTAAGAAAAACGACTTTAGTTCGGTTAAAAAGAAATTTTCCACATCAGCAAAATATAAACCACAAAGATTTTTTGATTTAGGTCAACCATTTTTAGATGCCGTTGGATTACCAGGCCCGGCAATGGGTCATATAAATATGTTCTTAGGTCATAGTGATACGGGTAAAACAACCGCATTAGTTAAAACTGCGGTAGACGCTCAAAAGAAAGGAATACTTCCTGTGTTTATCATTACAGAACAAAAGTGGTCATTTGAACACGCCAAATTAATGGGGTTTGAATGTGATGAAATAGTTGATACTGAAACCGGAGAATTAGAATGGGATGGGTTTTATATTTTCAATAACAACTTTGATTATATTGAACAAATTACAGATTATATTAATGACTTATTAGATGCGCAGGAAAAGGGAGAATTAGATTATTCACTTTGTATTATGTGGGATTCTGTTGGTTCTGTTCCTTGTAAAATGACTTATGAAGGTAAAGGGGGTAAACAACACAACGCAAGTGTTTTGGCGGATAAGATTGGAATGGGTATTAATCAGAGAATTTCAGGGTCACGTAAATCAGATTCTAAATTTGAAAACACGTTAATCATCGTAAATCAGCCTTGGGTGGAATTACCTGACAATCCATTTGGACAACCTAAAATTAAGGCAAAAGGTGGTGAAGCAATTTGGTTGAACTCTTCTTTGGTGTTCTTATTTGGAAATCAGAAAGGAGCTGGAACAACAAAAATTACCGCAACAAAAGACAAAAGAACTGTTAAGTTTGCGTCAAGAACTAAAGTATCTGTAATGAAAAATCACATTAATGGGCTTGGTTTTGAAGACGGTAAGATTATCGTAACACCACATGGGTTTTTACCTGGTAAGGAAGCATCCGAAGAAAAAGCATCCATTGAACAATATAAGAAAGATCATGCCGATTATTGGAAAGAAATTATTGGGGTTGATGGTGATTTTGATTTGAAAGCAGAAAAAGAAGAAGTTGAGTAAGAACCCTGTAATTTTACGGAAATGACAAAAACCCTATTAGTAGACGGGAATAATTTATTAAAAATTGGATTTCACGGAGTTAAAGATTACTTTAACGGTACTGAACACGTTGGTGGTACTTGGCATTTTTTAAATACTTTAAGGAGATTCTTAGAGGAAACTAACTATAATAAAGTTGTTGTGTTTTGGGATAGTGAAACTGGATCTTCTCAAAGAAGACTGATCTATCCCAAATACAAACTTAATCGCAAACAAAAAAATGAAGAAGATTTTAGAGAACAATCTTTTACAACCCAAAAGAATAGGGTAAAACAATACCTTGAAGAAATGTTTGTTAGACAATTAGAGGTTGAACAATCAGAAGCTGATGATTTAATAGCTTATTATTGTCAAATATCTGAAGATGAAGAAAAGATCGTATTTTCATCAGATAGAGACCTTACACAACTTATTTCTGAAAAGGTAACAATCTATTCACCCCAACAAAAAAAGTATTATAAAAACGGAGATTCAATTAAAATGGATAGCAATGAAATTCCTCATTATAATATTAAAACCTATAAAATATTAACCGGTGATAGTTCGGATAATATTGATGGAATTTTTTATCTGGGTGAAAAAACATTTCTTAAAATGTTTCCTGAAATACTTGATACCGAATTAAAATATACCGATATTTTAACAAAGGCTGAACATTTATTAGTGGAACAAAAAGGAAATGTCGCTTTACAAAATCTCCTAAGCGGGAAAACCAAAGAAGGGATATTTGGAGAAGAGTTTTTCACAATCAACGAAAAATTAGTGGATCTTGCAAACCCATTAATTTCAGATGAAGGAAAAGAACTAGTTAGGTCATATTACTCCGAGTCGTTGGATCCAGACGGAAGAGGACATAGAAACTTAATTAGGATGATGATGGAAGACGGATTCTTCAAATTTCTCCCAAAGGGTGACGAAGCTTGGGTAAATTTTTTAAAACCATTTTTAAAGCTATCAAGAAAAGAAAAAACAAATTTTAGAAACAAACCAAAAAAGTAAAAAATGAGAGATCAAGAAATAACAAAAGTTGAATTTTTGTTAATGTGTAATGACAACATCGTGGTTCAGAGATTCTTTAATGTGAAGGGGTTTAACAAAAACGCTCACAAATCAGAGGAATTTTATGACTACATCAGAACGTTTAGTAACGACCTTCAACACAATTTGAAAATGAGGTCGGTGGTTTATATGTTGGACAATCAATATGAGATTAGTGAGAATCCAGAAGTATTAAACACATCCATTACAGACGGTCAAGAAAATTTTAACCTTTATATTAAGGTTGGAGACCTGACAATTTGTCAGAGAACATTTAACGCAAAACTGTACCCACCAAAGGTAAGATACACCGTAGACCTACGACCAAAGTTAAAAGGGATACTAACAGACCTGACTGACATTTTTTCAGGTAAAAATTTTAATTATATTTATCCACAATTTATTCAAAAGTAATAGTATTTATCATTACTAACAGAAGGAAATTATATGGCGACAAACAAAAACTTTGAATATCTTGGTAACAATTTTCAAATCCAATTACTTAATCAAATCATTTTAGATAAAGACTTTTCTCATTCAATAATTGATGTGATTGAAAACAATTACTTTGAAAATAAGTATTTCAAGATAATCATTCAAATGATTAAGGAGTATTATACAAAATACGAACATACCCCATCTTTTGATACTTTAGAACAAGTCGCAAAATCAGAGTTACAACAAGAAATCGCAATTAAAGTTGTTCTTGACACAATCAAGAAAATTAAGGATTCACCTATTGACGGAGTGGATTTCGTTCAAGAAAAAGCACTTAAATTCTGTAAACAACAAGAATTACAGAAAGTAATGAAAAAGGCTCAAAAAATTATTGACGGGGGAGAGTTTGAAAACTACGATACCTTAGAAGAATTAGTAAGAGAAGCTTTATTAGTTGGTTCAAAAGACACAAGTACAATGGATGTCTTTTCAAACTTAGATCAAGTGCTAGACGAAGACTACAGACACCCAATCCCAATGGGAATACCTGGAATTGATAGGTTATTAAAAGGTGGTTTAGCCAAAGGTGAAATAGGTGTAATACTTGCACCAACCGGAGTAGGTAAATCAACAATACTAACAAAAATTGCGAACCATGCATTTAATTTAGGTTTTAACGTACTACAGATCTTTTTTGAGGATAATCCTAAAGTAATCCAGAGAAAACATTACATACTTTGGACAAAAATTCACCCGGATGAATTATCAGATAAAAAAGAAGAGGTAATAAAGAAAGTTAGAGAGATTGAAGAGACAATGACTAATACGTTAGATCTAAAAAAATTGCCATCAGATACAAGAACAATGCTTCAGATCAAAAATGAAATTAGAAAAATGATTGCGGATGGTAATAAGATTGATATGGTTGTTTTAGATTATATTGACTGTGTTGTTCCAGATAAAAATCTTGGAGATGAGTGGAAAAGTGAGGGATCAGTAATGAGAGGATTTGAAGCTATGTGTCACGAATTAAATCTGGTAGGTTGGACGGCAACACAAGGTAATAGAGCGTCTATATCCTCAGAAGTTGTGACAACAGATCAAATGGGTGGATCAATCAAAAAGGCACAAGTAGGACACGTAATTATTTCGGTAGCAAAGACATTACAACAAAAAGAAATGAAATTAGCCACAATTGCAATTACCAAATCTCGGATTGGAGATGATGGTGTGGTGTTTGAAAATTGTAAATTTGATAATGCGATGATTGAAATTGATACTGAATCCACAACCACATTCTTAGGAATTGAAGAACAAAAAGAAGAAAGACAAAGATTAAGGGTTAAAGAATTGTTAGAAAAAAGACAACAAAGAGAACAAGAAAAAAGTTCTTAAAATTAAATAAAAATTATTAAAATAAATTAAAATGGATATTTCACAAAAAATATTAAGTGACATTACTGTCTTTATGAAGTACGCTAAGTTCCAACCTGAAAAGAATCGTAGAGAGACTTGGGAAGAGTTAGTAACTCGTAATAAAGAAATGCACCAGAAAAAATACCCTCACATTAAAGATGAGATTGAAGAGGTATATAAAATGGTATACAACAAAAAAGTATTACCATCAATGAGATCATTACAATTCGGTGGAAAACCAATTGAAATATCTCCAAACAGAGTTTATAATTGTGCCTATATGCCAATTGATCACGTTGATTCGTTTTCTGAAACAATGTTTTTACTTTTAGGTGGAACAGGAGTTGGATACTCAGTTCAAAAACACCACGTTGAAAAATTACCGGACATTAAAAAACCAAATCCAGATAGAACAAGAAGATACTTAATTGGTGATTCTATTGAAGGATGGGCAGACGCTATTAAAGTATTAATGGAATCATATTTGGGTTACAAATCATCAACACCTATATTTGATTTTTCGGATATTAGACACAAAGGAGCGAATCTTGTCACATCAGGAGGAAAGGCTCCCGGACCTCAACCATTAAAAGATTGTGTTCATCATATAACAAAAGTGTTGAGTAACAAAAAAGATGGTGAAAAACTTACACCAATAGAAACTCACGATATCGTATGTCATATTGCAGATGCGGTACTTGCAGGTGGTATTAGAAGAGCGGCACTTATTTCATTATTCTCGGCTGACGATGAAGAAATGATTTCTTGTAAATCAGGGAGTTGGTGGGAACAAAATGCACAAAGAGGTAGAGCAAATAACTCGGCAGTACTTCTTCGTCACAAAATCACAAAAGAATTTTTTATGGATCTTTGGAAACGTATTGAGTTGTCAGGGGCGGGTGAACCAGGAATCTATTTATCTAACGATAAAGATTGGGGAACAAATCCTTGTTGTGAGATCGCACTTCGTCCATTCCAATTCTGTAACCTATGTGAGGTTAATGCTTCAGACATTGAATCACAAGAGGACTTTGATAAAAGAGTTAGAGCGGCGGCGTTCATCGGAACACTACAAGCGGGATACACTGACTTCCATTATTTAAGAGATATTTGGAAAAGAACAACTGAAAAAGATGCACTTATTGGTGTTGGAATGACAGGTATTGGATCAGGAGTTGTTTTAGGATATGATATGAAAAAAGCTGCTAAAGCGGTTAAAGAAGAAAACGAAAGAGTTGCAACACTTATTGGGATTAATAAATCCGCAAGAACAACAACCGTTAAACCATCTGGTACCTCATCATTGGTATTGGGAACATCATCAGGAATTCACGCTTGGCATAATGACTTCTACTTAAGAAGAATCCGTGTCGGTAAAAATGAATCAATCTATTCATACTTGGCAATTAATCACCCTGAGTTGATTGAAGATGAGTTTTTCCGTCCTCACGATACTGCGGTAATCACTATCCCACAAAAATCACCTGAAGGTTCTATCATTAGACACGAATCGGTATTCCAAATGTTGGAACGTGTTAAGAAAGTATCACAAGAATGGATTAAACCAGGACATAGAAACGGACAGAATACTCACAACGTATCAGCAACGGTATCAATTAAAGAAGATGAGTGGGACTTGGTAGGTGAATGGATGTGGAATAACAGAGATTTCTATAATGGTTTGTCAGTCCTACCTTATAACGGAGGAACTTACACACAAGCACCTTTTGAAGATTGTACAAAAGAAGATTTTGAAAGATTAGTTAAAACATTATCAGATGTTGATCTTACAAAAGTAATTGAGTTACAAGATAACACTGACCTACGAGGAGAATTGGCTTGTGCAAACGGATCTTGTGAGATAATTTAATATTAAAAAAGTAAGGAACTTTTAATAAATTCCTTACTTTTTTTATTTCACAATATATTTATATATAATAACAAATACTTGTGAAATATGAAAAAAATTGAAATGATTGGTAAAGTTTTTGGAAAACTTAAAGTGGTTGAAGAACTAAAAAAGAATAAAAATGGACACATAAAATATGGATGTGAATGTGAATGTGGTAATATAACAGAAGTTTTTGGGACTCACCTACGTAGTGGTAATATAATTTCTTGTGGTTGTAAAAATAGAATTAATAAAGAAGGTGGGATTAATGGTGATTTATGGTATAACATAACTAAATATAAAACATCTAAAAGGGCAAACAGAAGAAATTTGGATTTTAATTTAACCAAAGAATATATTTATGAATTATTTAAAAAACAAAACGGTAAGTGTAATTTATCCGGAATTATTATTAAATTACCTATTAGTTGGAATGATAAATTATATACCGCATCATTAGATAGAATAGATAGTAAAAATGGTTATGTTATTGGGAATGTACAATGGGTTCATAAACATATAAATGTAATGAAAAATATTTTCAGCCAAGATATGTTTATTTTCCTATGTAATCAAATAACAAAAAATAATGAATTAGTTGATTTTGATGTTAAAAAAATTGACGAATTTAAATGGGGTTTAAACACAAAATATTATGAAAGTACAATGGGGTAATAATACGACGCTAACATATCAAGTATTGTTAGCGTTTTATAACCAAAGAAAAACTAACTAAAATGACGGTAAACGCATCAAAAGATTGGATACAACAGTTATATGTTCAGGAGACAAATAAAAAATCTCCTGAACCTGACTTTTACAAAAACGAATTAGGTAATTTTGTAATGACAGAATCTTTTCATATGAAAAGAGGTAAATGTTGTGGTAATAAATGTTTACATTGTCCGTATGAACCCAATTGGGAAAAAAACACCACAAACTTAAAAGAATCATTGAGAAATCAATGATTTTTTTTTATTTATATAAAATAACCAGACCTTATATTTATTTGATATGGCAAATGGGGTTACATACGGAATAAATTTTCCTTTTAGAGAATCATTTACTGGTAGATATTTAGATCTTTCAGATACTTCTGATGAAGAAATCAGAACTGATCTTGTTCATCTTTTATTAACCAGAAAAGGAACAAGATATTTTCTACCGGATTTTGGGACAAGATTATATGAGTATATCTTTGAACCTTTAGACGGACCAACATTTTCAGATATTGAAGCTGAAATTAGAGATAGTGTTGAAAAATATATTCCCGGTATACAAATCACAAATATTAGTATAACAGATGCGTCGGACGGTGAAGAAGATAAAGGAACATTTATTAATGCTCAAGGAGAGAGAGAATTTACTGTTCAAGGGATTGCCGAAAAAGAGCATACCGCAAAAATAAAAATAGATTACAGATCAACAGATCAAGCTTTTGAAAGTAATGATTTTGTAATAATCAATATTTAATGATATATGGCAGATAAAAAAATATCATACACCGCAAGGGATTTTCAATCTATAAGAACTGAATTAATAAATTTTACAAGAACTTATTATCCCGACTTAATTCAAAATTTTAATGATGCGGGAGTATTTTCTGTTTTAATGGATTTAAATGCCGCTGTTAATGATAACTTACAGTTTCAGATAGATAGGAGTATACAGGAAACAGTTTTACAATTTGCCCAACAAAAGGCATCAATATATAATATTGCAAGAACATACGGACTTAAAATACCAGGACAAAGACCATCCGTTGCTTTAGTTGATTTCTCAATTACAGTTCCTGCTTTTGGAGATAAGGAAGATTTGAGATACTGTGGGATTTTAAGAAGAGGATCTCAAGTGTCTGGAGCCGGACAACCATTTGAAACGGTATACGATATTGATTTTGCGTCCGCAACAAATGCAGAAGGATCACCTAATAGATTAAAAATTCCAAACTTTGATACTAATGGAAGATTGTTAAATTATACCATTACAAAAAGAGAAGTTGTTGTTAATGGAACAACAAAGGTATTCAAAAGATCTATAACTCCAAATGATGTTAAACCTTATTTTGAAATGTTTTTACCGGAAAAAAATGTATTAGGAATAACAAGTGTTTTATTAAAAGACGGTACACAATATAATACAATCCCGGAACCTCAAGAATTTTTGGGACTTGATAACCGATGGTATGAAGTTAAGGCTTTGGCTGAAGATAGGGTTTTTATTGAAGATCCGACAAAAGTTTCCGATCAACCAGGAGTTAAAGTTGGTAAATATATTACAACAAATACTAAATTTGTTACAGAATACACACCAGAAGGTTACTTAAAAATGACATTTGGTGGTGGTAATGTTTCGGCGGAAGAACAATTAAGGGAATTTGCAAGAACCGGAAACGCATTTGATTTAAATAAATATTCAAATAATCTGTCTTTGGGATCGGCTCTTAAATCAAACTCAACATTGTTTATACAATATAGAATCGGTGGAGGACAAGGAACAAATCTTGGGTCAAATGTTATTACACAAATTGGAACAGTATCGTTCTTTGTTAACGGACCGTCAGAAAGTGCAAATAAAAGTGTTGTTAATACATTAAGATGTAATAATGTTACTGCCGCCATTGGTGGAGCAAACGCACCAACTACTGAAGATGTGAGACAAATGGTTTCATTTAACTTTTCCGCTCAAAATAGGGCGGTTACAATAAATGACTATGAATCAATTATTAGAACAATGCCATCTCAATTTGGGGCACCAGCAAAGGTATCAATCACAGAAGAAAATAATAAGATAAAAATTAAGATGTTATCTTATGATGCAAATGGAACCTTAACAGATACGATTTCATCAACATTAAAAAACAATGTTGCAAACTACCTTTCAAACTTTAGAATGATAAATGATTACATTTCTATTGAAAGTGCGAACCCTATTGATCTTGCCGTTGATGTTGATGTTGTGTTGGACGCTAGTCAAAATTCTGGGGCGATTGTCTCTAAAATTATAGATATAGTTAATACGTATTTTAGTCCCACAATTAGACAATTGGGACAAAACGTTAATGTTTCTGAATTAAAAAGACAAATACAAAATGAAAATGGTGTCATTAGTATTTCAGATATGAGATTCTTTAACCGAGTTGGAGGGCAATATTCGTCAAACCAGACATCACAGAGATATTCAGACCCAAATACAAAACAGATTGAATTAATTGCCGATACAATTTTTGCAGAACCAACACAAATATACCAAGTTAGATACCCAAACAAGGATATTAATGTTAGAGTAATCAATTTAAAAACGGTAACTTTTACCTAATAATTTATTTATATTGTGAATAATAAATCAAAAAAAAAAAAAA
>Ga0209296_1002062_pt1 | contig 14658 bp, 14 predicted proteins | sample S_130206_EF_Meta_FD_187319 | JGI IMG/M metagenome (GOLD analysis project Ga0209296, IMG submission 187319) | Freshwater microbial communities from Lake Simoncouche, Canada to study carbon cycling - S_130206_EF_MetaG (SPAdes) (version 2) | ecosystem: Environmental > Aquatic > Freshwater > Lake ...
TTCACCGCAACATGCACATTGTTTAATGTTCGTTGGGAAATGGTAGATAAAGCACTTTTTCGTTCCAATGTCAAGAACCTAGTCTTGGTCATGGTATTTGCCTTGAAACCTTTTTCTTGAAGTTGAATTGAAATGCAACACAATGATTTTTTCATTGTTTATACACTACCACAAAATTATAAAAATGTCAAGAACTTAATATCAAGTCGGATAGTAAGCATATGGAATCGGACATGGAGCACAAGTACTATCGAATGGACAAGTGTATCCCAAAAATTTCCAAGTCTTTTCTGTAGAAGAACTATTTTTAATCCAAGTAGCTTTTTTATTAATACCACTTGTAAGTAATCCACTCTTTTCGTCAACTACACTCTTAAAATAACTGGATAGATTAGTAAATTCAGTATCAGTATTTGTTTTATACAATATATCTATACCATCTTTAATTAGAACTGTACCAATATCACCATCAAAAATTCCATTGGGACTAGTATCCACATAGGTACTATCAGTTTGATTCAATGAATTAGATGTTAATTGATTGATAAACTTAGGAAATCTATTATCTTTGATGAAATTTACTATCATTTGTTATATAAATATATAACTATCGACCAACTTCGTCAAAAAACTTTGATTTAGCTTCATCATAAGTCATTCCTATCATTTTATTATAAAATAGGATATCAGACTTGATATTACCTTCACTATGAAGTTTTTTATATCTTTCTATAGCTTTTGGTTTCCACCAGTCAAAAACACCTTGGGTATCCTTTTTAAACAATTCTTTCAATTTTAAATCTTGTTCACTAATCTTGTTTTGTAAGAATTCTTTGGTGTTTTCATAAAAAAAACTATAATATACACCTCGTTCATATCCATGTGTATAATCACTAGCTTTAATTTTTAATGTCTGAAATATCATACTAATAACCCGGTTCTTTGCACCAGTTACAGGTCCACTTACACCTTCTTTTTGCGTCATTGATTTATTGTACTGTTCAGTCTTATTATCTTTTATCCATTGATGCCATATTTCATATACACTATCATCTGGTTTAATCATCATCTTACCAGTACTTGAACCACATTTGTGCCACCATTTAAGACTATTATACATACTGTAACTACCATATAAACTGGTTGTAGTCATACCAACCAATTCTTCACCATATAGTTTCTTCCAAATTTCTCTGGTTTTAGAAGTAGTAATTAAAGCAGCTACTAACTTACCACCCAAGAAATTATAACCAAATGGTTGGGTACTCATAATACAACTACCAATCGCACTATGAACCAGTCTTTTATCTTTTAATTTATTATCAGCCGTCCATCCAATATAATTATCTCTAACTGTAATTAGAATAACATCACTCGAAATACTTACCGCACCCAAATATCTTGGATTATCTACATTACCATCGGTTATCAACAATTTAACAAATCTACCTGGTGTTTGTGCATATTCCATCGTATGACAAAATAACCGTAACATCAACCAATCTTGTTCATATGCACTACCTGGTGTAACATGAACAATAGTAGGATTTAAATTTTCCAATTCTTTAACTGTCAACTCTACATCGTTAATATCTGTAGGATTCCATATCTTAGCTTTAACTACACCAGATTTATTCAAATAATCTTTATAAGTTTGTACTTCAACCCACTTCTTATAAAATGTCTGTTCTTCAGCAGACATAGTCTTTAGATAATCAATGTTCTTAATAAACTTAGATTTCTCCAAATCAAATTCAAACTCTCCAGCATCAAAAAATTCGTTTCCCATATTTATATTCAGTATGACATTTAAAAAACCAGATTCAACTCAAAAAGTTTACCACTACATTGAGATAGATTCAACAACAATCGCTCTATATGATAGTTTAATGGATCAACCAATATCATATGGAAGTAAAGTAAAAATTCAAGTGGATATTAATAAATTGCTCCCCAAAGATATAACTATTTATTATTATACACTAAAACAATTAATAAAATTAAAACCAATAAAACCTTATATAGGCAAAAAATAATGCCGTATGAATACATAATGTACCCACACGGCATTTTTATGTATTCTACAGATTAAGCAACTGCCTTATTGGTTTTAGTTGCAGTTTCAACATGTTCAGTTGTGTCAGATTTAGCCTTAACATCTAGAACATTGACAGTATTAAACTTATCACTAAGCATAACACCGGCAGTACGAGCAGCATTAATAGCTGTTTCAGTTACGGGATTCATTACGAAAGCAAGCTTTGGACGACCCTTACCACCATGTACTGTTCCGATTTGCGAAACACTACCTTCATCAAGCGCATTCTTCAACCGAACTCGCAACGTGATTGAAATAAAATCACTATTGAGAGCAGTCAAATCACTTACACCAAAGTAGGTGTCATTTGATGGCCAGGTTACAGTTAGGTTTGTCTTATTCTTGCGGTCTGTCTTCTTAGTATTACTCATATTTTATATTTTTTGTTTATGTTTAGCGGTTGAACTTCAACCTTATAAATACTTTATATTATATCCTGTTTGATGTCAATTACTTTTTTCAAGAAACATCCGATTCATTGTCTTGGCAACTTGCAAAAGATTGCTTGGATTGATGAATGATGCACTCTTTCCATACATTTTCTTGAACAAATCAATTGATTTTGGATTATTTATTCCTTCACTCTTAATAAAATAACTCAATACAGCGTATCCTTCATGAGCAATCTTAGATACCTGTTTCTTGGTATGTAGAGCAGCAGACTCTTGACTATAATTTACAGCGACACCATTATTGGTTGTATAATTCATAGCGGGCTCACCATCACTGAAATTAAGAAAATAATAGTCAGTATCAATAGAAGTCTTTGGCAAATGTTTCATAATTGCTTCAAATGACAGACCTTCAGGTGTAGCTCCATTTGGATACAAATATGGAAACAATGATTTAATCTTACCGATTTTATCTACTGATGAATCATATCCAATCACAACATAAGGATTTGATCCATTATGTGAACGACTTGTACTAAAAGTGGTTCTGAATGATACAGTTACCCGTAAATTATCAATCATAGAAGCAGCCTTACAAATAGCAACTACACTTGTCATAGTCTTTTCCCATTTGTCTCCTCTCATGCTTGAACTAGCATCTACAGTGATATGAATATAAGATTTTTTATATTTAGAAACATCCATGATATGAAAAACATTTTCATTATCAAAAGACAGTTCTGATAAAATCCTACGATCAATCTTGCCTACAGGTTTACGCATATACTTGGTGGTATTTACCTCACTACGAATCTGTAGCTTACGTCCAAGAGCTGCACCCATTACTAATCCTGCATTTACTGCTTTTAATACATTAGGATTAATTACAGATTTACTACTATAAGATCCATTAAAATGATTGTATTCAACATACTTTAAAGGAAATACATCTGTAGCAATTAACTCTTTTTTTAATTTGGTAACAAGAATTGTATCTACACTATAATAACCATCTGACTTAATATAGTCAGTCCCACTCTTAACCAAAGTCATTCCACTCTGTTCAATAGCGTCAAGAATCTTTTTATCTTTCTTAGATACTTTCTTTTTCTTAATATTACCACTCAAAAAATCCTTCTGCTTTTGAATCGCTTTCTTAATTTGTTTATTTTTATTATCCGATACAGATGGATCTTGTCCAATATCATTCTTTACATCACCCTTGGTATTATCTCCAACAGGAGACTCTATTTTTTCTCCTCCCAAAGAATCTTCGCCGGATTCATCACCTGGTTCAGTAGATTTACCTTTTTGTTTGTATTCAGTGATATTGGTTAGAATAATCTTTGCAACTTCCATCGCAACATACAAACGATCCTTTGGTGTAGTTAACCGTTGAATATTAGAAAGATTGATAATCTTAGCAATTTCACGGAGACCCGGCAATGATTCCAAATCAGTGTTTTCATTTGTAAAGTTAATGATACGAGTTTCATAACTTTCAATAGACGGAACACGATAAAGATTACTCTTCAACATTAGTCCTATCTTTGCACTATCAAAATACTTTTCATATAATGCTTGATAATAACCACGATATCCCGGAGCATTATTATATACATACCAGTCAATATAACGGTCTTCTACATAGTTAAGACAATTCTTAACCAAAGAAGCTACATCATCTTTAGAGATTTGAAGTGGTTGTGCTAATGAATAAATATCACTTGGAACTTTTGTCCAAATACTCTTAACCAAATCAAAATCAGATAGTACAACATGACTACCTTCATGTAGAGCCAGTCCTACAGCAGGATCAAAATCTGCCTTGTCCAAGATATCAGCAGACAAATAAACAGTCTTACCATCCGTACAGTTATTATCACCGTCATCAGTAAAATAAACAGGAATAGATTTGCCTGTCAAAATATTGACGAAGTTACTTACAGCACGACGGGATACCGCCAGTTTAATCAAATTGAAGTTAACAGATGAACTATCATCAATATCATCTTGATAATCATCATCCAACCAATAATCACTATAAGTAGTCATATATTTTGACAGGCAATTTTTTGTTTATTTATTAGAACGGAGGTTGTTCAGACTTAGTAAGCGGATCTGAAAACAGAGTATTCTTGGATTCTACCTTGATATACTTTTGAACCAACTGTTTTACATAAGTCCGTTCACTGTCCATACCACCTTCAACCGTGAAATTAGGATAAATGGCAGTCTCAGCAATTTCAAGCAAATTAAATCCATCCAAGATTAATTCTGAAATTTCCACGGTTGAACGAGTAGGAATAAAATTACTCAATTTACTATCCTCACTCTTAATCTGATCACGGGTGTGAACCGCAATTTCAACAATTGAATTCAAAATATAAAGATGTTCCGTTTCAGAAATATTGAAACGATCCTTTAAATAATTAAATTCAACATCCTTAGACAATGGACTCATTTCCAACTTAACAGGAAAACGACTCATCAAAGCACGATCCATAACACGGGTAGAAGTATATTCATTACCAATGTTAGCCGTACCAATCAAACATACACCTTCAGCCACTTTCACAACTTCACTGTCCTTCTTTTCATCCAACCGTAAATACCGTTGAAGATCATCAAGAACAGTCATCAACACATTCCAAGCATCATGATGCGCACGGCTAACTTCATCCATCAAAATTACAGCGTTTGGAGTCTTAATAGCCTTTACGAATGCGGATTCATTGAAGTAAGTACCAGTGTTCTTATCATAATGTGTATTGCCAATAAGAGCACTACGAGCATCTTGAGTAGCTCCAAGATTGAAATAAAAGTATGGACGTTCCAGAGCCTTAGCTACAGTCTGAGCGGCAAGTGTTTTACCACAGCCGGTTGGTCCAACAATAAGAATATTCTTACCACGCATTACACTGCGTACAAGATACTTCCATTTAATTGAATCCATCACCAGTGATGATGGTTTCAACTTGTCACAGTCCTTAATGAAGGACTTCACTTGAGTTGCGTCAACAGTTACAAGATTCAGAGACGATTTATTCTTCATATTACAGAGAACACTTTACCACAGATTTTTCAAGCCGTCAACCAAAAAATAAAAAAACTGCTAGTTTGACCTAGCAGTTTCTTGTTTAAACTTGATTTTTTGATTTTAACGTCTGTGCCAATGACCATGATAGTGTCCGTGAACAACTACCACTGGAGCTGGTTGATGATAATAAATAGGTTGTGGAACATAAACAACCTGTGGAGATTGTACATAAACAACTTGTGGGGATGGAACATATACAACTTGTGGAGATGGTACATATTGTACAACAGGAGCAGATTGAACTACGACTGGTTGATGTACATATACTACTTGTGGTTGAGGAGGACATATAATCCTTTCAACTACATGAAGAGCAGCTACACCAGTAAGAACTTTACCAACTGTGGCCCACTCTCTGTCACCTGCATTTACTTTTACATTGGTAAGTGCTACTAATGCAGCCAAACCCAATGCGATATTGTTTTTCATATTATTTCTTTTTGTTTGATTTACCCTTGAATGTCTTTTGTTTGACAGTCAATTTCTTATCAGTTTGTTTTGGATACTTATAAGAAGCTTTTTCACCTTTTACAGGAAATTCAGATAACTTTTTGAACTTTTCAACAGTTTTCATTGGTTGATCAGGTTGATCTTCTTTCTTTTCAACTTGATCTTTAACTTCAATCTTTTTGGTTGTATGTGATGGACCTTCTTCTTTTTTAGATTCTTTGTCCTCATTATTTTTAACATTCTTATAGAATGCTTTTTGAACATAGTTACCAACTGTTGTTTTGAGTGTTTCTGTAATAAATTCTTTTAATGCAGAAAATGTTAAATTAAATTTTTTGATTCTATCAGTATTATCTTTCATATATGTTACGGTAAAATTGTCATCTGTCATTGGATAAATTTTAAAATGGTGTGGGTTACATGAACATACATTGTAGTATCCACCATCATCCAATACTACTTCTGCATCTTTATATAGCTTTTTAACATCATTGGATAATTCTTCCATCTTATAATGAAGAGATTCACCTTTTTCAACTTTTACATCTTTCAATGATTCTTTAATTAGATTCTTTACAGATCGTTTCACTTTAACTTCAAGAATACATTCCTTGATTAATTTCTTAAATTCACTAATATTCATATTTCTATATAAATATCATTAAAAAAAAGATTGTTCGTCGGTATTTTCAACTTTTATTTCTTGTATATTTTCTTTATATCCACCGACAATAGGATAGGGGTGGGAGGGGTGCTTAAGAGACTTAGCCAATTTCTTATTTTCTATCTTATTGGATATAAATTTGACATATCTATGTTTGCCGCTTTCTTTTTTACGCCAAAATGTCCTACAAATACGTTGTTTCAATTTATCTACATTATGCGTCTTCCATTTGGAAAATACCGTTCTACTATGTATCCATTTATAATCAGGTGGCCCACTAAGACTTACACTGTAATTCGGCATTAATGCGACATCTATATAGTTATCGCCTTGATATATAAATCCAGTAGCTTGATAAATCTTACCTGTATGTCCTACTTCACTATCAGCATAACTTAAAATACACTTGATTATAGGATAATCTTTGTTTATTTGACGGAAACTATCCGCAATACAATAACTTTCAATATTCTTACCATATCCATCTTCTATCCACAACCGTGTTAATTCTAACACATTATCATTAGTAAGTAGTGGAGTGATACTATTACCTGCATTCCTACCAACACTGTTTCCATATACTAATACACCAATTAATTTTGCGTTGAATCCACCAAAGAATGTACTCTCAACATATTCTTTATAGTAAACACCATACGCAACAGTACAAAGTGTCCATTTATGCGTATAATGGTTCTTTATAATAAGATTCTTAGCAATATTCTTATTTATTGACTTTAAGAATATTAAAGATGTATCACAATACTTTTCTTCTACCATCTATAAAGATTACCAGACTGTCTTACTTTGTCAACTTCTTTTTTGAAACTTTACTGTCAACTAACTTTGAAATTAAATCATTTGCAGCATCCAACTTAATTTCAAATTCATTTAAATCACTCTTTAATTGTGAATTTTCTTTCTTCTGTTCTTCCAATTCCTTCTTTATAGACTCGTTTTCTTTCTTATATATACTCAATTCACTTCTTATAGCTTCTCTGTCTTTCCTACATTCTTCCAATTCTAACTTAACTTCCACTCTTAATTTAGCACTGGAATCATTTATTAATTTAATCATATCCACTTTGGTTTTCTTTGCAGAAACACCATAAGTTACGATTGATGCGATTACAGCAGGTACAATTCCAATTAAAGATAATACAATATTTTGGTCCATAAATTATATAGAATAAATATATAACTTATGGACATTATTCAAAATAATTTATTATAATTTAAAATCGTCAAAAGCGTTTTCACTGATGGTATTATCTATACCCTTAACATAACTACTCAACTCAGTTTCTTGAGGAGCTACTTGTAGTTTTTTACTGTCATAGTAACTATCCAACCAGCCAGATAAAGAATTTGATTTTACATGCGGATACAGTTTCTTATATCCAATGCTTGTTAATCTATTGTTAGCCAACCATTCAACATAATTTTTTAGACTTTCAGCAGTTAATCCAATCAAACTACCCTTGCTGAATAGATAATCTGCCCATTCTTTCTCAGCATTTACTGCCATTTCATAAGCCGCATATACCTTATCTTCATTCTTTTTAACGATATCTTGAAATCCTTCATCTGGATTATTAATCCAGTTTTTCATAATATTCTGTGTAATAGCCACATGTAGATTTTCATCACGGCTAATAAACTTAATAATCTTACTATTACCCTCCATCTTTCCACGATATCCAAAGTAAAAACTACAAGCAAATGATACATAGAATATCAATCCTTCTGTAATCTGAGTAGCCAATACCGCATCAAACAATTGTTGTTTAACATCATCTGACGGCGTTAATAGTTCATCATACTTCTTACTGATTGCAGTAGCTCTTTTAACAATTTCTTCATCATCCAAAATACTATCAAAAAACTTGGTAGCATCTGGATAAACATTGTTTAAAATGTATGTGTAACTGTTACTATGAATGGTTTCAAAGAAACTCCACGCATTCATACAAATTTCCAACTCACTATTTGTACAACGTTTTGTTAATTCATGAATACTACGACTCAACATACTATCAGTCATAGTCTGAAACTTAAGATTACTATCAAAAACAAATCGTTCTTCTGGTGAAAGATTCTTATAATCACTAATATCTTTAACAAGTGAAACTTCTTGTGGTCGCCAAAAGAAATTCAATTGTTGATCGTACAAATCATAGAATTTAGGATACTTGATTAAATCATATCGTTGTAATGATAAATCTTCCCCCAAAAACATTGGGTTTCTCAACTGATCTATATTTTTCTTATTTAATACTGTTTTCATTTTGTTCTCCTATTATAAAGCACAAGCACCGCTTTCACAACCGGATTCTTGTACTATTGGTTGTTTTATTTCGGTTTCATTCATAACAGTTTGTTTATCACCATCATCAGTATTAGCATAATACAAATTCTTAAGCCCATACTTGTAAGCCAATAACATATCCTTAATCACTTCTTGAACAGGAACTTTATTCTTTTCATAACGAGATGGTACATAATAAGTATTTGTACTAATACTCATATCTGTAAATTTTTGAATAGCAGCAGCAACCTTCAAATAACCTTCATTACTTGGCATATCAAAAGCAAATGTATAATTATCCTTATACTTATCAATATTAGGAATTACCACTGGCAAAATATTGCTCTTGCTTCCCTTGAAACTAATAGCACTACGGGGTGGTTCAATACCATTGGTACTGCTTTGAATTACTGAACTAGATTCTACCGGCATACAAGCAGTAAGTGTACTATGTCTCATACCATACTTCTTGATTTCTGCACGAAGCGCTTCCCAATCCATATGTAACGGTTCAGTAACAAATTCATCAATATCTCGTTTATAAGTATCAATTGGCAATACTCCTTGACTAAACTTAGTACGATCAAACTTTTCACACTTACCAACTTCTTTTGCCATTTCAACACTAGCCTTGATTAAATAATAACTTGTCTTTTCCATCCACTTTGCAACAAAGTTAGGCGCATCCTTGTCCCAATACTTCAATCCTTCTTTAGCTAATAGAGCAGCCAAGTTACTAACACCTACACCAAGACTACGACGTTTCTTAGCAAAGTTTTCTGCTGCTGGTACAAAATAATCTTGATGTTCAATCAAAGCATCCAACATTCTAACAATAATATCACAGACACTTTCCATTTCTTCATCATCTTTGATTTCCAACCAATTCAATGCAGCCAAGATACAAACACCAATTTCAGCATCCTTATCATTAACATCATTAATTGGAATCAATGGATGATTAACTTCAAGACATAGATTACTAGTATCTACTTGATCCAACCAACTACCGTGTTCATTTGCATGATCCACAAACATTGTATAAATACGACCTGTTTCAAGACGTTCTTTAGCAAGTAGTCCCATCAATTCACGAGCAGGAACTTTCTTCTTGAACTTAATGTTCTTGTTAGCTTCAGCCTTTTCATACTTTTCCTTGAATCCTTCTAATCCAAATGTATTCCATAGTGAAGGACATTCATGATAACTAAACAATGTAATATCTTGATTTTTCAAGAACCGTTCAAAAATTAGTTTATCTAATCCAATACAATAGTCCAACTTACGAACCCGATTATCATCAGTTCCTTGATTGTTCTTCAATACAAGAATATCTAGAATGTCATAATGAAACCATGCAAAATTGACGGTGGCACTACCCCCCCTAATTCCATTTTGATGACAACTCTTTACAGTAGCTTCAAATGCTTTAGCAAATGGAATTGGACCTGTATGCATTACTTCACCATTACGAATTGGAGCATTTGTAGCACGTAGTCTTGATAAATTCAATCCAATACCATAACGACTAGCAGTAGCAAAACCAACTGCACTGATATTACTGAAAATACTACGTAAATTATCATCTACAGTGAATAGTGAACATGAAGCATAACTCTTCATTGGAGTTCTTACACCTGCCATAATTGGTGTTGGTAGATTAATCTTATGCTTACTAAAATAGTTATAAGCTCTCTTTACATATTCAAGACGGTTTTCTTTATAATCTTTAAAGAAAGTCATTGCAATCAACATATATGCAAACTGTGGTGTTTCATATATTTGTTTAGTTGCTCTATTTTGAACCAAGTATTTATCACACAATTGTTTAATTCCAGCATAAGTGAAATTAAGATCACGATCATGTTTTAGATATTCATCCAATTTATCAAATTCTTGTTTACTATACCAATTAAGAATTTCACCATCATAGACCAATGATTCAATATTAGATTGAACTAAATCATGTAGTTTAGGAGGATTTTTACCACCCCATACATTCTTTCTTAATCTATAGTTTAACAATCTTGATGCAACATATTGATAATTAGGTTTTTGTTCACTAATCAAGTTTGATGCTGCTTCAATTAACATTGTATGAATATCACCAGAAGACATTTTATCAAAAAATGATAAATGTGCATTCATTGCGACTTCTTCAAAACTAACATTTTTGATATCTTCAGTTGACCATTGTAAAACCTTATTGATTTTATCTGCACTAAATTTTTCCAAATTTCCGTTCCGCTTCTTTATAAAAATTTCTTTATTCATATGGGTAAAAAATAATTATCCAAAAAAGGAGAAAAAGACCAAAATAAAACTTTATAAAAATCTTATTTTATAGAAACTTTTTCTCCTTTGTTTGATATATAGGTTATTCGCTTTCCTCTGTACTATGAGCATTCCACTTGTTGCTTATCATTTTCTTGACTACATTTTCTTCTTGACTCATTTCATTCAAGATACCCATACCTTCACGGCTATTTTCTGCGAAGATTCTGATATCTCCACATCCTGCATTCATTCTAGCCGGGAATGTTACACCATCTGGACCAAATCGGTTCTTAATTACATGAAACCGTGCAGTATTAGCTTGTTTATCTGACATCTTACGACTCAATGAAATAACAAAGTCAGCCGTCATAATCTTACGATAACTGTCAGAAATATTATTTGCTTGAATAATATCTTCATCCATAGCAGCACGATTACTCTGTGAAGCACTCCAAATAGGAACTTGTAACTCACCTGCTACACCACGTAACTCTTCATAAATACCACCAGCTTCACTATAACTGTTACTATTACGATCACTTTGTGATGGACGAAGAATATCAGCATAGTCAACAATAATAAGATCTATCTTAGTTCCAAGAGTTTGAATACGTTCAGCATGTAACTTCAAACTATGCGCAGATACTGTCTTGATTGGAAAGTACTTAATAATCAATTTACCTGGAATTTCTGCAATCTTTTTCTTAACAATATCAATGTTGTTACGAATGTTTTGGAAATCAATTCCAGTAAAACAAGCATCATAACGTAGACCAACATAGTTTTCATTCAATTCCAAAGTATAATGCAATACATTCTTGCCTTGTTTCATTGCTTCTGCACCCATCTTAGCAAGAACCCAACTCTTACCACTACCAGCACAAGCAGTAATAATTCCAAGTTCACCACCAGCAAGACCACCATCCATTAGAGTATCAATTTCAGTCCAGTTTGTTTTAACTGTCTTACGAGCCATTTGACTCATACGTTGTTCAATGTCAACCATGTATTCATGTCCAATATTACGTTCCATACCTGCTTTCATCGCAATATCAACTACATGTTTGATTTTATCATATTGACCACTCTTTAAATGATCAACGCTTTCCATAATAGCATTCTTGATTTTCTGATTTTTACAGAATTCAAGAAACTGTTCTTTGATGTATTTCAAATCAGTATCACTGATTTTTTGATAAACTAAACGAAGTTGTTCTACAACTGACTGTTTTAGTAAATCATTTTCAATACTATCTACTTTAACCTTAAAAACTGCCAGGGTTGGCAAATCTTTATATTGAAGAAAATAACTAATCGTTTCTTTAACGATAAATTTATGTGCATCAGTCTCAAAACTATCTGGTTCCAAGATATCACTGATTCTTTCAATAAATGTTTTATCCGATACCAAACCACTAATACATTTGATTTGGAATTCAGATCCGAATTTTTTTAGGTTATCTACAATTTTTTCTGACATAATTTTTTATAATTTATCTATACCAACCATACCACACTTTTTCTGTAAACCAAGATTATTTACAGAACCATTGAATTGATTTTTCCAAACACTTCATTCAACCATATCATACTATTTGGAAAATTATTTTGCATACAATCTTCCACCAACAATTTGCCAAAACCAAATTTGTCTAATTTAGAAATTGGTTTTTCCATAATTTCATTGATTCTCAATTGCGAGAATGTTTGAATTTGAGTATCATGCAACTGCATTAAATCATAATTACGTTGCATAACATCTTTGTTTTCTAATACACTATCATATAACTTCAGTTTACCTTTATGACTATCACTATAATTATATAATTCTTGTAACGTATACTGTTTATCTTCTGTAAGAATAGGATAACACTTGATAATAGTTTTTAATCCCGCACCATAAATGCCATCAATATTGTCACTAGTATCACCTTCCATTATTCTATAGTTGATAAAGTTCTTACAACTAATGCCATATTCCAATAGAATTTCGGCACAACCATACAATTTCTTTTTGGTTGGACTCCAGATTTTAACTCTGTCGTCAGCTAATTGTAAGAAATCTTTATCAGCACTCATAATGGTAACATTACTATTCTTAAAATAGTCTGTTGCCAAATATGCAATTGTATCATCCGCTTCAATATGATCAATTGCCATAGTTGTTACAGGCAATTTATCTAAATATTGAACTGTTCTCAACAACTGTTTTTTTAGATTTTTATCTTCGGTATCAGGAGTAGTAGTATCTTCATAAGCTCTGTTGAGCCTAATTTTAGTCTTTCTACCACTTTTATACTGAGGATAAATCTTCCGTCTTTTCAGTGAACCCCCTTGACCATCAGACACAACTACAATCTTTGTAGGATTAATTAGTTTAGCTGCATAACCAATGCTTTTTAAACACCCTGCAATTCCACCAGTATGATTACCATTGGAATTGAGGGAGGGGGAGGCCATGAACGCTCTAATAAAAGTGTTCATGAAATCAACAATTAGAACTTCAGAATTGGAAGATCTATTCAATCCTACACTTCTGTCTTCTTGTTTTACGTTATCAAATAAAGAAAACAACCTCTTTTTTTCACTGTCAGATAGATTACTCATTCTCAGATGATACACCAGCATCTTCATTCGTGTCAACAACTGCGTCATCAACAATGATACTATTTGGATCTTTATACTTCATAATTACTGAATCACAGATTTTCATATAAATTTCTTCATTCAAAACTTTGTCATTTTTCATTGTTGATACAAAGTCCTTGGACTGAAACTTCCATTCAGTACCGTCATCCTTTTTATAGGTATAATAAGCTCCGCCTTGTTTTACCAAGTTGTTTTCTTTCAATACCTTAATCCAAGAACCATAATCTGCAATTCCACTATCAAAGTAAATATCAAAAGATGCTTGACGTTGTGGTGGACCCATACGATTTTTGACAACTACTGCTTTACATTCATTGCCAATTACTTCTTCACCTTTCTTGAGTTTACCTGTATTGTTCAAACGAACACGAACACTGCAATGATAAGCAAGTGATTTACCACCTGATACTACATACTTATCACCAAATGCCATAGCATTTAAATTCTGACGCAACTGATTAGTAAATACAGTAAGTACCTTCTGACGACCAATCATTGTAGTAATCTTACGCATTGCTTTACTGATAATAATAGATTTACCAGTAGAAAATCCATCTTTACCATGATCACTTTCTAGTTCTACCTTTGTTGAAGCGGCTGCAACAGAGTCAACAATAATTGTAAGAATACGATCTTTGTTAGACTTTCTTACAATCGCAATCATTTGTTCCATCTTTTCAAAAATATCTTCAACGGTTTCACATTGAACATATAGAAGTT
>Ga0209296_1002064_pt1 | contig 14647 bp, 34 predicted proteins | sample S_130206_EF_Meta_FD_187319 | JGI IMG/M metagenome (GOLD analysis project Ga0209296, IMG submission 187319) | Freshwater microbial communities from Lake Simoncouche, Canada to study carbon cycling - S_130206_EF_MetaG (SPAdes) (version 2) | ecosystem: Environmental > Aquatic > Freshwater > Lake ...
ATATTAACTAATTATGAAGATGCTAAGGATATGAAGATACCCTTTAGAACGATGGATTACCCTACACATGGAAAACCATTGTTGATGCATTATTCAAACAAACTGAATAAGGTGTTTATCTCTACCAAGAAACATCAAGAGAACATTGAAATGAACCAATTCAATAAAAAGTTTTAATGGTATTAAAGAAACACGAATTATCTACTGCCTATTGGTGTGAAGAAACGAACCAATGGGTTTTAAGTATGAAGAAAGAGTACCAATGGATTGCTGAGAAATCCTCAGAACAATCTCCGTGGATGAATCTGGATGATGCTTTACTCTGGATTATCAAACGGGACCAGGAAAAAAATTAGGATCCACGAATCCTTCCTGGAAAAAATTTAGAAAATCACAGAATCCCCTAGAAAAAACTTTTTGGAATAAATCAGTTTGACCATGGGGCACTTTTTTTCTTAATATACCCATACTGTTGTTTCCATACAACACAAAAATACAACAAATTCAAAATAGTGGCAAATAACGCTTTACATTTCCGCCAATGCGTGTATAATGGTTTCTATAGTGATTAACAACCGAAAGGAAATAAAATGAATAGTAAATTATTAAATCAATTAATTGAATTAGGCTACACTAATCCATCCGAAGCTTATCATGCAATTGCAAAATACTTAGTAACAGGCCAATTGCCTCAGCGTTGTTTAAATACAACAAACGCAAAATAATGCTTTACATCCATACCAATACCTGTATAATGGTTTCATAGTAGTTAATTAATAAACAATTTAAAAGAAAAGGAATTATATGTTTACATTTGCTTGTGGTTCAATCGAAGGCCTTACACTTAATCAAAAGCGTGAGACCATCACAGCGTTAAAAAAGTCCATCTCCATGGAGCTGGCAGAGCGTCGCAATATCAAAGCAGCAGAAAAAGAGCAGAAAGCTTTTAATGCTGCCATGAAGCGTGAGTTAGCAATTAGCAGAGCTCAGGCTCGATTACAGAAGCTTTTAGATAAAGCTTCTCCTGTAGGCAAGAAAGCAATTAAGGCTAATAAAAAGCCTTCAGCTTGCACAGTAATTCAGCAAGAGGCAGTAGAAGCAAACGCTATCGCTTTGAAATTTGCTGCTAAGAAGCAAAGCGCCTAGAGGTAAGGTGTTGTTTAATTACAACACCATTTTAAATAATTCTTGCCATTTTTGCGAGAGTCCTTTAAAATGGTATGTATAAATTGAGAAAAGGAAATATATGAGTTATAATAAATTTGGTGTGAATACAAGCAATAGCTTCAATACACCACCGAAAGCTGGCAGTAGCAAATTGTTTAAACAACTTATTGATATGGGTTATACGGACCAAAGCGAAGCAATAATTGCTATCAATGCTTATTTGCTAACTGGTAAATTCCCTAATACTACTAAAAAAGGAAAAGTATGAAATTATTGTCCACAGGTAATCCAAAGGTACTGAAAGGTATCAAGCAAGGCTATAACACCTATATCCTCCATTTGGCACCCGCCAGGCTTTCTGGTCATGAGGTATGTCCAAAGCGGACTGTAGGTTGTACTGATAGCTGCTTGAATACAGCTGGTCGTGGTGGTATGTTTAAGCGTGGTGAGGTAACGAATGTAATCCAAGAGGCACGCATCCGCAAGACCAAACTATTCTTTGCTGACCGTGATGGCTTCATGGAGTTATTAGTAAAGGATATTCTATTAGGCATTAAGCAGTCTGAGCGCCTTGGTCTAATACCTGTATTCCGTTTAAATGGTACTAGTGACCTCTCATGGGAAAAGTATCCAGTTAAAATGGGTAATGTATTCTATACCAATATTTTCGAGGCATTCCCTAATGTCCAATTCTATGATTACACCAAGGTGCTTGGTCGTAAGGTAAATGGTATCAGTAATTACCACCTTACCTTTAGTGCTGCCGATGGTAATGATAATGATGTAACCAAGGCAATTTCACAAGGTTACAATATTGCCACAGTATTCGGTATTAAGAAAACCGTACCGATGCCTGAATTGTACTTAGGCACCCCAGTCTACAATGGCGATGAGAGCGACCTACGCTTTCTGGATCCAAAAGGTGTTATAGTAGGGCTATATGCCAAAGGTAAAGCTAAGAAGGATACTAGTGGCTTTGTGAAATATCCTACTATCAGCTTGAAGATTGCCGCATAAGCCGCTGTTGTTTTTTTACAACAAAGTGGCAAATAATTCTTGACATTTTTACCAATACCTGTATAATGGTCGTATCAGTTAAAGAAAAGGAAATATATGTTAAAACATGAAAACAAAGCAGTAAAAGGTGATATTATCAGAGCTTACGATTTTGCTCCAATGGCAGGCCGTGGCGATTGTTATGTAGAAGGAAAAGTAATCGATGCAAATTGTAATGAACCCGGTTACAAGTGTTATAAGATAGAAATCACGGCCGATAAATTCGATGGCGACGTGGAAACAGAAATGATTAGAGGTAATCGTATCGCTAGTCAAATGTATGTGCCGTATGAGGTGAGTTTTATGGAATATGATTTTAGAGTGATTAATTTAGGTAAATTTGTTAATCGCAAGAGGTAGTACCGAGGTGTTGTTTAAATACAACACCATTATACAGGACGCTTGCCATTTTGTAGGACTCCTGTATAATGGTAGTTATAGTAGTGATAAAGATTAATTGTTTATCAGAGGCAACCTGTCGGGTATAAGTCCTCTGCTTTTTTAAGGAGTAGTATGGGTCAGTTTAGTGAATTTGATTATGCAGTAGGTGATTACTGTAGGCACTTAGAAGCGGATCATAATAAGAGCTTTGGTAATATTCCTTATATGTTCGTGTATGAGGTAGGTAGGAAGTATGTGAAAATTATTATGTGTCGTACCAGTTATCCTAGTGAGGATCGCTCTTCACATAGTTGGATAGTAATAGGCGACCAAGGTAAGTTTAAGCATGGTGATATACTGAAGTCAGCTACATGGAAGGCACCCGCCAAGAATTTTGCTAGAGGTAATGTATTGTCGGGTAATTTTAAACACATTAGATGGGCGGGAATATGAGTAAGAATAAAGGGTGGTACACAGATTTATTGTTGCAGTATTACCAGACTTACGGCCGCACAGTTGGCCAAAGAGCAGTATTCGCTCGGGTACCAATGTCCAAGTATGATGAGTTTAAAGCTTTGTTTGGTAATAAGTTTAGGTTGAGGTATCGTGGTCCTAGAGCTCATCGTATCGCTCAAGGTAGAGCTCCTTCATTGGCTCAGTCCACTTGCTTGAAGGTAGATGCCACCCACTTTACAGCTTATATGCAGTAGTTGTATGGAAACAACACTATGCTTGCCATCCAGTCCAATACCTGTATAATAGAGGTAGTAGTAGAGGTATTTAATTGATTAACATAGGAGTATTATAGTATGGCTTTAACAGTAAGAAAAGGTAAGGTAAACCGTCATGAGAAAATTACCCAAGTGTTACTAAGTGGCAAACCAGTAAGTCCCGATGAAATTGCTACAGTATTTAAAGGGACTGACCAAGAAGGTGTGCTGTATCGCTTAAGCACTAACATATACAATATCCGTAAGGATGGAGGTATCGTGAAAGTGATTAAGAGTGGTAGAGCAGTATCAGCATATCAGCTAGTGAATTTTGCTGAGTTTAATAATGATGGGCGTTATGTGGGTAAGCCAAAGGCCGTCGCACAGAAGCCTACTGAAATTGCTCAGGTAAAAACTGAGGTAGTCTCTGAGGTAAACTAAAACTCTCTGTGGCATTCCAAAACCATTCTGGAATTGGTCAGGATCGTTCTGGATGCCACATAGAAACTAAGATCCACTTGAAGCACCTAGGTAGCGAAGCAGTTAGCGAGCGATAGTTAAAAACTATCACGCAGCAGATTTCGATAGTAATAATTGTTTTGCCAAGCGTTTATTACTATGTTATACTGTATTATAGAATTTAGAATAAAGGAATTAATGATTAATAGTGTATTGAAGTGGTCTGGTTGTTTTCTTGTAATAGCAGGTGCGATATGTACCTCATACAGAATAGATCCATTAAATATCATTTTGTTAAATATGGCTTCTATATGTTATCTCTCATGGGGTTATCGTATAAAAGAATGGAATCAGGTAGTTGTGAATGTAGTATTAATTGTAATTTATATAATCGGATTAATAGGATAAAAGGAATAATATGCCAAATTGGTGCTCAAACTATGTAGAATTAACTCATGCTGAACCTGAAATGTTACAGCGTGCACAGAAAGCTTTTAATGAAGGTACGCTGTTAGCGGAGTTTATACCTGTACCTGCTTCATTACAGATTGTTGCGGGTTGTGTTGGTGATCCTGATGAGCAGAAGAAGCTCGAAGAAGCCACGGCCAAGAATATTGAATTACACGGTTATGGTAACTGGTACGATTTCTGTGTTAATGAGTGGGGCACCAAATGGGATGTAGGTGCAGATGGCCAACGGAATGAGATAGTTGGTAATACATTCAATGCTTCATTTGAATCGGCATGGGGTCCTCCAATACAGGCATTTGAAAAGTTAGAAGATTTAGGCTTTACTGTTAGTGCCTACTACTATGAATCTGGCATGGGTTTCTGTGGTGTGTTTTCTGAAGGCGTTGATGATTACTTTGATATTGGTGGTATGAGTTCTGCAGATGTTGCCGACTTATTACCAAATGTATTAGATGAAATGTTTGGTATCTCCGAGAATATTGCTGAGTGGGAAGAGGAGAATGAGGAAGAGAATGATACACCTCATGAGTTTAATACCGAAGGCAAGTTTACAATAGAGAAATAACCGAATAGTCTTTATGGAGGAATATCCTTGGCAGACTTTAAACAGCCTAAACAGCACATGGTTTGGGAAACGATCCTTTAGGTACCATAAATCCTATAAAATAGGCAGGTCAATTTTTGCTGGTAGTTGCGACCTTAGATAATCTAAAACCAGCACTAATTCTAATTAAGGAGTATTATGAGTAATGTATTCAAGGTGTATATTGTTAAAAGCTTTGGTCCTGATGCTGGTTACACCAACCTGAAGGCGTTTGTGAATGAAAATGAAGCAGAGGCCTATGCCAAAACTGTTGAGAAACAGATTCCAGATGATATAGAGAATGAATTCGTTGAGGTAGAACAGTTGGATTGCAAGTCCTATGGCACAACCAATCAGTCAATCAATTTGAACTTTGGTTCATATCCATACATAAATTAAAGGTTATCACTATGATGGATGACGGCACATTAATGTTTATCATTGCGTTTATCGTTACGCCTATACTCATATGGTTAGTAACTACTATCTATGGATAAGCTGGATAGGGTTTTATCTATCATTGGCAGAATAGTAATGATTCCAGTTTATATTGTATTTGCCATACTTTGGCTTGGCATTGTGCCTGCGTTACTATTTGGAATGTTGAAAGCTGCAATTTACACTATTTTTGATATTAAACCGTAAGTGTTGTATTAATACAACAGAATATAGTGTCAAGGAAAGTGTATATTATGACTAAAACCAGCTCAAAATGTCAAGGAAAGTGTATATTGTAGCTGGTTTTGTCAATAAAAGTGTATATTATTATGTTGTATAAAAACAACACTATGCAAATAGTGCTTGACGGAACCATGGATACCTGTATAATGGTACATATATTGATAAGGAGAGTTTGTGAGAATAGATAGTTTAATTGAATGTTTAGTAGATGCTGATAAAAAAGTGGTTGTTACAATGTCCAAAAGACAATTAGTAGAATACAATTTATCATTGCAAGCTGACTTGTATCGTGAGTTATCTAATGAATCTATTGTAGAATTGTACCAAGAGCGTTTTAATACTATTGTGAAGGGTGTATAATGAGTGTATTTCGAAGCATGGACTTAGATGAATTACAATCCTATTTTAGTGATTTCCATAAGGACTTCTATGGCTTTAGGCCTAGATTTGCAACTCCACAACAATGGAACGATAGTGAGTGGTTAATTACAAGCATTGAAGGCATCCATGAGGTTATGGATAGAATGATGACCTCACCAGAAGGCCGTGAGCAATTGCGTTATGAAGGCTGGTCAGTTGATGAGTCCAAGTATGCTTGAGATATTAAGCCTATTTCTATCCTTATTGTTTTGGAAAGCTGCCACTAATGCCTTTAATGAGTTTAATAACAATGTCGGTTGGATATTGGTGGTTTTATCAGCAATGAATTTTGCCTCATTCTTGGTAAGGATTGTATAAGTACCATTATGACTACATTAATTACTTCCGTTACACCTGTAATACCCACATATGCCAATTTCTGGTCATTACCTTATATGCCTATCAATAGGAACATATATGACTATTCAATAGGCGCAATTCCTGCGTATAATTCTACTGGTGTGAGATATAATCACTCTCAAGATACCATCACCCCTATGGCGCCCTCCGTCATTCTAAACCTATCTCCTACGGCTCTGGATCTGTTGTATAAAAACAACAATCTGTAAAATAATACTTGACGGACTCCGTGGAACCTGTATAATGGTTCTATTGTTGATTAGGAGAGAATATGATTAGTTTAGTGAATGGAATGTATACAGCAGTTATTAACGGAAAGACCGTAAAGCGGACGAAGCGTAGTCACCTTGAGTATGTGCTTCGTAAAGCTAACAAAAGTGAACCTGTTGCGTCCACGCCTGTTACACAATCAAAATTTACAATCAATCAAAGATTCGGTTTTCTATCGGATATGATTGTAATGCTTGCCAATGGTGACCAACCGTCCGTTGTAGTTACGGGACCTGGTGGTCTTGGCAAATCCCACACAGTTACCACAACGCTCAAAAAAGCTGGACTTAAAGATATGTCCATTCTTGATGATTATGAGATTGGTGCCAATGTGCCAAAAAATGCCTTTGTTGTAATCAAAGGATATTCCACACCTAAAGGTTTGTATCGGACTTTATATGAGAACCGTAATAGCATTATTGTGTTTGATGATTGCGATTCCGTATTGAAAGATACCGTATCATTGAACCTATTGAAAGGTGCCTTAGATTCTTATTCTAAGCGGATTATCTCATGGCGTGCCGATATCAAAGATGAAGATTTGCCTACATCATTTGAGTTTAAAGGCCGTGTAGTATTCATATCTAATATGTCCTCTACACAATTAGACCAAGCCATTATATCTCGGTCAATGTCGGTTGATGTAACTATGACTACCGAGCAGAAAGTTGAAAGAATGAGGCATTTGGTTACTGAGCAATCATTCATGCCAGATTTTGATTTGGTTTCTAAGAATGATGCATTAAACCTGATTGCCAGTTTGGCTGATTCAGTAAAAGAGCTATCGTTGCGAACATTGATCCAAGTTACCAAGATTCGTAAAGCGAATCCAAATAACAATTGGAAAGATTTAGCAGAGTATGCAATTTGTGGTTAATTTAAAGGAGAAATTATGAGTATTGATAATAATAGGTATTACATGGTAGAAGCGGTTGATGAAGAAATTCCTTATTACTTTACTGCTGAAGATAGTTACATTGTAAAGGAAGAATTTGCCAAATGGTATCCACAATTAAAAATCAAAGCAATTTATTTACAGGTTTATAGTATTGATGATGATTGTGAGGAATAATAATGAAAATAGAAGCATATCGTGAAATTACCGATTGGTCAGATACCGAATATCATGTGCCTAATCATACTTACCTGTTTGATGGTAAGTCCAATATATTGGCATATGCCATTGAAGGCACCAATGAAATTACAGTATTCAAGAAGCCATTAAAGGTCAGTACCACTCGCCGTAAGTTTGAAAAGGTTAAACATACAGGCCTAGAGATATTGGCAGGCACTTTACAATTAGATTCTAAGCCTATACAGTCGGACTATCCAAACTGGAAAGTAAAATCGGACTCTGGTAAAGAATATATTGTGGAATTAATAAGTGGCAAATACCATTGTAATTGTGTTGGTTATGGATATCGTGGTAAATGTAAACATTCGGCAAGTGTTGCTGAAAAACAACAAACTGAAAATATTTCTTGACACCTACCGTGGTACCTGTATAATGGTTCACATGATGAAAAAACAAACTAAACCCACCAGAGCACATTACATTTTGTTTTGTGAGAATACTCCGTTTAAACCAAAGCGAGTAGTCTCCAAATTAAAGCGTAAGCCTAAACACAAACTAAAGGAACTATATGGCAACTAGAAGCGCAATCGCAATCAAGCATGGCCGTAATACAATCAAATCAGTATACTGCCATTGGGATGGATATCCTGAACATAATGGTCGTATTCTCCAAGAGTATTGGTATACTCCAATCATAATCAATCAGCTAATTGAAATGGGTGATATAAGTTCACTTGGTGCCACTATTGGTAAGAAGGTTGAGTTTGATGCCACACCAGAATATATTCAAAATGATTTTGAAATGGCTATATCATACCAATGTGTATTCTATAACCGTGACCGTGGTGAGAATACATCATTTAGAACATTTGAAACAGAAGCAGATTTTATTGAACATTATGATGGTGTTGGTGCCGAATACTTTTATCTATTTGATAATGGTGTATGGTATGTTAGGGACTATCGTGATGTTGAATGGAAAGAAGTAGAATCATTATTAACTAAACAAAAGGAAACAGCATAATGCAGAACCATGATATTAGTAGCAGAGAATATATTGCCGTGTTGCAAACTGAAGTAGAAACACTACGCCGATATTATTACAAGGGACCAGATGAATCTGGCACAGGCCATTTCAATACAGCAATTAGTGTATTGGAGTTCCGTATTAAAGAATTATCTAAAGAAATGATTATATGAGTTGGTTTCTAATATTTTGGTTAGGCTCACCAACCAATTATCAGATACACTCCTCATATGATGATAAGATGGACTGCCAGAAACAACAGGCATATTACTTGGGTGTATTTGATAGAGTGAATACAAAAATGATGGCAGATTGTGTATCATATCGCTTTACCAAATACAATGTTGCAACAAACAGTATTATTATTAAAAGGTATGAATTTAAATGAGTGATAGATTTGATTTTGAACAACAGATTATGGAATGTTGGAAGATTACTGATGAGATTAGAACCGCAGCTGAAGGTATATCTGAACATGATTTAACAAACCACCAAATTTCAACCATTCTACTTGGCTTAAAAGAATTGTATGAAATGAAATTCAATAAACTATGGGATTGCTTTGAAGATGTCCACATGAAACTGGTGCGTGATAACGCTATGATTACTGGTGAATGTAACGCATTAAGGCAGCAATTACTAGAAGCAACAGATGTACCATTTATTAGAGCATCAAATGAAAAGAAAGGCAAGAAATGACCAAATATATTGCCAAACCAGCTCTGTTTAACAACAAAGGCATGAAAGAATTTGCAGATGCTAAAGAAGCCATTGAATATTTGAATACTGTTTTAAATGATGAAGGTATAAACCCCGAATTAGATTATGTGTTTATTGCACCCAAAACATCAAGAACACAATTAAAGCACGCCATTGAAGAATATATTGGCATTGGTAAACTAATAGTAGAGGAGACAATATAGTGGATGAACCGAAGTCGGATTATAATCAATGGCGTAGAGTAGATATTAGGTCATTGGTAGAATTGCGTGATGTGTTAAGGAACATTCAGTTATCAAACTATCTGAATGGGCTTGACAGGTTGGAACATTTTGTGTTACAATCTGAATGTAGTGAGGCAAAAGAAGTATTAACTTATATTATGAAAAGGAAATAAAATGAAATCAAAATTGTTATTATCGTTGTTAGTTGTAATCGGTGCCGTTGGTTGTGCAAGTAATCAACAACCTACACCACCCACAGTCCAAATTGAGTGGAAACAGCCAAATGTTGCAAACATTCAACCTGCTACAGATACCAAAACTGTATTCAAGTTGAAGAACTATGAAGGTCCAGAAGCCATGGATCAAAACGAAGTGATTGCGGCTGCTCGTGAGTGTATCAAAGTCCAGTTGCAACCAAAAATCACCTACCTATCTGTAAGAACAGACCATGGTAAGTTGCAAGTGCCTGTTTCTGTAATGTGTGAGAATTTTCGTAACCAAAACATACTAAACTAATTATGGATGATAACCAATTACTACATTTAGTTGAAGAAGTGGATACCAAATTGGTACAATGGGGCACAGTTAATAAGTTAGCCCCTTTATCATTATCTGGTGTCCTACTTGGTAGGATTCTATTGATGGTGCAAAATACAGGATGTGAAGATGATTTCTGGAGATTGGTTGACAGTATCCAAAATGATCCAAGTTGTAGGTTTGCGTCAAAGGTAGATGATAAACTAATACACTAGAAGCCATGGGAATTGCACCTACGCAATCCTATGGTGTCTTATTGTGTTGTTTTTATACAACATTTCACATATATAACTTGACACCACCCTTGGTTGTGTTATAATGGTTGTATTAAAGGAGAATTTTGTATGAGAATCGCATTAGCATCCGACTTGCATTTAGAATTCGGAGATATTAATTTAAAGAATGATGGCAACGCTGATGTTTTAATTCTCAGCGGTGATATCTGCACGGCTAAAGTATTCCGCTCAGGTCAGAAAAAGGCCAAACAGGATTTAGTTTTAGATTTTTTTAAGCGTGTAGCATTCCAATTTCCACAGATTGTATATGTAATGGGTAACCATGAGCATTATGATTATGATATTGCTTGGACTCAGGATACATTGAAGGCTCAGTTGGCATTTCCTAATTTACATATTCTTGAAAAAGAATCAGTTACCATTAATGATGTTACCTTTGTTGGTGCCACATTATGGACTGATATGAATAAAGGTGATGAGGTCACAATATGGCAAGTTGCCAGCATGATGAATGACTTCCGTTTGATTAAGAATAGTAATGTTATGTTGAAGCATAAGAATAACATTTATAAAATTGAAGATGGTAAATTGATTAGAGGTGAAGATGACCAGTTGGTTATTGAAAGAGTTGACCACTATGAAAAACCATCATTATGGTCACCTGAGCAATCATATAGCGTGCATAAAGAGACTTTAGCATACTTTAATGATACATTAAAAGATACAAGCAAGACTTATGTGGTAGTTGGTCATCATGCACCAAGTCCATTAAGTATTGCTGAGAAATATAAAGGTGATACGGTAATGAACGGAGCTTTTCATTCTGATTTGTCCAGTTTTATTATGGACAGGCCACAGATTAAATTGTGGACTCATGGTCATATGCACAATGTATCAGATTATATGATTGGTGAGACCAGAGTGGTTTGTAATCCTAGAGGTTATGTTGGTTATGAAGGCACCCACCAGTTTCAATTAAAATACTTGGAGATATAATGGTGTCATTAACACTTAGTAGAAAGCAATTAGAGCAGTTGAATAAAATAGTGGAACACTTCAATGAGGTAGAACATTTCACTATTGAAAATCCTGCTACAAGTGCAATTGGTTCCACTATGCAAGTTAGATTTGATTTGATTGAAACACAAAACATCACCTTAGTTGATACTGTGGTTGATATAACCGATGTGAGGACATGGTAATGGAAATGCCATTTGATTTTGATTTAAGTAAGGTTACCAGAGTGGTTGTAATAGACTATGATGGTAACTCTTATGAAAAGTGGAATATTGTAATTGATAAAGTCAGTTTACAAGATGATGAACGAACATTAAAAATATTTATAGGAGTTAAAGATGAGTGATTATACACCAGACCGTTGGATATTGATTAAAGTGGTGAGTAAAGAAGGTGAAATATTGTATAAAGTATTTGGTAATTGGTATGGTGGATATCTTGGCTCTGATGAGTGGCGTATCAGTTCAGGTGTTACCAAAGTGGTTGAACATGATAAACACTATGAGGTGCATAACCATTCTGGTAGCGTATACACTTGCTATAAGAATTCTAAAGGCATGAGTGCATATGGTGCTGGTGTGTTCCAGAATTGGCAGAAGCAATTGGATGACAGAGATATGGGCACTATGCATATTGTATATGATTTTGCTGAACAGCATTCTGATAAAGGTTATGAGGTTGGTTCATTAGAAGAAGCAGAAGCCTTTGCAAAGAAAAGAAATTATACATTTGAGGTAGCTCCAGATGAACGAACGAATTGAACATTGTTTATATCAGGCAGGACTTACTGCACAAGGATGTTGGGACGAACTTGATGACTATGCCAAACAGGGTATAGAAAAGTTCGCCGAGTTGATTGTTCGGGAGTGTATCAATACAACAGGAAATTGTGCTGGTACTGGTGACATGATTAAAGAACATTTTGGAATTAAAGAATGAATGAGCGAATTAAAGAATTTATAAACCGAGCAACAATTGTTGAATACAATGAAGTATTTAATCTTGAAACTAGCCGGTTTGATAGAGAAAAGTTTGCTGAGTTGATTGTATGGGAATGTGCAATGATAGCTTCTATTGAAACATCGGATGATGGTGTGGGTGAAGTGATTAAAGAACATTTTGGAATTGTAAATGAGTGAACCAACACAGAAACAATTAGATGCACTACAAAGGTTATCTGATTTTACACAAGAGGTTGAACAAATGAATGCAACAGAGTATTACCTAGCATTAGATTTAGAATTGAATAATGCCGAAGATGGTTCTACACCAAACCCACCAATCATACAGGTTGGCGTGGCTATAGGTACTTGGGACCATTATATGGAGAATTCTATAATCACTCGCAAGTGGTATTTTGATCCTAAAGAAAAGATATTTCCATTTATCACCAAACTAACTGGTATTACTGATGATGATGTGAAGTATAATTCGGTTGATTACCATGTCTTTGCTGAGGAGTTTGGTGAGTTGGTTAATCAATATAAACCATTCGTCAATCCAGTTACATGGGGAGGCGGGGATAGTGTTGAGTTGAAGGCCTTGATGAATGAGAAAGGTGTGCATTTCCCATTCTTTGGACATCGTTGGATAGATGTAAAGACTTGGTATGTGTTGAAACTATTGGCAAATGCCAAACGACCAGCAGGTGGTTTGAAGTCTGCTATGGCAACATACAAGATGAAATTTGTTGGCACACCACACCGTGCTGATGATGATGCACACAATACATTGAGGCTGTTCTTCAACATAATAGATAGACAGAGTAGAATGTACCGATTAATTGATGACGCAAAGGAACTATGATGCAAAAAGTTATTAGAGATGGTAAAGTAGCAGTATTAATATCACCAGGTTTTGGTGGTGGTTGGCATACATGGAATCATGTGGATGAATTACTATTTCATCCAGTATTGGTGAATATGGTAGAGAATGGCCTCCGTTCGGATATTGATGAGGCCTTTATTGCTGATTTACTAGGTATTGTTGACCATGCCAGTATGCCATACCTTGGTGGTGTTGAACAATTGGAAATTAGATGGTTGCCTATTGGTACTGAATTCATCGTTGAAGATTATGATGGCTCAGAAGAAATTACCATTAAAAACCATGTAGAATGGTTGACAGCCTAAGTAAACTATGATAGAATGTTTAATCATAGGTGATTCAATCGCAAAAGGTATTGCTACATATAGACCTGACTGCGTTAATTATTCTAAAGTTGGTATCAATAGTGCTCAATGGAATAGAAAGTATTATAACTTAAATGTAAGTGCAGTTAATACAATCATTTCATTAGGCACTAACGATAAAGGTATACAAACCGAATTAGAGTTGAGAGGCACCCGTGCTATTATAAAATCTGAAAGAGTATATTGGATTTTACCACAGAATGTTGAAGCACAAAGAATAGTAAGAATGATTGCCTCTGATTGGGGTGATATTGTATTGCCTGTTAGTAAATTGTCGGCCGATAAAATACATCCAACTGGCCAAGGATATAAAGAGTTAGCGGAGAAAACAAAGTGAATGATGATTTCTTTTATGGTTATTGTATTGGTCTAGTCACTATGGGTGTAATTTTGTTAATACTAAAGAAATCGAGTGAGAAATGAACCAAAATATTTTTTGTAGCAAATGCCACAGAATACCTAGTCAATGTTGTTGTTCGTCAGCAAAAGAACTAACCGATGAGGAAATAGACCAAATAATTAAACAACATGATTGGTATAGCAAAACTTGGGTAGATATGGTTAGGTCTATTGAATCAGTAATACTAAAGAAAGCGAGAGAGCAATGAAAGTTTATATTAATGGATATCCAGACCACTGGATAAGCCCATATACAATTATTGATTATACCTTTTTCTGGACAGATTGGTCTAAGTGCCATCGTGATAAAGGTATCGTTGAAGATGTAGATTTTGTTGACCGACCTGAGTGGGCTGAAAAGTGGAGTGACCGCTTGGATCCTATCTGTCAGGTTATCAAAAGAATTCGTGAGGTGATTAAGCCAACAATCCGTTATGTGAAGATTGATAGATACGACACATGGTCAATGGATCATACCTTATCTTATATCATTCATCCAATGCTTGTGCAATTAAACAAAGAGAAGCACGGTGCACCTTTTACAGATGATGCTGATGTACCAGATGAATTGAAGTCTACATCAGCACCACCAAAAGAGAATGAATGGGATACTGATGATAATCATTTCAAGCGTTGGGATTGGGTTATGAACGAAATGGTTT
>Ga0209296_1002065_pt1 | contig 14642 bp, 23 predicted proteins | sample S_130206_EF_Meta_FD_187319 | JGI IMG/M metagenome (GOLD analysis project Ga0209296, IMG submission 187319) | Freshwater microbial communities from Lake Simoncouche, Canada to study carbon cycling - S_130206_EF_MetaG (SPAdes) (version 2) | ecosystem: Environmental > Aquatic > Freshwater > Lake ...
TAAACCGCCAACAGCGCCTGTTGCTGATGCACTTGTTAAGTCAAACCCAAAACCAAACTGTACAGAACCTACGCTACCGATTGCAATAAGTGAATTAAGTGGTACGACTACATAACCTGTTTGGCCTGCTGCCTCAACGCCAGACAGTGCAACCTCTACGCTCTGGGTTACATTGCCCACTGATCCGGTTGCGGTATTCCCAGTTATGCCAATACCAATTCCTTTGTCAGAAACTGTACCAACACTACCATTTGCAACTACCCCGCTTAGGGGCATAGTACGGCTAGACCCTAATGAGCCAACACTACCTATTGCTACATCGCCAGTATCAGCATCCGTATTGCTAGGGGTTAGTGTCCCAACAGTACCGGAAGCAACGGTACCAGTGATCCCAATACCAATCCCTTTATCGGAAACTGTACCTACTGCTCCATCCGCAGAAACGCCTGTTATAGCATTGGCGTGATTTAAGGTAAATGCTTCGAGTACTCCGCTTGCAGATACCCCTGAAAGATCAACCGATCTACTTGCAGTTACTGTCCCCGCATCACCCGAACCAACTACGCTAGTTATTGACGCAAATTGGCCTTGCTCCCCAAGGCTTGAGAACGGACTTTGCGAAAATGCGGATATACCAAACATGGCTTACGGCGTACCGCCGCCTCCGCTTAGGTTGTTGCTAAACGCAACAGCGCAGTAGTCGTGGTATTGGAAGGCATGGTCAACGTAAATGTTCCAGCGGTAATGGTCTGTGAACCAAACGTATGTACGCTAACTGCCTTATTACTCTGAGTAGAGTTATAGACCAACACTGCATCAAAAGCCGTGCTTAACGTAACGGTTGTATATACAAATGATGCTGATGGAGTCCAATAGCCTACACCGGCTGTTGAAGACGAATTTGTAGAAGTTGGCGCTGTGGCATTTGTTACTGTTACTCCGCCAGCAGTGTAGTTTGTACCAGTAACTTCACCAGTAGTAGAGTACACAGTGGTAGCAGCATTAACCGTAGCAGAAGCCAGATACAACGCAGCTTTGAACGTATCAGCAGTGCTTGCTGCGCGGATGGGAGAAGCGCCAAAATTGTGGGTAGCAGTCATCAGTTCCCCAAGGAACGAAGTAGCCATGCTCTGTGTGTTCGCCATGATATTTCCTTAAAAAGACGCGGTATCACCGCCAGCAAAATTGGGCATTTTCTTCAACGTAACATGGGCAGACCTGTGAACCAGTTCTTCACCCAGCCAGTACTCAACCCAAGTTGTCAGTTCATTCTCATTATCGACTGTACCTTCCCGCTTTTCAAGCAAGGAATCATCCATATCGCCTTTGGTAGTAGTAACTATCAATTTGAACTCCTGATAAGCGCAGTGGTTGAAGTATTGGCTGGCATGGTGATTGTAAACGTAGTGGTTGAAGTTTTGTCAGACCCAAAGTCCAAAACCGCCACAGATTTATTACCCTGCGTGACGTTATAGATCAAAGCACACCTGGCAGTCAAAGCTGCTGTCCAAGACACATTGCTCCAATTTACATAGGCTACAGAGCCAGATGAGCTAATGGCTACACCGGTCATAACCTGACCGCCGGCTGTATAACCTGAAGCAATTACTTCATTGGTGCTACTGTAAACCGTAGTAGCCTCATTTAAGTCGGCATTACCTGTGTACAAAGCAATCTTGATCGTGTCTGTAGACAAGTCGTGAATGCCTTGGTAAAGCTCCTTTTTGAAGCTAGTGGTCTGGGTTTGGACAATAGACATTAACCTACCTCAACCCTAACTTGACCACTACGATAAGCGTCTTGACGCTCCATTCCATCGCCCAGGCGTTTAGCCAGCGCAATTGCTTGAACGTACTTTTGGTTATACAAAGCCATCATATCTTGCTCACCCTTCATGTAAGTGTAAGCCTCTACTAAAGCGCCGTATAACAAAACAGTATCAAAGTTATCACCCAGCCAAGTTTGCCCGCTTGATGCTATAGTAATGGACTCAGGATAATAGTAGTAGTGAAGCTCTGCGGAATAAGTTGTAGACGGTGTTGGGCCAAGAATAAAACTTAATTCGTTTGTTATTGTTGGCGACGGTCCTACTGTTGTAGTAGGGCCAAACAAAGCATAGTACTTAGGTGTTCCAGTACTTGTTGGGTTTGGATATGCCTCACGCATGAAGTTTACATCTTTGTTTAAAAGATATATGTAGTCACCGCCGCCATATGGAAACACGGCCAAAGAATATGGAGCCAGGAAATCATTAGGGCAAGAGAGGTACTTATTGCTGGCAGTAATCGTGCCTGTCACGTTCTTGCGTAACGAAGGAAACTGAACTGAGTTATAGATGCGCTGCTCTGCCTGCGTAATAAACAGGTTTACATCCACCGTTTGAAAGGTGTTCTCCGTGTAATCGGAAATCGCAACTACAAGCGCAGCGTAGTTCATGCCATTGGGCCCCTAGCCATCACGCCTTTAGTGGCCGCACCAGTACCACGGATTTTGATGCCGCTAGTCTTTGCCGGCGCCGGGCGCTTATTGCTATAACCATTTACTACCATATCCATGTTAGCGGGATCACTCATGTTAGGAGGCGTAACACTGGTAAACGCAGCAGGACCGCCAGACATGGTATGGGGCTTTGCGTAAACACTAGCTGGGCCAACTTCTTTGCCGCCCTTTTTCATTGTGTATGCCATAACTTACCCCTTTTGATTCATTGCGCGGGACATGTTTTTGCCGTACTTTTTACGGTCCAGGCTAGTAGGTCCACCTTTTTTCAATTTAAGGGTAGTGCCTTTACCGCCTTTGTGTTCTTGAGCATCATGTTGCTTGAACGCCTTTTTGATCATGGCTTTATCTTGAGCCATATCCATGTTTTCTTTAGCCATCATAAACTCCTATGAAACCGTTACCGTTACTGTGCCAACACTTGTGGTTCCAACCAAGTAATTAGGCGTTAAAACTGCATCAAACCCACTTGCCCCACCAATAGGATACCATCCCCATTGGATATCCCTGGATCCACCTGTTGGCGTTCCTTGAGCCCCATTTGTTAACTGCAACCCATTCAAGCCAGCCGCAACATAAGTCGTGTCTGGGCGTGGTTGGTATACAGCCTGGGGATCATTAACCGGATACATTCCCAACTGTAACTGCGGTTGATCAGGGTCCCAACATTCTTCACAAACTTTCAATTGATAGAGTTTAGTCTTAATAACCTCAATTTTCAATTGCTTTAATTTAAAACGCTGTCCACACCGATCACATTGGGCAATTGAATATTTGCCAGATGCGTATGGTGAAGTCATTACATGCCACCTCCGCCAATGAATGACATACGCGGAACTAAACGCAAAGTAGCTTTTTCGTGATCTTCACCGGCTGCAAGCTTGTACTGTTCTTCGTAAACAGATTTAAGCATATCCAGCCGGCCTTGCAACTCTGGGACTTTCATAGCTATATAGTAAGCCAACCCAGCCGTTACAGCAGGCAAAAACCTAAAATTCATATCAGCCGTTTCAACGCCACGGCCAGCATCTTCAATACGTCGTAGTCTGTAGTAAACAAACTGGTAAGTCTGTGAGCCATCAGGGGTTGGCCAAACAGTAACAGCAGGCAACTGAGGAACATTAACAGCTGTTAAAGTAGTGTGTGATGCTGCGGTTGTGTTGTTCTGCCCACGGAACACGCCACCTAGGGTATTCCCTGATATGTAGGTGTAGTAGATGTCTTCATTGTCCAGGCGAATATAGCCAGACCCAGCCAATCCAACCACAGTACTCAAGACAATTGAGGTATCTGTGGCCGTAATTGCGCCATTTAGTGTGGCAGAAGTTGGCCCGACTTCACCTGATAAACGCTGAATCCATACTTGGATTGGGCGTCCTTGAGTCAGTTTGTTAGGGATGGTTGCGTATGTAGATACGCTAATCCTGGTAATGCTCAAGTCAGACTGGGTAGATGCTACGTTTGGCTGGGTCCGAATCACATGATCCAACAGATCAATCGTGTCAGTTGGAAGAGCGTAGGTATTAAGACCCTGAGTTAAAGTAATGGTGCCAGTCTCAATGGTCCACATGTTTAGACCACGGTTAGCCCACTCTATGGTCATCAAATTAAGTGACCTACGCGCTGTACGCAAATCATAACCAGAGCGCATCTCGCGCCCAGCCCGTTCCCAAGCCTCTTCAGCAAGTTCTGTAAACTCTAAATTAAAGGCTGTGGTACCGGTAGTAGACATTACGAAGCCTTCATATTATCAATAAGGTTTGGGTAAGGTCTGCCAGCTTTTTTTGCCGAGGCTTTAGCAGCAGCTTTTTTTGCAGGGCTTAACTTTTTGTGGGTCTTTGATGGGTTTGGAGTATCCCACACTTCACCACCTTTAGCGTACTCTGTAAAGTCAGTGTTATCCCTGCGTGCTTTACGCACACCTTTAGGCATTTTGGACGGGGAGATATCCCCCATTCCTCGGCTTGCCATCATGCTAATCTCCTAGCAAATTTTGCCACGGGTCTTGCCTTTAGTGGCAATTCCATCAGCACGAGCAGAAGCAGATCCACCTTTAGCCATACGCTTAACTGGCTCATCTACAGGAGTTGAATCCGGGTAGATTGTATTATCAGGTTTAGGAGTAGGCTTAGGCGCGGGCTTAGGCACAGGTTTAGGCTTAGTCTTTTTAGCAACTGGCTCATCCACCGGAGTGGAGTCTGGGTATTCGTAATCTTTAGCCATGATTGTTCCTTAGCAGACCTTGCCGCCTTTTTTCATAACAATGTTAGCGCCTTTAGTTTTGCCTTTTGTAGCAATTCCATCTGCGCTTTTGTGACCAGCTGCCAAGCCGCCGCCGGCCATTTTCTTGACGCCGCCACCTTTTTTCATGCCCATCATTTGCATGCGGTCCATTGCCATGTCTTTAGCAGAGCCTTCTTTCATTCCACGCTTTTCAACGTCTTTGCCCATTTTCTCAAACTTCTTCATCTTTGTAGCCATATCACCACCTTTAGAAAATTTGCGGCCTTTGTCCGCGTTTGCAAAATCTTGCCCCACGGACTGTGGAACCCCTACTTTTTTAGCAAACGATGGCGAATGAGCTATCGCTTCCATAAATCTATGTTGCTTTTTACTAGTTGAGGGCACTTCGTTGCTCCTTCATAAAAGCATCAAGCTTCTCATCCAGGCGATCAAGCCTAGCTAAAACTCGGTTAATGTCTGCATGCATATCATGTTTGGTCACAAACTTATCTGCATGTTCTTCACGGGTTTTACTCAAAAGAATACCCAAACGCTTTACTTCGTCGTGCGAAATCTTTACCCATAGCAGCAAAGCCGCTGATAGGAAAGATAAAAGGACGTTCCAGATTGGAAGTTCCACTTAGCACATCCTGCCTTTAGTTTTGCCACGTTTGGCAATTCCATCTGCGCGTTTAGAAGCGCTAACTACTTTACCGCCTTTTTTCATTCGAACATCTTGTGCGCCAAGTGCGCCTGCTAAGCCTTGACCCTTGCCTGCGGCTGCTGCTCCAAGCTTTCCAAGCGCTTCAGCTAAGCCTTGACCTTGACCACCTGCCATAGCCGCAGGTAATCCTGACATAGCTCCAGATAATACTGGCGCTTTGCGCATAGGCATTTCTTCGCCACGCATACGCATATTTGGTCTTTGCATCATAGGCATAATTTACTCCTTAACAGTTCCAAGCTTTTAACGATTTATTGATACGGGAATTTGGGTCTTTGGCCGTCTTCTCGCTGGTAAGTTTCTTCTTCATACCTTCCATCCTTGCGCAAAAAGAGTCGCGCCGTTTGCCGCCTTCTGGCTGGGGAGGTTTTAAGTTCATACCTTGCGCTTTGGCCGAGGCTCTCCCCTTGGCGTTTAAGCCGCCGCTGGGGTTCTTGCCTTCTTTCCTCTGCCATGCTGGACTCTTAGCCATTTGTGCCCTGTATGTTGTTTTGGATGAGTACCAATTCAAAAAAACCAGCAGCTTCATTGTTTGCCGCACCACCAATTGCCTCGCCTTGAATGCGAGTCTTTTCAGCAATTGAGAGAGGATAGGGAAATGGTTGGGTTGAAATATTGTTATTGGTAACAAGCAATGGGCCGGTACTGGCAATTCCATTTGTCCCCACAAAACGGGTTCTTGCAGTAATTAAACTGGTTCCGGTATCCTGCGCCAAACCAATTCGAGCAACAACCAAATACCCAGTATAGCCAGCGGGTACTGTGTATTGGCTTGAGGTTGCGTTGTTGTAACCAGCCGAAATCAAATTGTAAATAGTTGCTGGAACGCCAGAGGTCACAGTGCCAGTGCCAATATAAATGATGCCTGCGTTTGACAAACCTGTGCCTGCGGTTGTCACCAACATATTATTGATGCGCAAAAATGAATTTGTAGTTGTCACAGCCGTCTGACCATTCATGGTCACGGTCTCACTGATGACTGCATAGTTGGCATCCAAACCTGTAATCAACACAGTTCGTGCGCCAGTACCGGCCGAAGTATCGCTTGCGCTGGAAGAACTCACAGTCATTTGCAAGGCGGCGGCGGCATAAGACAAGTCACCGACTGGAGTAATCATCTCCCACGCAGTGTCAACATCAGAATTGTAACCAGACACTGTAACAATTGAGTGGCCTTGAATTTGACCGCGCGATACTTGTAATTCAAACGGTTCATACGTACCCACTTGGGATATAGAACGCCAGATTCCAATATTAGCCATAATCAATCTCCTATAAATCAGGGGCCGAAGCCCCTGAGATTAATTAAGCAGAAGCTGGGTTAGCAGAACCGTCAGAGTCGCGGACAGTATATGTGACCGACACAACGATTGAACCAGCAGTTGCATCCGCCGTAGCCGCTGTAAACGTGCCAAAAATGATTGCGTCTGTAGTACCGACGTTGTTGGTTTTGGCTGCTTGGGTAGCTGCTGCAATGGTGGCGGGTGAAGTCTGGACAGCGCTGGTTCCGCTATTGACCGAAGTCATATAGAAGTTGGATGTGCCACTTGTACCAATAGTAACGCCGCAGTTTGTTGCGCCAGTTAAAGCAGTAATGACATAAATATCAAAACGCATAATTTGTGCGCCAGCAGGCAGAGTAAACATCTGTACTGCGGTTGGGGATGCCAAAATAGTGGCTGTAGCTGCGGTGTACGACTGAGAAACAATCGTTGCGCCCATGTTGCGAATGGTTCCAGCGGTAGTGCCGGTGGTGTTTTTAACCGTGCCAAGCAGCCAAGGGCCAAGGTGAGTTGCGAATCCCATGATAATTCCTTACATACAAGTGGAGTGCATCAATCGGTATGTCGTCAGCCGGGACTGTTTGATGCACCGGAAAGCCCGGATTAACTGCAATATATCACAGTTTTAAATGGCTGTGCAAATAAAAAAGGCCCCCGAAGGAGCCCTCTTTACCAAACCCTAAGGTTTAGGATGCGCCTGCGGAGGCGTACATGCCCAGAGGATCAGACCAGCCGAAGCTGTAACGCTCACGAGCCTTGTAACGGACATTACCCGTATCAAAGTCGCCGTCCATACCGGTGGACAGAGGAGTACGAACAAAGTGCTTCATGCCGTTAGGAACGTCGGTGGTTAAATACCAGCCGTTCGTGTCGGTCAAGAAGTGGTTGATCGTATATCCACCAGGGATCGAACCGTTGTTCTTCAACGCATTGACATCATTGTCAGTGGTGCCGACGCGGAGTTCGGTTTCCAACAGACGAGTGGCAACGAATTGCAGAGAAGGCGGAACAATCAGCTTCTTAGGCTTAGCAGCGATCAACAGACCACGCTCATCCGTCCACAGAGAGATTTGAATAACTGCGTTTTCCAACGAAGTCTCATTCAAGTCGGCTGCGGTAGAGGGAACGTTGCTGTTGGTACCACCAGACACCAGAGGGTGAGCGCTGTTGAACAACGATACGCCGTCACCACCGACATAAGCCGAGGAGAAGCCGTTATTCAATACAGCAGCAGCTTTAACCTGCTTGGTGTATGCCATAGCACGAGCCAGACCTTTGGTGTAACGAGCGGACAAGCTGTCATACAGATTGTCTTCAATTGCCTCTTCCGTCAGGGAGAAGCCCAAAGCAATGGTTTCGTGGTTGTAGCGAGCGGTCCAAGCTTCTTGAGCATTGTCATAAGCGATGGCAGAGCCCTCGTTTTTAACAGGTGCAGCAGAGAAGCCAGACAATTTAGTTTCCTCTTCAAAAGAACGCTCAGAGGTCTCGGTTTCGTAGATCTCTTCATGCTCTTGATCGTAGGTCTTATATTGCAGACCGAACAAGGCGTTAAGCCCAGGAAGCAACTCTTTAAGTAGTTGTGCGCGTGAAATAGCCATTTTGAGTTACTCCTTAGGCAATGCTGGTGCCAGCGTAATACTGGTGCTGACCAAAGTTGATCTTAACCAGAATCTCTGGGTACTGCATCAACACAATAGTTGTGTTCAATGTAGCAACAGGGGCCTGATTCAGGATAAACGATGTAGCACCGGCAGCAGCAGCGGTGTCAACAAACGAACCGGAAGAAACGTATTGACCGTTTGAATCCAGCGAACCAACGTCAGTACCAACAGGTAATGCAAACGGCAGAGCCGAGCAAGTAACTGTAGCGGTAGAGATGCTGGTATAGGTCACGGTTCCCAAACTAACAGCCGTGTCAGGCACCAAGCCAAGCACGCGAACGGGCAAGGACGAAGTGGTGGCAGGCGTATCGTTAGGGGCCAAAGCCGCGTTCTTAGAGTCACCAGTTGCAGTGCTACCTGTGTTATTGATCATAGCCAAGTTTTGGCCGATCATTGCACGGGCACCAGAAGCAACAGTAGTGCCTGTATTACAAACCACTACTTTAAAGACCGCATCAGGGTCATCACTAACAATGGCTACTGCATCGCCAGCCGCAGTAGATGCGGGCCAGTATTGCGAGAAAGTCAATTGTTTAGTAACAGGGTTGGTAAAACGGCATCCCAAGAAGATACCAGTTTGATTGCCAGCCGTGCCAGTAGACACAGACAAGCGCACGATTTCACCACGAGAAAGTCCTACATAATCACCGTAGAAGATTGCCGTGCTGTAACCGTTAGTGATCGGATACTCGCGAGTAGAACCCGCAAATACCTGACCGCCGATCAGGTTGATCGGCTTTAGCCCGTAAGGGGCGCTAATAACCGGGTAAGCCATAAAGGACTCCTAAAAATTAAATACCTTTTCCAAAGCTACTTGAAGATTTACTCTCCCTAAAGAGAGGCATCCGCGCATCGCTTTGACGCATAAGAGTATTGTCTACAGCCTCCATTTGAGCAACAGTTTGTCGTGCAAAGTAAGTATTACGTTGTTCAACAAATTCCGCAGGAGTCTTGCAAAGCAATAATCCGCCAATCTCAATGTTGTCTTTGTATCGACTCGCTGGATCAGCTAACAGTTTAAATTTTGGTTGCTCTTCGATTGGAACAGGTTCCCAATGCTCACGGAGTTTGGCCGAGAGATTGCGAGGATCTGCTTGGTTCAAAGTTGAAACACGCACCCAACGATATTTGTACCCAGGTTGCTTGTCAGGTTCAGGAAGCAATTCAGCCGGTGCCCACTGCTTAGGGCGCTCAGTCATCAATCGATCCTCAAGCTCACGCGGTTTTCTGTTTTCAGCCATTTGCGGCCTCCAATTTGATTTTTTCGGCAGCAAATTGCTCCGGTGTTAAGTTAAACTTCTTTGCCAAGTTAAGTTCACCAACGGTTAACCTAACTCGTTTTGCGGACGTAGTCCGTGTAGCTGGTGCAACCACCGAGCTTTTCCGGCTAGGCCGGTCATCTTGTTCCTCTGCGTTCTCAAATCTCTCTGGGAAGCGCTTACGGATTGTAGTATTTAGCCGATTGTAATACTCTTGCGATGAGATCTTAACTCCCTCGCGCCGCATCTTCTCGTGAAGACCCAGAGCCAGGCTAGTCATTTCCTCATCTTCCCCAAACCAAGGGTTCTCCTGTTGCCAGGCAACCGCAGAAGGATCTTTTGGAGCCTCCTGAGTACGGGGTTGAGGCGGTTGTACCACAGTTTCTTGCTCGTCATCCTCCGGCGGGCGGAAATTTTTAACTTTATCAACCTTAAGTGTTGCTTCAGTAAGACGCTCCTGGGCCTCCATTACCTTATCGGTATCTCCTGAGTCATAGGCTTCCCGGTAGGCTTTCTTGGCCTGCTCAAGCTCTATTTCCACTGTTCTTTTAACAGAAAGGAGGACATTCTTTTCGCTGCTAGATAGGTTGGATTTGAGCCTTTTGTTCTCATCCATTAGCCGTTTAGCAAATTCCACGGCTTCATTTTGTTCACGCAAAGCCGCTTCTTTTTCCCTGCGCTCGTCATGCGCAAGTTTCTTCATTTGAAGAAGTTTCTTTTTAACCTTTGTAGAGTAATCCTCCAACTCATCGTTATAAAGTTCTTCCTTAATCTTTTCAGGTAGGGGAGCTTTATTACGATCTTCAGCAGGGGTTTTATCCTCTACCTCAACAATTATTTCATCGTCAAGTTCATTATCTTTTGAGTCATCTTGCTCATCAGGAAATTTATAATCAGACATATTGGCTCCTTATTTGCGGCGGATACCGCGTGGATCTTCAACTACACCCTCGACTGAGTCATCGTTAATTACACGAAACTCTTTGCCGTGAATGATTAGCCGGGTTCCTGCGTGTGGTCTAACTAAGATAAAGTCGCCTGCTTTGCAGTATGGGCCAGATGGGAATCGGGTTGCATCTTTATAGCAGTCCGGTCCTAGGTCCACAACAAACAATACCGTTGTTAGTAGCTCTTCGTTACGAATAGCTTCATCGGATTTAAGTAATCCAAGTTCACTTTCGTATTCTTTTTCCACTTCTGGAATTGCGCACAAAATGCGGTAGCCAGACGGCTTTGGTAGCTGCTTGGCTTTTTGTTCCGGACCCTTGTTCAGTATCTGAGACAAGTCCACGGCCTTAATTAAATCTACATTTCCTTCACTCATCGTCATGGGTTTTCAATCTTTCCTGTAGGTCTGAGATAAATAAGCGCGCAGTGAGCAGACCTTTAACCTCGCCACACGCCTTCTTGTACTCCGAATAATCACCAGCGTTGCCATCCGCTAAAGACTCTTGGAGTTGGGATACTTTGTCATCTATCTTTTTAGACAGATGTTGTAGATAGTTGTCAATCATTGTTTACGTCCAATAATGTTGCTTATCATTCGCTGCTGCTCTAGTTTGTTATGAGCATCCAACTCTTCCTTGGATTTAACATAATCAGTTTGAATCCTGGTCATGTCAATTTGCTTTTGAGTTTGGATACGCTCACGTTCAATCTGTTGCTGGGCAGCTTTTAACTGTGCATCAGTTTGATCTTTCTGCTGTTTACGTTGCTGCTCTGCGCCCTTAATCTGCATCTCTTGCTGTTGGAGTTGGACCAAAGGATCTTGGGCCATCTGTTGGTTTTGAGCTTGCTGGGCTTCAGCAGTATTTGCCTGCATAACTTGTGCGCTTGCCTGGGCAACCAGCCGTGATAGTTGGACTTCAACATCATCTGGCAATTGCTCATTGGGCGGAGGCAGTGGTACGCCCATTTGCTTCTCTATCAATGTGCGATAGTGGAAGCCAAGGTGATCCGCAATATGTGACTGCAATGCAGCCATGATCATTCCAGCTTGAGGGTTTTGACCAATGGTCTTCATTACAAGAGGATCTTGCATGAACATTTGGTGCGCTGCAATATGAGCCTGTTGGTCCTGAGTAATAAATGCCTTAAGAGGTTTGCCATTCAGCGCATTCATGTTCTCGCTGATTGGGTCTACAGGAGTCTCATCATCAGGCAAAGGAACTAGCTTCTCTGGGTTCTTAATCCCTAAGACATCCAGCATCTGGCGGTGAAGCTGCGGCAGGTCATAAATCTGCGGAGCTTGTTGAGCCAATTGGATTACCGCCTGATACTGCACAATCTTTTGCGCCATCGTTGCGGCGTTAGGATCGGAGACAGGGATAACTGCAACTAAGTCATAGTCGGACTTCTTGGCTTTAGGCGATCCTTCTTCTGGCTCATAGCTATATTCAGCAGGGGTGTAGTCACGAATGATGTCGCGCAGCAGCCCCAACTCTTGCTTGAACGAGTAATGAATACGCGCCTGGACGGCGGTCATTACTTTTAGCGTGCGCTCAAGGATAGCCAGCGTCGTACCAACGGGAGAGTTGGCCGACATATCTGCAACTTGGATATCGGCAGCAGAAGCAAACTTACGGCCTTCTTCCACAATCTTGTCGAGGAGCAATGCCAGTACTTGGCTTGGTTCCTTGTAGGGAAGAGCCATGATGTTCTCAGCAATAGTCCCGCTGGGTACGTCAACGTCCCTCCACTCGGCTGGTCCGATGGGTGTGTCGTCGCCTTTAACACGAAGACCGCGTGTTTTAAAGCCTCCAGGTAGATTTGCAAGTGTGCCGGCGTCCACTAATTGGCGAAGAATGGAGGTTCCAGACTTAGCAAACGCGCCAACAAGGTGGATAAGACCAAAACAGTAAAAACCAAAGCCAGGAACATAGCCGTAATGGACAAAATGCTGGCGTTTTGCTTTTAACTTATCGTCTTTTTCCCAGTTACGGCGGATAGCCAGACATTTATTGCTGCCTTTTTCAATCGTAACGATATAAGGCAGGGCAATTCCAGTCTCTTCCCCGTGTTTGTCCGTATCTTCATACCCTTCAAGGTCCAAATTTACGTTCATCTCAAGGATTTTGTAGCGATCATCCGACTGAGCGCGGAATCCCATCTTCTCAGCGATCTTTTTCTCTACTTCATCCAGAGCATTGTCGGGTTCACCCAGGTCAATGTCAGCATAAAAGCCGGCAACTTGTAGTTTGCGCAGTTCATTTTCAGTTTTGCGCATGACATGGGTAATGCGGTCAGCAGTTTGTAGGTCTGATGCGCCATAAGGGACCACAAGGTCTTCAGCCGTAACAAAAATAGATGTCTGGCGGTCAAGGCTTGGGTCAAAGTACACCTTCTTAAAGGCATTACCAGCCAGTCCCAAGCCCCACAACATGCGCTCATGCTCAGGGCGGAACTCTGTCATTACATCTGTTAGCTCATAATTCATATCAGCAGCCACGCGGGTAGCGGCTTGCTTTTTCTCTGGCGTTTCTTTGCCAATAATCTGAGTCTTAACCGGGCCAGCAGCCGGGAAGGTACTCATCATTATCTCGGCCTGGAACTTAACTACGGCCTCAGACAACAAAGGATGGTAAACCCCGCAAGCTCCAATCCAAGGATCAGCCCGCTCCTCAATCTTCATTCCCAGAAGTTCAAGGCCATCGACGTAAGTCTGCATCCAGTCTTTACGAGAGTTAATGTCATCATCAAAATCACTAAGCAAGTCAGAGACCAAGCCAGAAACAACATCGTCAGGGAGATGCTCGACAAGGTTAGCTTCAAAGTCATCTTCAACGCTCCCAATCTCAATCTCAACATCGCCGGTCTTAATAGTCACTGACTCAGGATCTTCAATCTCAATTTCAATATCCGGCTCTGGGGCCAGGGATTCAATTCCTAAAGGGGCGGCGTATAGTGATTTTTCAATGGACATATCAATCCTTAGTAATAAGATGTCTTGCGCCTAAAAGCGCGGATCTCGTCTTGCTCATCTGTCTGCAAACGAATAAAGCCGCCTTTTCTGAACCTGATTAATGCCTGGGTAGCGGAGTCAACCAAGTCATCATTCTCTGAGTTAGGGAAAGCGGCCATCTCTTCTATTAGCTCGTCGGCCCATCTTGTAGACGGAGCCCAGACCTTTCCACTAGCAAACAGATCAGCTACAGAGTTAATCCTCACCATCTTATCATTACCCCTGCTAGGCGTAAACTCTTGGACGGGGATACCCATCGCCCTTAACTCAAAGATTAACGGCGCACCAGAAGCCTTAGCCTCGACAACAAAAGCATCTGGCTCCCACTGTTTATAGTGGTTAAAGGCTTTTTCCTTTAACTCTGGAAACTCCATCCGGCGCTTAAAAGAATCCAGCAAAATAATATTGGCGTCGTTAGGGTTCTCATTAATATAGAAAACCCCCCAAGTAGTACAAGCCGAATAGTCGGACCGCTCTGTCTTTAAGAAGGCGGTGTCCCAACTCTGGATAATAAACTCACACCTGGGTGGGTCCTCGGCTTTCCATTCCTTCCACCACTCCCGCTTAACAATAGCGCCCTGCTCTGAGGTTGGGCTTTGTTGATACTGGGCGTTCCATTTTGAGACTGGTAGTTCTGATCTTAGGGCTTCCAGTTCTTCCAGGCTCCAGAATTCAGGCCATAAGGGTTTGTCGCTGGGCAGTATCGCGGGGAAGTCGATTACCTCCCACTCATCGTTCCCGTCTTTCTCAACAGAGGATTGAAGGATTCTCCCTGTCAGGTCCCGCTTAGCCCAGCGGGTCATAACTACAACGATAGATCCCCCCGGCTGAAGACGCTGCCTAGGTCCAGACGTATACCACTCGTAGACTTTATCAAAGACAGAAGCGTCCCCAGCAGCCAGCGCGGCTTCTTGCTCAGAGTGAGGGTCATCAATAATAAGTAAGTCCGCGCCCTTACCGGTCACAGTTCCCCCAACGCCGATAGCGAAATATTCCCCATCCTTATTAGTAGACCAACGCCCTGCAGCCTTA
>Ga0209296_1002066_pt1 | contig 14640 bp, 6 predicted proteins | sample S_130206_EF_Meta_FD_187319 | JGI IMG/M metagenome (GOLD analysis project Ga0209296, IMG submission 187319) | Freshwater microbial communities from Lake Simoncouche, Canada to study carbon cycling - S_130206_EF_MetaG (SPAdes) (version 2) | ecosystem: Environmental > Aquatic > Freshwater > Lake ...
CAGACTCTTTACCTGTTGACATTAATTCGTCATGAATTTCAGTCAAAGGTGAACGCTCGTTGTCGTTCTTTCCTGGGTCATAGATTTTATTCCATTTACCCTCAACTTGTACTTCGTGGTACCATACTTCTTTGAAGGGTGATGACCCATCAGGTGTAGGTAGAATACGAAGACGTTTCTGTCCTGAGTTCTCATTTTGCATTAAGATTGCTGCAAAATATTTTTTCATTCTGTCTTCTTGAGACATTTTGTTTGCAGAGTTACCTCCACTTTTCGCTTTTTCATACTGTGCGAGTACAGCATCTAGGGAATTTGTCGCCATTTTATGTGTATAATTTATTAGTTAATATTCAAGTATAAGTGTGTCAGCCGTGATAGTCAAATTTGAAATTTAGAATTTCAAAGGTTTGTATTGTGATTCTTCTCCGTAATCGTTGAAGGTTGTTTTAATTTCTGAGGGTGTATAACTTTCAACTTCATCAGTAGTTAAAACATACTCATTTTTTCCCGATTTTTCCATGTCTTCTTCTTTATCGACAAAGAAATCAGATAATTTTTGATTAAACGGTCCTGAGTCTAAACTTCTTAATTCAAGTTTTTCCTGTGGAGTTTTATCTCTATATTGTTCAATCTTTGATTCGATATCATTTAATTTTGTAAAAATACTTCCCATATCATTTAATTTTGATTCTAAATTAGAAAGTTGATTAAATAGATTATTAAAATATTCTTCTTGTTTTGTTTCAATATTTTTTTGTGATTTTACTAAATCAGTAATTTCTAATTCTTCAGTACCTGTTTCTTCAGAACCTTCGTCCCCAACTTTTTCAACATCAGGGTCATTTGTAATATCAACAGGTTCCGCAGTTGGGGGTGTTGTTGCAGCAGCGTCCGCACCTGCAGCAGGTGGTGGTGGTGGTAACGCACCTGCAGCAGGTGCTCCCGCTAATGGGTCATCCCCAGGGGCAGGAATTTCTGGTGGTAATCCAGCCTCTTGTTCAGTGATATAATTATTAATTTTATTATATCGTCTTAATTCTTCTATAATTGTTTGTGATATTGCCATTTTAACCGTTTAATAATTGTTTGAAACCTTGTGTTGTTTCTACGTTTATTTTTTTATTAGTATAAAGAGTATTGTTAACTCTTTCAATTAAACCATCTTTCATTCTGATTGTGTAACAATCTCCAGTATCTAAATCACAAACTTCTTTGAAACCATTACCTTTATCAGTTTCAGTAATTCTTGTGCTTTTTCCAAGATATCTGTCTAAAATTTCTTTAGTGCCCATAATTGTTTTTTATTATAAATATATCTTTATTATAAAGATGACACTTTTCCGTCAAAATACTTTTTAATTGTTTCTTGTAATTTATCTAATTTAGTTTTATTAGTTTCTTTAAATGTGTCATAATCAATATCAGTTTTATATGGGAAATATTCTAAATAACATTTTGCAAATTCTTTTGCATATTCTACAGAATTTGCAAAGTTTATTACTTTATTTTTAAATATTTTACCAAACCTAGCATCTAATAATTTTACACTGTTTTCAGGTGTACTAAAAACAAAATAAGGTTGACTCACACTATTAATCTCTAAACAAATATATGATTTATCAATTATATATTGTTTATTAGCTCCACCAATAATATCAGTAGTTACAGGTATATTAGCTAAATTATTATTATAAACTTTTAACCCACTACCACTATCATTTTCTAAAAGTATTAAAGTATAAATTAATTTTTTTCTTTCATTATCAGTGATATATTCTTTAATATAAGTTTCTACTTGAAAATAAGTTAGTGTTGTTGTAATTATTGCGGTAACCACATACTCAGTAAATGTTGCACCACTAGGTTCACAGTTAGCGGTTGACGGATTAGCTTGTTTATCAATGTTATCAATAGCAATTGCTGAAATTTCACTTTGTGTTCTATTTGGTAATGGATTAATAGTATTCTGAGATGTTTTACTCTCTTGTATTATATTTTGTAAAAGTTCTCTTTTAATTGTTTGTAACAATTGGTCAACAGTTGGTAAAGTAAATACCCCCATTCTTGTACCAGTAAACGTTGTTTCAAAATTACCAATACTTATTGAGTGTGAAATACTTGTAATTAAATACGTACCTCCAAATAACGGCATATTTCTTAATATAAAATACATATTTGGTTGTATCATAACATTACCAAATGAATTAACAGACGCCTCATAACTTCTCAATTTATATAAATTATATAATGATACGTTTTGTGTTGATGTTGTTGTTCCATTAGCCAAATTAGCCATTTCAAATTCTCGATATAATGATTCACTTGTTGGTTTACCTAAATCTTGTGACACGGTAATGTTTTTAAATATACTTTGATTTTGTAACCCAAAGTCAACTGAAAATCCAACTACCTTATTAGATAACCCACAAACCTTTTTATCTGTTGGGCTATCAACCAAAGGTTGTTGAGCGGCCCTTGTTAAATCAAAACCATCATTATTGTAACCATTTGCGGTATCAGGATTATCCAATTGTTTTGATGCTTGGTCCATATACATACAGACGTATTTAGTTTTTGTTTGTTGATAATCAACATTTGTAAAAGTCCCAAAAAGAGAATTTGCAAAACTAACGGGTTCACCAACTGGTGGTTCGCAGTTAATAGACGGGTCGTTAATACCATAAAAATTTATATATCCAGGAATAATAAAAGGTTGGAAATGGTGTTGAATTAAAATACTATCTATAACCGCATTAACAGTACCAGTAGTTGCTTTTAATAAATCTTTAACTGTAAAAACATCAACATAAATTTTATCACCAATATCTCTGTTTGCTCTATCTAAAAATAAAAAATCTTCAAATAAAGTTTCAGAATTATAATTATGTCCTGCAATCCAAGTATCATTCATTGCTTTAAATTTCTCATATTTTTCAACTTTTGATTGTAATCCATCAATAGGTGATTGTTGAGAGCTATAAGGATTTATTTTTTGTACTGATGGTAAACTTTTTGATAATTGTATAAATGTTTGATTAAATAAACTAGATAATTCACTATCAAACGTTGTTAAAATAGAATCAATTGTTGTTTTAAAACTTGTACTGTCAAAAACACCATTTGTATATTGTTGTAATTTTTTAGTTGCAAAAACTTTAATTACATTTTGATAATGAATAATATTACCACTTGTAAACTCAATATTCATCGTTGGAAAAAAGTCAGTTATAAATGAGCCATCATCACTATAAACTAATTGGGGTATAGTTGAAAATCCAACATATAACTCTAAAGTTTTCCAAACTTCAGGATATAACAATTGTGAATCCAATAATGTCGTTGTCCCTCCCGATGTTGGTAAAGAACCATTAATATAACCACCCGGTGGTATTGTATCTAATAATGGGTTTGATGAAACACTACTAAAAATTCTTTTATCGTATTTTTTAGGATTACCAATTGAGATTAATTTATTATAACTAATATGTGAATTTAAAATGTTAGATTGTTGAGTTATTTGATTCTCACGTATTAAATTAATACTGTTTACCGTTGAATTATCAGGATTTTTATCCGTGGTAAGTATATTTTTAATTACATTATAGAATTTTTCTTTTTCGGTGTCCTTATTTGGTGATTTTGCATAATTCAAAAAAACACTTTCAATCATATCTAATTCATCTTTTGAAAATATTGAAAAAATTTCTTCGATTGAGTCGTATTCATCTTCACCAAATAATTCAAAAGGTGTTTGTATTGCAATACTTCCAATATATATTCTTTTTAAATATTTGTCGGGAGGATTAATTGTGAATTGTGTAGTGTCAAAATAACCGTAGTTAGGTCCACCCCACAATAACCTAACACTACCATTATACATACTATTATTATTAATTAATGAACTTCGAACAAAAGGAAGACCTGATGAATAATCAATCATTTCAGCAATTAATTGATTACTTGTTGCAGATGTTTCAGTATCGTATATTCCAAATGATGGAGTTATAACATATTTATTAGCTTGAATATCTTTAACCAATACACTTATAGTATCTATTCTAACACTTTTTGTACTACCAGGTATTGTAATAATGTCAATCCCCATTGTTGTCCCTGAGCTATCTAAAATCCAAATGTTTTTTGATGTGATTGCGTCATTAATTTTATTCTGTATACTAATTGTTGTGTCTGTTGGTAAAAACAAATTAACACCATTAACAAGATAATAAAAATCATTTATTAATTTTGGATAAAATCCTAAAGTAAAACCTTGTGAAGAAGGTTCGTCTTGTTGTAAAACAATCGTCTTGTTTTGGATAATATATGGTGTATTTACCTGGCCATTAACTGGGTCATAGTTATTAGCGTAATCAAAATTATTCCAAACATTTGACAGAATATCAACACCATTTTCTTTCCAATTTTTATATCTATACCATATTGAACCAAGTTTTGCAATCCATGGTAATGGTAAAGCGTGAATACCTGAATATTTTTTTAACGTTGTTGATATGAAATCTTGTTTTTTAGTTACTCCACCCGCCAAGATATTTGCCAAGTCATTAAATACATATCTTTCTTTAGTAGTTGTTAATGGTAAACTATTTAAAAATAAATAAGACGCACTTATATACGGATGGTCTGAACCATTTCTTTCATTTTCAATACCTTCTTGTATTGCATTAATAAAATATGGAGTATTAAGAATTGAGGTTGTTTGAGATTCTGTTAATTGTGAGTTTGTACAAGTAATTTTACCTTCAGTAAAAATATATTTATCAACTGTCCTGTTCGTATAAAAGGTATTTAATTTTACTTCTGATGAAATAATTTTGTTCCCTCTAATTTTTAAATCAACAATTGGTAAATTAGGTAAACTACTATTATATCCTGATATACCAATAGCATCATTTACATTATAATTTGTAATTTTTTTATTAAAAGTATTATAAAATAATGAAGATTCGGTACTGTATATTAGGTATTTATTTAAAATCACACCGTTTTCTAAATTATTTTGACACCAATTTAAATCAACAAATGGATATATATCCAAAGAATTTGTTGCGTATGTCACATTTTTTAGGGTATCAATTACTAAAGCAGTTAAGTTGGCCCCGACTAACTGACTTTGCTCAGGTAAATCTTTATCTAAAATTTTAAAAGAATTGTTAACTTTATCAATTAGATATTGTGTAGTAAGAAACCCATTTGAATATTTTGCATAGCTAACAGGAAAAGTGGATAATAAATCATTAAATGTTGTTAGAGTTCTGTATTTACCATATTTAAGAATATTAATTATTTCCCCATTATCATATCTAAGTGATTCGTTCATGTTAGCAAACTCAGTTTGACTTAAAAAAAGAAGAACATTATTAAACCCTAAATCACCTGAAAATCCATTAAGAGTTACAATTAATTCTAATCTTTCCATAATTTCAAAAAAGTAATTAGGTGTTTCCAAAGTACTATATGGGGTATTTGATGGTATTGTATCAAAACCTGAAATTAAATTTCTTAAAATAACATTTGTATTTTCTTGAGACTGTGCAGTGGTTGGTGGAATATCCCTCATAATAAAACCTTTTACATATTCCTCAACAAATTCTACTTCAGGCCAAGCCTCGTAATCATTTGCACCAGTTTGATTAATATAATTAGGGTCACCAGGATACTGTATTTCAAGTTTTTCAACACCATCAATAGTTTTACTAACCAAATACTGTGGCCAAGGATAAACAATAGGGGCGGTTTGATTTTCTTTTTTATCAAGTCCTCCAATACTTTGTTGTCTTTTTCTATTCTCTCTTTGGTTAAACGCCTTTGTATGAACGTCTTCTAACAATAATAAATAAGCTTCCGCCGATGCCATAATTACCCCAATAATATTTCGTATTGTTGGTTGAAATCCTATACCTTTAGATGATTGTAATAATTCTCCAAGTTGCTCTGAAAGTTTTGTTTCTAATTCTTCTTTATAAGAATTTAATTTCGTTTTAATTTTTTGGATATATGTTGAAAATCCATTTTTACTTTCAACACTAAAAATAAAAGGAAATGATGTATCTGAATAAACAAGTATGTCAATTTCTAATTTTAGTTCGTCTCTTTGAACATCAGTAATTGTTGTTCCTCCGTATCTTTTAATTGCGGTTTTGTCAATATCAAAATTATTAGTATCTAAAAAAGGTATTAAAGAATTTACAATATCTTCCTTTTTAATTGGGATACTATATAAACCTCCCGTATCTCCAAATGTTTGATTCTTATTAAGAATTGCGACTTTATTTTCAATTATAGTTGTTAAATCGGTATATACTTTACTAAAATAAGTTATGTCGGCAGTGCCAGCAGAAAGATATGTATAAACATTAAAAGTATTAGTATCTTCTTTAACAACAAAAGGTTTTAATAAATCAAGATTTTTGTTAAACCAAGAATCGCTATATACATAAATTTCAGAATTTAATTGCTCTAATGTTTTTAAATATTTTTCATAATCAGTTAACGGATTTAATGAAACTTGTCCTAACTCTTCTAAACTTGTATTAATGAAATTTTCTAATCGAGTAATTAATGATTGTACAGTTAACTCTGGAAAATTTTTATCTAATAAACCTTTTGATTTATATTTTTTATAAACATCAACAATTTTATCATACCCTAAAAATACTGTAGATTTTTTAAAATCTTGTGTAACATTATTATTAACTAAAACTCCACTATTGTAATTATTAATTACATCTGTTTGATACATCTGAGGGACTGCATATAAATCAGTCATAAATATATCTTTTAAAACCGTAAAATTGTAAGCGGTTAATGATAAAGTTATTTCAAAATTTCCTGTTGACGAATTAAATGCTCCATGAAATTTAGTAAGGAACAATTGGTATCTAATAGCTTTACCGTACCACCCTTTTAAAGTTAAATAAAATACAGGATAAGGTAAGTTAAAAAACGCAGAGTAGATTGAGTCATTACCACTTTCAAATAAAGCTCTACCTCTAACATCCTCTAAGTTTATAGTAAATTCTGCAACATAAGCCTGATTTGCCTTATAATTAATTTGTGTAATACCTAATAACTCCCCATTAATTTCTGTTTGATTTAAATCTTTGGATTGCTGCTCAGTCCAATTAGTTGTTAAATAATCGTTACCTGTTGGTTTTAAAAAATTAATCTTACCAAGCCCTATTGTCCTAAGTTGTGAATTACTATTACCCCCGACAATTAATTTACTCCTTGGTTGTAGGTTGCATTCCAAGTTAGCATACATCACTAATTCTTCTTGAGCGATGTTTCTATCACCTACCTGTCCATTAGGTAAATCAACTTTATTAGGGTTAACTACAAAAATGTTTTGATAGTCATTTTCAATATGTATATTATCTGCCATAATAGAAGAACTGTTGCTCTAATGCACCTTTATAATCTAATAAGGAATTAATTAAAGGGAATGGTATAGTTAAAACGGCATTATTTGGAATATTAATTTCAGAACCACCATATTTACCATTTGCCTGTAAAATTAACCATCCAAAAAAAGGTGTTCCATAATATAATTGTGATATCTTATCTAATCTTGATTGTCCAATAATATATATGTGTTTTTTATCGGTTGATTTAGATTGTAAATTAACATATGGTACAACTGTTTGCTGACCATTAACTATAAATCCATCATATCTATTATAATATTGTAACGCCATTAGTTGAATTGTTTTTTACCAATAAAAAATTGTTTATCGTTATTAGAATTAACCGTAGAGAATAATTCTCGTAAAAAATCTAGTTCAGTATAAATAACTCCATTGGTGTCATAATTAAATATTCTGTCAACACCTTTAACTGAACTTCCCCCATTTGTCGGATTAAACACCAGATATGGTTTCATTTCGGGACTTTTTTTAAATTCATCAAAACTTACCACAGTTGCGGTATTCCAAGTATTTAAAGTAATAGTTATTTCGTTTGTTGTACTTGTAACAATAGTTTTCACATTACCTGAAGTACTTGGGATTAAATTAGTAGTCAAAGTCTTAATAAATTGTTCGTTTTTTGTATCATCTTTTAAATCATCATAAAATAATGTAAATAAAAGATTATTTGAATTTGCAGTAATTCCTTGGAAACCACCGGCAGCTAAAGTCGTAAACTGAAAATATGGTGCTCCACTATTACTAGGTAAAAATTCTTTTGATGATAGTAAATTATAAAAATTTGTAATCCCTGAAGAAACTATTGCGTAGTCATCACTAAATTTACTGTCGATACTAATTTTATAACCTTTTGGTTCACCGTTAGTTAGTATTTTCCCATCCAATTGAAGACCGATAACCGTATTTAATTTAAGAATATTTTGTATATATTCAGCTTGTTTATTCGCAAAGGCCTGAGCATCAGAATTAACATTTATAAACGAGTTATTAATTTTATTATCAATTAAAGTTTTATAATTATCTTTTACTCTTTTAACATCAAGAACACCTAATTCCGGACTATCAATTAAAGCTTTAATAATTGTTTCGGTACCATCGTCAATATCTGATTTTAATTGATTAGCAACTTTGGTTAAATTTTCACTAGTACTACTTGGTTTACCATAAATTTTAGCTGAGTTTATTGTATTACCAGAAAGACTAATATCTCCAATAATATAGTTTCTATCAAATGTCATTTGAGAATAAATTCCAAAATTATAATTGTTTATTGAACTTTCAATAAAATTTAAAGTAGTTAAAAAATAATTTTGTGTTTGAGTAATATAGTTATCAAAGAAACTTTTATACTGAATAGTACCTGTTTGAGTGTTACCCGATGGAATTGTTGTTAAAATATCCCCGATTGTTTTAGTTGCGGAAGGTATGTTTTGTATATCGTTAAATGTCGCTAACGGTTCCGCTAAAGTAATTGCCGTGAATAAAGCATCATCTAATATAGTAGTATCTTCTGTTGCGTCCGCTCTTTCATCATACATTTCAGTATTTGCATAAAAATTAAATGATAAGGCGTTTTGCAATCTATCAATAGGACCTTTTAATCCACTACCACCAATAAGTTTAACAGCTAAAGTTACCTTTGCAATCATTGGTTGTAATCCAATACCTTCAGGATTAATATCTAAATTTTCATATGTAATTGATAACGTGTCGGGAATTGCTTTTGTATTATAAAAATCACCAATTCTAAGTATTAATACCGGTGGAGTTCCAAAATTAGTATTAAATGTTGATGTTGATGTATCTTGTTCGCCTTGTTCATTAATAACAGGTATCGTGTTACCAGGTCTTGTACATTGATTTAAAAAAGTTAATCGACTATTTAATCCTTCAGGAGTAATAGCATGAAATGCCGGTTGGAAATATTTTACTTTATCAGTAATTGATGTGTAAGCAAATGGGTCAGTTTGTTTTAAAATTTCAAAATAATCACATTCGTTTAAAAATTTTGTTCTTAATAATCTTTTACTTAAATTCTTTTTCTGTATATCCTGAGGACTTTGTGGTGGTAAACCATTAGTGGCGTTTTGATTTGGGAGATTTTCAGTAGTAGTATTTGAGCCGGCATTTGCGTTTGCAGGATTTTTAGGATTAACAGTAATACTTTTAAAACTAACATATCTAGAACACATTGCAACAACACTATAAGTTTCTGAATCTCCATCTAAATCAACATTACAATCAACAAATGTTGTCATTCTACTATTATCTTTAGTTTCGGCAATTGTTAATAGTAAATTTGAATAAATAAATTTAACCGTTTCATTTTGGATGTACTTACCTAACGATTCATTATCTTCAGTTAAATTCGAGAAAAATAATTTTAAAGATTCAATATAAGATTTGTTTTTTATTTCATTGGCATTATCCCCATCATTTGGAAATTTAACACCATTCATCTCTATAACCACTTCACAATTTTCTGATTTTACCGCCCTTAAAATTTCACTTCTTAATTCTACTAATTTATTATAGTTTTGAGTTATTACTGAAAATAAAAGTGAAGTACCACTTGCATAAATATACCCAGCGTAAGTTGGTTGTTGGAGTATATACTGATTATAAAGTGTTTCATAATCAGTACTTGAAGCAGTAGCGTTGTCTATTTGTTGAAAATAAGCACCATATCCTTGATATGAAGAAAAATTTGGTAGGTCTTTCGCAACTGAATCACCTTCTTTTAAATCTGAATTAATTAACGCCGATTGTTCAGCAGAAGTTTTATTACTTGAAAGAACACTTTCTTGTAATTCTTTAAGGGTATTTAAATCTAATGTTGCAAATTTTGCGGCCAATGTATATAAATCAAATTTTGCGGCACCTGCAAAAAATGATTCTATAACAGAATCTTTTTTATCTGTTAAATCATTCTGTAATTCTTTTTTAGCGATTAAATTTAAAACTGAAGGGTGGTCAACAATAATTGAAAACGATATCGAACCACTTCTACTTGTATCTTTATACGTATAAATTGGTTCAGGTCGACCTAAAAATGACGTTGAATCAAAACCAGGTGAAATAGTTTCACTAAATGTTAAATCATAAGGTGGAAACCACATTATTCGTCCTCCATTAGGTCCTTTCTCACATCCAGGTAAATCATTAAACAACGCACTTCCTTTCCACGCCAAATTCTCGATTGAAAACATATATTTTTTAACTTGTCCATTAACTATATTTGTCGAACCTTGTCCTTTCAATGGGGCAATGTTTAAATTATATGTTGAGTCAAGTACTGAATTACTAAATTTTCTTATATTGCCATTTGTTTCACCACCACTTGTATTTGCTACCGTACTTTGTAAATCTTTGTATTGTTGATATGGAGCATCTTTTGTAAATAATCTACCGTATTCTTTACCAATTAATTTACCTTCAACATTTTCATATCTAATAACTTTAGAACCTTTTGTTAATTCTTTATATCCATCGTTAAAAACTTTTGACATTTGATTAATTGCATTACCAGCATGTAATCTTCTTGCCAATCCACTTGCAGGTGCCGAGTCAATTAATCTTTGCGTGTTATCTAATATTGAACCCTTTTTAAATTCGTATTCTAAAGATGACGAATATCTATTTGTTAAGTTAATTGCGGTATCATTACGTTCATAATTTTTACCAGGTGCAAATTGTTCACCTTCAGGCCCAATTAATGCGCCAATTTCTTCCGACCCTGTTTTTGTCCAAACAAATCCACCAACGATAGTATTGTTATCATTTAAACCAAAATCTAAATTTTGGTCGCCTTCATATAATTTACCAACCGCATCAGGACCTAATACAACCGCTCCAGTCGGTTCTCCGTAGGCGTTAAACGGTGTTTCACCTGCCGGAGATGTTGTATATCTTAATTCATCTCTACCACCGACATATAGATTACCACTATCATCTTGAGCGTTTCTTTTTCCAATATCACCAAATATGTTATTTAATAATTGTCCAGCTTTTGTGATGTTTCTATCATAGTTTGGACTATATCGGTTATAATCTAAATTAGCGAATAGAATTGATTTCTGACCTCCACCTGTATTTGCTAAAAATTTTACAGAAGCACTACCGTCATTATTACTTAATCTTTGTACAAATCGTCCAAGACCTGTTTTAGGTTGTCTTGGTGAAAAATCAAAATAGTCACCCTCAATTGGCGAATAAGGTAAATAAGCGCCTGTAATTCTCTGAGCTAAATACACAACAGAATCACCAACTCCATCAGGAACTGTAATATGATAATCTAAATAACTTAATTGAGCTTGATTGGTTGCAAGTAAACTTGATTGTAAAGGATTACTATTGATTGATAGATTATTTGCAACCGTTGTTTGTTGTAGTTCTTGAGCAATTCGATATTGAAAAGACTTTCTTAATTCAAGAACTGATATTTGTAATAAGTAAGAGTCTTGTTGTACTAAATTATCGGAACCAAAAATAATATCGGCTAACGAATAATTTCCAACTACGAATGGTAAACTTAATGGATTGTACTCTTTGGTACCTTCATTTTTAGGTAAAATTTTAGTATCCGTAAAATATAATCCTTGGTAACCACCATTGGGAATAAACCTATTACTAACTTCAGCTAAATCAATCCATGTCTCATTAATCAAATCCATATTGGTATCGTTTTGTAACGGCCAATATTCTAATTGATTACTTGAATTTTCATTTACCTGTCCTGTTGTTTTATTAATAAAACCAGATGCGTCTTGGAAACCACCTGTAGGTCCGTATTGATTTGGTATAATCTCTTGTTGAGCCTCAGTAAAAATTTCATTATTAACATTTGGTGAATCAATCACTGAACTATCACCAATATTAGTTTCGTAATAAGGGTTAGAATTTGACGACTGAAAAGCCCCTTCAACATTATATGGTTGTAGGTTTCTTGTAACAAGACGATTCCTAAAAAACTCTGAATTTGAATAATCTAAAGCGCTTTCACTCATTGGGTGATTTTATTAATAAATAGAATGACTTGGTATTTTTTTATTTTCTAGATGTTATTCCACCTGAAGTTTTTGTATTTTCAAAATGTTTAACAATATATTCAATCAAGGTTTTATTCTTAGGTAACTCTTCAACTAACATATCACTTAGTTTATTTCTTGGAGTATCCACAGAAACTTTAAAATTAACTGTATGAACAACTTCTTGTTTTTGTGGTGTAGTATTTGTATTATTATTCGTATTATTATTCATAGTACTTTGAATAATACTCTCATTAACACTACGCATTTTTTCATTTAAAACTTTTTTCATTCCAGATTCAGAACTAAGTTGTAAAACTTTTGGGAGTTCTGTTGCTAATAACATATAATCTTTTGGATGAGGTTCTATAATCCCATTTGGTGTTTGAATTAAATCACCAACAGGTGTATAAAAACCATCATGGATACCTAATAATGTCTTTAAAGCCGGTATATCCCCAAAATTTAGAGTACTAACACCTGTTACATTCATTTCAGTAATACTAGCAACTGTTGTAACGTCGGTTAATTTATTCTTAAGAGTACGTGTTTCTGCCTCCGCAAATTCCTTAACACCTCCTCCAGCAATAGCACCTATGGCCACTACTTCCTCCATTATTTTTTTAAAGTTTCCAGTAACCATTGCGTTTAAAAGTTCTGTTGTATTTCCAATAGTTAAAACTTCTTTTTGTATACTTTTTTCAAATTCAGAACCAGCACCAAAAGTTTTACCAAAATTTTTAGCAGTATCTTTAAATTCTTCATTTGCGGCAGTTAATAAACCTTCTCCAAGTTTTGAACCTCCAATAGTATTTGTTAATGTATTAGCAATTTTTTCCTGAGCAACAATTAATTTACCGTATTGGCCTAATTGATTCTCCGCCATTTTAATTAATTGTTTTTCAGCAGGGTCATCTTTATCACCAGTTTTAGCTTTATTATTTTCTTTAATAATCTCTAATTCTCTTGTACCAATATCTGCTAATCGTTTAGTTTGTTCTGTCCCATCTTTATCAAAATAAGTTACTTTATATTCTTTTCCACCTCCGGCAACATTTTCTAATTGAGAAAGATTTGCAAGTAATTCTTTATCCTCTTTTGACGCATCAAATCCCAATCTCATTTCTGACATTTTTTTATTTACATTAGCCGATGCTAACGCTAATTTTTCAAATTCACCTCTGTCAATATCAAGAGCCACGGCAACCTCTCTAAGTTGACCTTTGGCACCTTTCATGATTTGAAAAGATTGAGTTTTTTCATCAAAAAAAGTATATTGTTGTGCCAATTTAGCTATCTCATCTTGGAGTCCTCCAACATCATTTTGAGCCAAATCCATCAATTTTAAAGGGTCAGTTAACGCCGTCGCGGCTCCCCCTAATCTTTGTATTGACGCTGCAACTTCAATTGCCTTTTCAGGACTCATTAGATTTTCAGCTAAATTAAAAGTTTCACTAACATCAAATTTTAAAGCCTGAGCCTTTCCCGCCATTTTAGCCAAACCCTCAACTCCATTTGCAAAACCGTATCTATTTAATTTATCTAAATTTCCAGTCACGGTTGCGGAAACGGTTTGAGCATTAACACCCATTTGATTTGCAACTTCGGAAATTTTAAACATGTTTTCCCCAATGTGTGCAACTTCCATTCCCACGTCATAAAACGATTCTTGTAATTTGTCGGAACCTATTCCTGAAACGCTAGATGCCGCAAATAATTCTTTAGCTTGTGATTTAAGTAAAATTAAATTTCTTCCACTAGCTTCAAAAAGGCCTTCTTGCATGTCAACGGCATCACTCATTTTACCACCTAAATCTACAATTGCGCCATACGAAGCGTTTAAATTTTGTTTAAGAGCTAAACTAATTTCAGACGTACGGCCCATTGTCTTAGCAAATTTAGCAGCGTCAGCGTCCATTGACTGTATAGTTTTAGTAAGGGTTGCAAATCCTTCCCCCATTTCTTTGTACCTACTTAATCCGGCACTTTTAATGGAGTCACCTAATAAATCGTCAGCGCTTACCGGTGGAGTAGATTGGTAATATAACATATATTAATCTTTATTATATAAATAACTTACTGTTCGTTTTTAGGCGTATTAATTTCAATAGTCCTATCAACCAAATATCTACGGTGATAAGACGGCATTTTCATGAAATCAGAATATG
>Ga0209296_1002070_pt1 | contig 14614 bp, 18 predicted proteins | sample S_130206_EF_Meta_FD_187319 | JGI IMG/M metagenome (GOLD analysis project Ga0209296, IMG submission 187319) | Freshwater microbial communities from Lake Simoncouche, Canada to study carbon cycling - S_130206_EF_MetaG (SPAdes) (version 2) | ecosystem: Environmental > Aquatic > Freshwater > Lake ...
CTGCGCTTGTGCCTGCTGCGCTTGTGCCTGCTGCGCTTGTGCCTGCTGCGCTTGTGCCTGCTGCGCTTGTGCCTGCTCCGCTTGTGCCTGCTCCGCTTGTGCCTGCTGCGCTTGCTCTTTTTTATGCTCTTTTTGCTGCTGCGCCTGTGCCTGCTGCGCTTGCTCTTTTTTATGCTCTTTTTGCTGCTCCGCCTGCCATTCTTGATACCCAATACTTTTACAGAGACTGAAAGAGGTCTCTAAATGCGAGGCAGCAATTTTTAATATTTTTTGTTCCATCGGGGTCAATTGGGCAATATAAGCAGCCATTTTATATTTATGATACTTATGTTTATTTATATATAAAAAATCAATTTTATTATGAAAAAAATTGAAATGCTTTTTAAAGTATTTCAATTTACTAACACCAGACCAAAGAACATGGAGAACCAGAAAATCTTTCGCTATAAATTGTGTGATGCTATTATGGCTAATATCACGCAATTTGCGCAGAAACATCAATTTGACGACCGCCATAGTTATAAAGACGCGTGGGTCCTATGGCTCGCTGAAAATCAAGATACGGTTGAGCGCGAAGTAGCCCGGTTACACCAATTGGATTACAAAGGCGATGTCATCGACAAGATGTTTAAGGCCGGTCGCTATTATTTTCGAGCGAAGGCAGGGATACATACAGAGCAAAAAGAGCAAAAAGAGCAGGAAGAGCCGAAACGCCGCGACTATATTGTCATGAATCAAGACGTCATTCAAGCGATGGACGCGCATTTACAAAGTTTAATCAAGCAAAAAGATTTCAAACCCGCGCTCGCTTATAACCAATTTTGCGAAGAGCATGAGGCCTTGCTCCGCAAAGAAATCGGCCGCTTGGGTTCATACTATACCGGTGAAAAATTATCGGCTAAATTTAAAAAAACCTATAAAAATCGCTATTTTAGTTTTCAACGCCATTTATAGGACACAACTACCGCAGCCGCCTTTCTTGCCACCCGCCATCGGCACGCCAACCTGCGGTAATGGAGCAGAGCATGAACTACCGCCTTTCATTCCCTTTTTTTTCATATATTTGTCGACCTTCTTGGAGCATTTGCCGCATATTTTAATTTCGCGCAATAATTGTTCCAGGTCGCCTTCGCTCGCCATGGAGCCAGGGCTAGAGCTGCTGCCTTTTGAATTTTTCCGGCTTTTATTATCGCCCTTCTTTTTACGCGCAAAGGTTTGGGCTTTGCCCTGGGTATACAAAGGATGCTTCCCTTCTTTAATTTGCACCCACTCTTTTTTCGCAAGGGGCGTCACATCGCCAATCGACGGCGATTTCCCTTTGGCCTTTTCTTCGCTCAACTTGAGCTTAATTAATTCTAGCCACGTCATTGGTTTTTTGCTCATTTATTGTATCGCGAGAAAAGAAAATTTAATAATATAATATGCTAAAACCCATTTATAAAAAAAATTGAAAATAGATTTACGATTAAAATAAATAGTAAATCTATAAAAATGGTGAAAAACGCAGGAGGCAATAAATCGAAGAAGGTCGCTCGGAAGAATGTATCCTATACAACGACGCAAGACGTCCGCAAGGCGACGGACCCCAGCGAAATGTACGCAGCCGTTACGAAAATTTATAGCAGTCAGCGCTGCGGTGTGTTAGGTTCAGATGGCAATACCTACCAATGTACCATCCGCGGCAAATTCTTGAAAAATAAACGAAGCGGCGATGGGTTAGTCCCAGGCGCTTGGGTTCTCATTGGCTTTTATGATTGGGAAGTGCGCAGCGATAGCAGCAAAAAATGCGATTTATTGGAAATTTATTCCAATGTAGAAAAAGATAAATTAAAACAAATTGATGCGAGAAAACTGGCCGAACTGATGAAAATAGAAGGCAGCGATGGTGGCAATTGTACCTTTTCGAGCTTTCATAAGGAGGAAGAAAAGTCCAGCGGGGATGAAGAGGAAAAATCCAGCGGGGATGAAGATGTTGAGCCAAGTGCGCCTGTGCCTGTTCCACCTGCGATGCCAGTTAAAAGAGAAACCGCCGAAGAACAACTGGATTGGTTAACTATTTCCGACCGCGATATTTAAGGCCAATATTAAGCCTTGCCAATACATTAAGCCTTGCCAATAGATTAAGCCTTGCCAATACATTAAGCCCAGCCAAATAAACTATATAACCAACCCGTATTTTTTACTGGTTCTGCTACTACTACTTCGTTTGCTACTACTGTTTCACTTGCGTTTGCTACTACTACTGTTTCACTTGCTACTACTTCGTTTGCTTCTGCTTCTGCTGCTACTGTTTCACTTGCACTTGCTGCTACTTCTACTACTTCGTTTGCTTCTGCTGCTACTACTTCGTTTGCTTCTGCTGCTACTACTTCTACTTCGTTTGCTTCTGCTGCTACTACTTCTACTTCGTTTGCGCTTGCTATTACTGGCACTAACTCACATACGCGTAATACTTCACATGCGCTTATATCTACTACTTTTTCTCCCACCGCAGGGCAATAGATACATTTATCAACAATATCTGCTGCCCACTGATATTCTACCGCTGCTAATGTATTTGAAATTCCAGCCCAGCTTTCTTCGATTTTTTCGGAGGCATACGTAGTGGAGGCATACGTAGTAGATGCATTTATTCGCATCATCTCCAATGTATTTTTTCGCAAATGTGTTATTAATTTCCGGTAAAGCATCATATACTTGCGCATTTTCTTCTCCCCTCTCCCACATTTAACCTTATATTTGGGGTCATTGTAATAGGCACGTGCGATGTTATGTGAAACCCACCCCCAGACAAATGATTTTTCACGCGGCAAATAACAGCATAAATCCGAGTTATAGGGTATGTCATTCATATCGGTTTTTATCTGGATAACAATGCGTTCGACGATATGTTTAAACAAGGGTTCAATGGAAAAATTGTAGATAGATGACCGCAGCTGAACAATACATGGTTTAAGAATTGCCCAGCCCCCCATTTTCAGTAAGCCATTAAAAGCTTCAATCGCAAAATAATCGAGCAAAGGTTTGTATTGATTGCCACTCGGACTTTGCCCAAACTGTATAAACCCGCTTAACATCGAATAGGCTAGCTCGGGCTTCTGCTTGAAGGCATAAAAAATTAATTTGTACACCTGCGAGAGATAATTGGTATTTTTATAAATACAAAAAATATTGTATAAAATGTGGTCCGTCAATTCTGCTGTGGTATTTTGTTCGGCATTCAGCTCTTTTACGAGCGTTATGATTTGATTCTGTAATAGCATGTCTTGTATCTGTAACTCTTTTACGTGTGCCTCTTTTACGTGTACCTGCATATATAATTAACCTACTTCTTTCTTTATCTTTAAGTTTTTTTTATATTTATTGCGCATGGTTTTGTGTTTTTTCATAGCCAAGGTGATTCTTTTGGTCTGATTTACAGATGCCGGCTGTACTTTCTCTTCCGAAAAAAGAAAATACAAAGCATTCAAATCGTGGAACATCGTAATCGAATCATTAAAATGAATATCGTCTAAATATTTCTCTGCGGTCAAAAAACGGTTAGTATCGTCTGTGCCCGCGTTGCTTGTGCCCGCGTTGCTTGTACCTGCGTTGCTTGCGTAAGCAGTAATTTCATCCGGGTTCAAATCAATATTATAGCGAAGTATAGAATTCAGTTTATATTTGACAGACTCGCGCATTTGATACTGTTTAATGAGCGCAATAATGCGGTCCCGCTTTAGCCAACCATTTTCAGCTAATAAACAGCGATGTATATCGACATGTATTAATTCTTTATGGGTATTTACGTAGAGCACATAAAGCATAATGGAGGGCAGCGGTTCTTTATAAAAATGATTATAACTTTCTTCTTCGCTTTTAAAGTTGGCAATCCAGCTGGTATCTATCTTTTCGTCTTCAGCGTCTGTTTCCTCTGTGTCTGTTTCCTCTGTGTCTGTTTCCTCTGTGTCTGTTTCTTCTGCTGAATCTATAGCTGATTCTTCTGCTGATTCTTCTGCTGATGTATCATGCGCATATGCCATTATACATCAGTTACATTATGAATAAAAAAAATAAACTTATAAGCGAAGCAATTCATAAGCGAAGCAATTCATAAGCGAAGCAATTCATAAGCGAAGCAATTCATAAGCGAAGCAATTCATAAGCGAAGCAATTCCTAAGCGAAGCAATTCATAAGCGAAGCAATTCCTAAGCGAAGCAATTCCTAAGCGAAGCAATTCCTTATGCTATTCACTCTCTTCGTCCCTCTCATCAACCGGAGGCTCGGATTCCACATCATTTTCATAGAGCTCGGCTAAAGTCAATTGCCCATAATATTCTGATAAATCGCCTAAGCGTTCGATATGTCTTGTACGGTCATAGTCTTCCCGTGCGATTCGATTCTTTAAAATAATCCGGCTACGTATGTGTTCGGCTCTTTCTGCCTCCGCATCATGGGATATGGGCTCACCATATTTATATTGAATTTTCCCCTGGGAGTAGCGAATATGCACCCAGCCTGGCAATACTTCCACCTTTTTCACGGTTGGTGTTTCTACTTTCTTGGCGGCCGCCGTCGAGAAGCTTATCGGTGTGCCCCCTGAGGTTGTTTTTTTAATGGTGTCGCCCAGCGAAGGAAAAGCGGCCTGGTCAATGGAGAACTCTTTTTTCAGTGCCTTTTTTTCAGTTCTTTGGGCGGGGGCGGGAGCGGAGCGTTTGCTTGGTGGTACATAGTTGGAGGTCACAGGCATGTTTATATTTTATCTTTTGTGTAGTATAGCTTTGGGCGTTAACTTTAATTCAATTTTTTTATTAATAAAAAAGAAATTAGAAACAATATGGGGATTATTTTACAATGGCGCATCATATAGTTTCGCAAGACATAGTTTCGCAAGTCATAGTTTCGCAAGTCATAGTTTCGCTGATAAAGGACCAAGAATATCGAGAGATTTATTCCGAATGTATTGCCATTTTGTTAAGGCAATATCCGTTGCCGGTTAGTGCTAAGATTGCTAGCACATCTACCCTCGACAACATCCTCACCTTTCCTCAGCTTGAAACCATGGCTTTCCACCTTTCTCTTCAATTACAGACTTTAGAAGCGCGCGGGTGTACCTTATTGTTCTGGCAACCGAGTGATATTTTAGTCGTCATACTTTCGACGGGCCAGCATTTGTATGTCTTGGCCCATTTGGGGCAACTCGTGCCTTTAAATCAAAAGGACCCAAAGCAATTGGTCTTGAATTATCCTACTGTTTTTCCTTTTCCAAGCGAACGCTGCGCCCCCGAACTTATGAAAATGGATGTTTTACCTTTTATCACGCAGCGCAGTGCGAGTTATTATAGTTTAGCTTTAATGTGTTTACAATTATTACGATTACAACATCTCTCATTAGAAAAAATACAAGGCACTAAATTGTTTTATTTTTTAGAGCGTTGCTTGAAAGAAGACCCGGTGGAAAGGGTTCTGTTGTTGTACTTTTAAGAAAAGTACCGCAAAACGTACCTTTAAAAAAGGTACCGCCAAATCCTGACCAAGGCTATGCCATACCTTTGGAAAATGTATCACCAAACATTATGCCCAAGGTTATGCCCAAGCTCGTGCTGAGATTTGGCTGTACCTTTTTTAAAGGTACTTTTGGCTCAACCTTTTCCCAAAAGGTTGTTTTTTAAAAAGTGTGGTTAGTATATAGAAACCGAATGTCCATTGTCGCCTTAAAACGTAATTCGCGTCGCTTTCAAGTGCCCGTCTCGGCCAACGGGTTTTCTTTAAATGGAGGCCACCGCAACCAGCGGGCGATTGGCGATACCAATCTCTCCGCTTTAACCAATGGTCATAACATGCTTTGTTCGGCGAACGACCCGGCCATCGTGAAAACCTCGACCAAAAATACCAAAGGTCTTATCTATTCGACGGTGTTGTTTCCAACCTGTCCCGCCGGTGTGGTGACGGCTGGTGTGAACCGCAGTGTCAACTGGGTAAAGAACTTTTCCCCCGATAGCCGCAGCGCAGGCCAATACACGACGGACGTGGTCCAAGCTAATGCCGCTGTTTGCGTGACCGAGAAAACAGATTCAGGTGACCAGACCTGCAAACCAGACTGTAAAGCCCGCTCTTACTATATTGGCGGGAAACGGTTTTATACAACCTACAATGCGAAGAATAGCGGCAAACCATACGAGCAAGGGGCCATGTCGGCGGGCGAGTATTTGAAAGCGGGGTTATTACTAAAAAATTGTTTGCCTTCTTACAAAACATTTAATTCTTCACCCCGCGCTTTATTAAATAGTGGCTGTATTCATTGTTAATTTTTTTAATATATAAAAGGATAGCAAAGGATAAGATATAGATTAATGCAAGAGAACGATAATGAGAGTAGGGTAGTCGACGTGACCTTTTGTTTTCTCGTCACCAAAGATTTAGTGAAGGAACAGATTTGGCGGGCTTGGTTTGACCGCTTGCGGGCTTTGAAGTTCCGCTTTAATATTATTACGCATGTCTCGCCTCGGCAAAAGGCCCATGTACAGTCCGACTGGCTCTGGGCGACGCTTTTACCGGATGCCTGTTTAGTGCCGAGCGAATGGGCCTGGGTCATGCAAGCCCAACTGGCCCTGTATGCGTATGCGCTGGCCCACGCCCCCGCGGCCTGGTATACGCTCCACTCGGAAAGCTGTGTGCCACTAGTGACGCCGGAACGCTTTATCGAACAATTTCAGCAGTTTAAAGCGCACACTTTTTTAAGGTATGGGAAGGCGTGGTGGACGCCGACCCCCGTGCCGAACGACCGAGCCAATTTACATTTATTGCCGACCGAGTATCATTGGGCGCATCCGCAGTGGAGCATCTTGTGTCACGAAGATTTGGCGCAAGTCGTAGCGCTGGCGGCGGCCGACGAGAACCAGTTAACGACGACCCTGTTAAAGGGTCATGCGGCGGAAGAGAGTTTTTTGGCGATTTTCCTCTATAAAATAAATAATTTCAAAAATGTGATAAAGAAAGCGACGACGTTGGTGGACTGGGCGCGGTCAGTAGGGGGCGGTAGTCCTTATACGTTTCACGAGTGGACGGCGGAAGATGAAAAGGTGGTGGCAGCTTTACGGGCCGAAAAGGACCAGGACTATTTGTTTATGCGCAAAATCGGGGCCACGTTTCCCGATGAAGTCTTGCGGGGGCACCCGCTCTCGGATGCAGTAGTGGGTTAGGGGGGATAAACATATAGACTTGTAAAAACATATAAAACGTTCTGGTTTTATATATTTAAATGTACTACCTTCTCCGTTTAAACATACCCCCTGCGCTGCCCATGGGCCTCCGCAAAATGTATATGGATGCCGTCGACGCGCATAATAAAAGTATCGACGAGGCGCCTTATTTCGACGCGGGTTTTAATTTATTTTGTCCGGAGGAGGTCGAGGTCGCAGGCTTAAGCACGGCGAAAATTGACTTGGGCGTCCGCGGTGCGATGGATTTTATTGTTATCGAATACGACAAACAGGTCAAGACCAATATTAGGTATACTATACCGGTTGGTTATTTTCTTTATCCGCGGTCGAGTACCGGCACCAAGACCCCCCTGCGCTTGGCGAACTCGATTGGCCTCATTGACGCAGGCTATCGCGGTAACTATATTGCCGCCTTTGATAATATCCGAGCGCCGAATTTTAAGGTGGAGCAAGGGCAGCAGTTAGTACAGATTTGCCCACCAAACGTGACCTATCCCTTGCGGGTGGAACTGGTGGAGGAGCTGGATGAGACCGCGAGGGGGGCGGGAGGGTTTGGGTCAACGGGGAAGTGAGATTAAAGTTAAAGAAGGATGCGTGCCAAACGTTCTGATTGTATAATCATTGGCATATTTTTGTAAAATCAGCTGAATTTTTGGTTTATTGTATTTTCGCATCCATTCAATTTCATCGCGTTCCTTACTTCCACCTTCTAGAAGCATTATACCTGTCGCTGAAAGTTTGGGTAAATAATGTTGAATCGCATATTCGTATGTATCGCCATTATTGGCGATATCAATGTGAATAATATCGATTTGGTTGTCCAACTCTTTATGTAATTCATAAAAATCGCCATACTTGATGGCTACGTTAGAATTATTTTTAAATCGTTCTTTTAATTCAGTTTCATTGGCGTGATTTCCAATAAATTTATCAAAAATATCATACGCAGCAATATTCGTTGTTTGTGGATTGGTGCTCTTAATAAAATGTTGTAAGGAATAACCATCTAAAATACCAATCTCTAAAATAGTTTGGGGATTTTGACTGAGCGCAACGGCTTCAAGCAATTCACCGTAATCAATATCTTTATTTTTATAAGATGAATTCATATATTATTTTATAAAGTTTACGATTTAAATACTTATTTATTTATTTATTAATGATACCATTATTTAAGGTTTTTATGAGCGAAGATGTTTTAAAACCGATTAACACCATGTTAATGTCTGGTCAAATCACACAAGGTCCCCAAGTTGAATTATTTGAAAGCGCATTGAAAGATTTTATCGGAAATCCATATATTTTAACCCTTAATTCAGCAACGGCTGGGTTAACTTTGGCCTTACGGCTTTTAAAAAACAAAGATGACCGTTTTCAATGGCCTGGGTTTGATGAAGAAACCGATATTGTGCTTACGCCTGCCCTGACGTGTTTTGCTACCACAGCTGCTGTATTAGCGAATCAGGTGAAGATTCGGTGGCTCGATGTTGACCTGGAATCGGCCAATATTGACTTGGCCGATTTGAAAAACAAACTGACAAAACAGACAAAGGTTATTTATTTGGTTCATTGGGGTGGCAATCCTGTGGATTTGGACGGTTTGCGCGAACTGCAAGACTATAGTCTAGAACAATTTGGGTTTCGACCCATGATTGTGGAAGATTGCGCACACGCATTTGGTGCCGAGTATAAAGATGGTAAGATTGGCGGAAAAGGCAGTGAAGGGAATATTTGTGTTTTTAGTTTACAGGCCATTAAACATTTGACGACAGGTGATGGCGGGTTTATTACTTTACCAAATGAATTCTTGTATGACCGATGTAAATTGCTGCGCTGGTATGGTATTGACCGTGACAAACGGAATTATAAAGGTAAAGATTTACGGCTTGAAAATGATATTGTCGAGTATGGTTATAAATTTCATATGAATGACATTAACGCAACACTGGGCTTATATAATTTGCCGCATATGAACGACCTCTTGCGAAAAAATAGAGAGAATGCGGCTTATTTTGACGAACATTTGAAAAATGTGAAAGGCATTCAGTTGATGAATAGTAATAAAAAATGTAATTCGGCGTATTGGCTTTATTCCATTCGGGTATTAAATGGAAAAAAACAAGAATTTATGGATAAGATGAAAGAATCGGGTATTATGACGAGTCAAGTACATAACCGCAATGACATTAATAGTTGTGTCAAGATGTTTGAAGAACCATTGCCAAATTTAGATTTATTGGAGAAAGAGTTGGTTTGTATTCCGATTGGTTGGTGGTTGAGCAAGGAAGATATAGTTAAAATTTTTAGTAATATTTTATTAATTACAACTTAAAAATAAATATTAAATTAATATTATAATGACAAATATTAATTTTGAAAATTTTGATAATAAATTACATGATATAATAAATACATCAGAATGGAAATTTTTATGTAGTAAATTCAATGAAAAAAAAAACATTATATTATTTGGTCACGGAGGTAACATGGCTGTATGTGATCATGGATCAGTAGATATTGGGCGTCTCACAGATAAATTCACTATTTCTCCCGGAAGCGCAGTTTTATGTACTTCGTTAATATCTGATTTTAATTTCTCGAATTGGATAAAAGAATGGTTAGTAATTACTTTAAGAGGATTAAATAAAAATGATACTTTAGTAATTGGTATTTCTTGTTCAGTTGGTACTCAATCATCTAACGCAATAGTGAATGCCTTAGATTTTGCTTCATCTAATGGTTGTGATACTTGTATAATATCTGCCAGAAATAAAGATTTTTTACTATCAAATAGTATTAAAATTATTACAAATAGCATATACTATCATACACATGAAGTAATATCATTAATGTTAATTTATCAATTGATTTATAGTTATAATAATAAAATTCCCGATGAAGATTTAATTGATTGCCCTCCACCTATCCGTGTTAAATTAGATAATACAACAACTGATAATCTTTCTTTAATTGAAACCAATAAACAAGTTCCACCCGGTTTTGAAAGAGATGAAAATAATTTGGCAATAGACTTTGATGGAGTAATACATAATTTTAGTAAAGGATATTATGATGGAACATGCTATGGTGAACCAATTGATGATTCTTTATATGCTTTAAAATTATTATCAAAAAAATATAATATTATTATTTTTTCTAGTAAATGTCTTCCCGATAGACCTCTTGTAAATGGATTAACTGGACGAGAATTGATAATTGAATGGCTGCAGAAATATGATGTTTTGAAATATGTGAAGGAAATAACTCATGTAAAACCAAGAGCAAAATATTATATAGATGATAAAGCAATTGAGTTTAAAAATAATTGGAAAGATATTTTACATATAATATAATGATTACTTTACCACAAGAACATCGTATTATAGAATATTTTCCATTTCTGAATAATTCTATTGATAAAAGTATTAATAATTTGAAATGTGAAGTTTATGAAATTATTGATACTTTAAATGATGTTTTTAATGAATTTAATACAATTACAGATGACCATATAAATCATAGATATCCACTAGTAACAGCATTTTTTATAAAAAAATTTATTACTGATAAATCGATACTTCATATTGGTTCGAAAATGGGTGATTTAGATATTGGATTTTTAAAATATTGCTGTAAATTAATTTCGGTTGAGGTATGTAATACTTCAGTTCCACAAATTAATAACGAAAAATATACATATATAAATAATACAAATTATATAGATATTATTGAAACTATTAACGTAGATGTGTATTATTTTTGGTGTGGATATCTAGAAGACATTATTATACTTGATAATTTAATTAATAAATTTAATAAAAAAGGAACTTTTTTTATAGGTGTTCCGCAACAAGATGATAAATTATGCATATTTTTAAATAATTTAAAAAAATTTGTAGAAAAAAATAACGTTGAAATTGATTATTGTCCAATTATATTTGATGAGACGAATATTAAAATTACAAATCCAACTCAATTTACTTGCGATAACAATGATGATAATTGGAATAATTGGAAAACGTTTAATAATATGAAAGGAGTTTTATTTTTAATTAAAATAATTACTTTATATTAAATTTTTGTTTATACAATATTTGAGCCATTTCAAAATCATACATTGTATCAATATCTATACTTTCAAATTGAGATATTTGATGAAATAATGGGTTTTTACCACATAAATTTGAATAATTTATTTGGTCTTTTCTACTAATAATTGAACATGCATAATTAAGAGCATAAATATCTGGTAAATCTTGTGTATTTGGTGATTTTTCAGGATTATAATTTAATGGTTTACCATTCATCCACATGTGATGTTTAATTAAATCAACTGGTACAACACTGTCATATTCAGTTTCTTCACGAAATAAATTAATTACTTTACATATTGTTTCGTTCGAAATAAATGGTGATGTTACAGGTGTATATATTAGATATTCATCTTCAATATTAGTTTGTTCAGCTATATATTTAAAAAAATCACTATTGTTACATTCAGAACTAGCATAATATCCAGTTCTATCAATAATAGTTATACCATATTTAATACCAATTTCTTTTGCTTCATCAGAATCTGTTGTTAATATTATTTTATTTATATACTTTATACTTTGTAATTGTTTAATTTTATGTTCTAAAAGATTTGTGTCATCAAACTTTCTAATAGATTTATTAAGAACTCTTTGTGAGCCAGCTCGAACAGGAATAATTGCAACTATTTTTCCTTCCCTCATTATATATTTAACTATTAATTAATATTTAAATATATAATTTATCTTATATTTAATGAGTGAATTATTACCATTTAAAAATATTCATGACGGAGAAACCGTTTTATTATTAGGTACAGGATCAACATTAAATAAATTCAAAGATAATTTTGGTAGTAATGTTAAACGATGTGCGGTTAATGGTGTAATTATTCATCCAGAATATAGAGAAAATTTGGATTATTTTATATGGGCCGGTGATATTGATATACCTGAACATCCGCAACCTGGATACAATAATATATTACAGGCTAGTAGTTTATTAGGTACGCGCACACAAAAATTTGTTAATTGCTGGACTGATGGTTGTATATTACATCCAGATTGTAATATTCAAACACAAGTACATCCAGATGATGCTAAAAAATTAGGATTTATTAGATATAATCAAGTTCATCATAAAATAGACCCTAATAATTATTTTCATAAAGATCTAGAATATAAACAAAATGGTCCTGATGGCATGTCTGTTGCGTTTCATGCTATGCAAATACTATTATTTATGGGGTTTGAAAAAATAATATTAGTAGGTTTTGATTGTGGAGGAGATCATTCTTATAAAAATATAGTTCACAATGATAAATGTGATTGGGGGTATAATATTAATAAACAACTAGTAGATAGATGGATTATATTTTCTGAATTTATTAATAAAAAATATACTAATAAAAATATATATGCAATAAATCCAATTGGTCTTAAAGGTGTTTTTCCAGAATTGAAAATATAATAAATTATAATATCAATATAAATAGTTTATTTAATATATTAATTAAATGAATCTAGTTACAATTGCATTTATGACAAATTATACATTAGATTTACCTAATATTAATAAACAAAAAAGTACAATTGAATCATTTTATAATGTATTTAAAATAAATACAGTTCTTCCTACTTTTATTTTTTGTGATGAAAAACCTTTGTCGAAAATAGATGGAGATATTATATTGTATTCAGGAGAAATATGTAAAAATTATAAAAAAGTTGGACAAGAGTATGAAGACAACTTATTCGCTTTAGATTTACTAAAACATGCCGAACTTATTAAAACACAATCTTTGGCTGATGGTTATAAAAAGGCAATTGAATTATGTAAAACACCTTATTTATTTTTTTTAGAACATGATTGGTTATTTTTACATAATATTCAGCATTCTTTAACAGATTTAACTAATTTAATGAATGATCATAATGAAATTAATTGTATTTTATTTAATAAAATGTATAATAACCCATCAAATGATCAAACAATTCAATATTTTAATTATAGTGTACCATTATGTTTAACTAATCGTCAATCAAATAATCCTAATTTATTGAGAATTGAACATGCTTTTAAAATAAGATATAATTTAATTAAAAATGAAGGGTGTAGTATACATCCTTGCGTCGAATATAAATATAAATTCAATAATGGATTAGAATTACCAAATTATTGTGGAGGTATTGAATGCGAATTATGTGTATTTTGCGATGATAATGTTAATAATATCAATGTGTTAGGAACATATTTATATGGATCATATAATATGGAACCTACTATAATTCATACGGATGGTTGCAATCGTGATTTATTAAATAAGGTTACGAAAGTTATTCGGTTATAGTCTATTAATTATTTATTTCATTAATATAAATGATTAATATTGTATTTGGTTATTCAATAAATAATATTAATAATCAGAATGAATTTTTAATGCCATTATATTATTATTTATGCGAAATAAATATTAAATGTAATGTAATCGAATATATTGAAAATATTAATCCAAATGATTTAAATTTGCATATAGGGATCTTTAATCATGTTCTTATATCCAAAATGCCTAAAAATTATATTATGTTTAATATAGAACCATATGAAAATTTAAATACAGATATGATTCAAAAGTTGAGTAAGGCAAAAGCTATTTTATATTATTTAGATTATGAAATTAAAGATTTAAATTTTTTAAAAAAATTGCGTTTTTATTACCCTTTTCCTTATCATAAATCAATAGAAAATATTTATAATATTTTATGTAATTATAATAAAACTATTGATGTTTTGTTTTATGGATGTTTGAATAATAAAAGAATATCATCCATTAATTTATTAAAACAAAATAACATCAATGTGTATTGTCCTAATTTTGTTAAACCTGTATATAAACATGAACGTGATAATTTAATTTTTTCATCAAAAATTGTATTGATTCAAAATTATTATATAAATGATATTGATATTCCACGAATTACTTATTTATCTTCTAATAAAATATTTTTTATTTATTTAATTTGGAATGATGAAATTGATTTTTTAGAGGATAAATTTAATAATTTAATAATAAAATGTAATATAAATAATTTATGTGACATTGTAAAATATTATTTAATAAATGAAAATGAACGATTAGAGAAAATATCTCAATTATATAAATTTATAACTAATGAATATAATATAAACAAATTTATAACTAATGATTTTTTAAAAATAATAATGTAATAAAATTAATTTATTAATTGATTATTTTATTATTTTTTCAATATATTTCCATAACCAGTTATTGTTAAAATATTTTTTAACTAAATATTTTTGATTTTCCAAGCATTTTTTATATAGTTCATTATTATTTTCTAATTTTAAATAATTATTA
>Ga0209296_1002071_pt1 | contig 14609 bp, 19 predicted proteins | sample S_130206_EF_Meta_FD_187319 | JGI IMG/M metagenome (GOLD analysis project Ga0209296, IMG submission 187319) | Freshwater microbial communities from Lake Simoncouche, Canada to study carbon cycling - S_130206_EF_MetaG (SPAdes) (version 2) | ecosystem: Environmental > Aquatic > Freshwater > Lake ...
CCGGCTTGCCCCCCCAAGGGGCCTAGAACGGACGAGAACGGCCCTGTGGGGCCTGATTATCACGATGACGGGTTTGCGTTGCCCAGACTTGAAACGCCGCGTCCTGCGCGTGTACAGGGGTCCTATGGGGAAGAAGCGGCAGAGTGGGTAAAAGCCAACATGGGGCTGGTGTTGTTTGGGTGGCAACGGTATGCGCTAGAGCGAGCTCTTGAATATGACAAGGATGGTCACCTGGTCTGGCCTTTGGTCATTATCACAGTAGGGAGACAAAGCGGAAAGTCGGTTCTGTCTAGGGCAGTGTGCATGTGGAGACTCCATCATGCTGAACACTTTGGGGAGCTTCAAACAATCTTGCATGTGGCAAACAAAAGAAACACAGCAATGGAAGTGATGAGACCTGCAGGGCTTTGGGCTGTCAACACTTACGGCAAAAAGTCAGTGAAGTGGGGCAACACTGAGGCAGGTATCGAAACTCCTGAAGGTAACCGGTGGCTCATTCACGCAGCTAACGATAACGCTGGGGTCGGGTATTCGGTTTCTATGGCTTTCCTTGATGAAGCGTGGCGCATCAGTAAATCCACATTCATGGACGCTATTGCCCCGACTATGGCAATGAAAACAGATCCCCAGGCTTACCTAGTGTCTACAGCTGGTGACTCAGCTAGCGACCTGATGCAAACTTACAGGCAGGCCGCCATTGACGCTATGGGGTCAGGTGACCCAGACGCTTCAGAAATTCTCATCATGGAATGGTCAGCACCGGTAGACGCGGATCCAGACGATGTGAACACGTGGAAATGGGGTTCACCAGAATGGTCAGAAAAACGAGAGACATTTCTTAGGCAGCAATGGCAGAACGTAGAGATCTCAGCTTTCAAGCGGCAGTACCTGAATCAATGGGTGGCAAGGGCTGACCATTGGTTAAAGGATTCGTGGTGGAAAGAAACCACCAGCACCGATGAGCTTCCGGCTGATGCAGTGTGGACAATCGCCCTCGAATCAGACTTTGATGGCATGGGCCACGCGGTCGCTATCGCGGCACCTGACGCTGAAGGCAATATCATTGTCCGTGTCACTACTCATAGAACCATCAAAGAGGCTGACACACAACTCGCCAAAATTAGGCGCGAACATCCCAGCTTATATGTCCTTGTGACTCCAGGCTACGTGGACAGGCTCAAAGAAAGGTTTGACTCTTTGGTCGGGCAGCGTGAAGCAGCGGCTGGGACCCAGACGCTCTTGGACCTGTTTGACCGTCGCGCTATCAAACATGATGGCAGCCAGACGCTCCTGGAACATTTCAGCTCCAGCACAATCAGCAGGAGACAGCATGGTTGGGTGCTATCGGCGCCAATGGGTAGATCTGGCATCTATGCGGCGCGAGCAGTTATGTTCGCAGCTTCACAGGCAATGAAAGCACCTAGGCCACTAGCCATGATCCGCACCAGGAAAAGAGCATGATCTATATTGTGACTGGCCCCCCATGTGTAGGAAAAAGCACTTGGGTAAACGAACGCGCAAAACAAGGCGATTTCGTTGTGGACTTAGACCGAATAGCTTTATCTATCGGATCTGAAGACACGCCACACCATCAATACCCAAAACACATTAGGGCTGCTGCTATAAGCATGAGAAAAACAGCAGTCGCTCACGCCTTAAACTTTGGGCGCGTCGGAGATTCCTACATTATTCACGCAAAACCACCAGTCAGAGCCAGGGCACAATATAAGAAAACAGGAGCCAGGTTCATCGACCTCACAGCTCCCCTGTCAGTTCTCATGGTTCGTGCAGCTGCAGAACGACCGGAATGGGTAGCCCTCATGTTGCCGCGATGGTATGAGGAATCAGAACAAGACTAGACTCGCATAAAGCCCGTATACCACACACGACACAGCCTGGCAGTATTTCCGCGATATTCTTTCAATGTGGCGTTACCTCGTTCACTCCGGATCGTGAGGGATCAGCATTCGATTGCTGAATCCCTTTCGCAGCCGACCCCCGAGCCGGTCCCTCACGTCCGTGAAAGTTACGCGAACGCATCACTGCTCACCATGCTCGCCCAAGCTAAAGGCGTAGGCATCAGTAAAGCCGTCGCGCTGCAGGTTCCCTCATTCGCTCGCGCATTGCAGGTATATACCCACACCATTGCAGCGTTCGAGCTGAAAGAATATATGGGCCGCGATCAAGTAGTGGCACGCTCTTTCCTCGTTCAACCCTCAAAAGTAACGACGTATACAGCCATTATGACGCGCACCGTATCCGATCTGCTACTTTATGACGTTGCGTATTGGTACATCTCCAACAGGTCATGGGATGGATTTCCCAGCGAGATTACATACATGCCATACGACCAGATTAGCTTCATTCCCTTCTCACCTTTCGCTGAACCCGTACCCTCAGACGGTGAGGTTCTCTGGAACGGCACACCAGTTCCCAGCACCAGCATTATCCGGTTCGATGGTGACGGAAATGGCGGCTGGTTAACGTACGGATCCAGTGCGATAAGTACAGCTGCAGCCTTAGAGGCAGCATCCTTCCAATACGCAGTATCGCCACTCCCACAAATTGCACTCAAAAACAGTGGAGCAGATCTACCAGAATCAGTCGTTGATCAGCTGCTAGACGCTTGGGAGGAAGCGCGTCAGAATCGTTCGACCGCATACCTCAACTCGACAATCTCAGCAGATACTTTCGGCTGGAACGCGAGAGACCTGCAACTCGTCGAGGGCCGTAACGCTTCCGCGACGATGATTGCTCGCCTTGCAAACTTAGACCCCGTCTGGGTCGGTGCTGGTGTACCAGGCTCAAGCTTGACCTACAGTAATAGAACGTCCCTTTATCGTCAGCTGCTTGACCTGTCGTTGACTCCTGTCATGAAAATGATCGAGGAACGCTTAAGCATGAACGATGTGACACCACGGGGCCGCGAAGTTGAGTTTGATACTGCCTCATTCCTGAAATCTGATCCGTTAGAGATGGCGCAAATAGTGAACACGCTGCTACCCCTCGGAGTGATTGATATTCCAGAATCACGAAACATGATCGACCTACCCGATGTGATGAACCTTGAAGATATGGGGCCAGCATGAAAACCACTCAGCATGACACAGAACTCGTCGTAGAACTCCGCGAAGACCAGACCGGTGACGTAGTCGCTACTGGTTACGGTCGCGCCGTACCTTACGAGCAGACAACCCAGATCGGTGCAATGTCGGAATCGTTCGCTCGTGATTCTTTCAACCCGTCCGACGTTATTGGTAAGCCTTTCGCGTATCGCCACGGTGAGCCTATTGGCGTGATTACTGGTGCAGAAAATAAGTCTGACGGGCTTTACATTGACTTTCAGATAGTGAACACGGCGCAAGGTCGTGATGCTGCAACGCTTATGAGAACAGGCGCAAGCAAAGGTCTCAGCGTTGGATTTAAGCCAATTAAATCAGTGATGAATCGTGCAGGTGACGCCATCCAACATATGGCAGCGTCACTGCTTGAAGTATCACAAACCCATATGCCTGCTTACGCGACCGGTGTAAGTGAGATCAGAGAAGATGAGGAAGTCATGTCAGTAGAAACTGTTGAGGAAACCCCAGCGGTTTCCGCAGATATGGAAGCCCGTGAAGCTATTGGTGCAGTACGCCAAGAGCTCGCAGCATTACAGGCAAGTGTGCACGTCAGCGCACCTGCAGTCCACGAACTAGCACAATACCGTTCACTAGGTGAGTACCGTCTCGCAGTGCTTAACGGTGAAATCGAATCACGCGCACTGTTCGACCAGGTAACTGCAAACAACCCAGGTGTCCTTCCACCAAACTGGTCACTCATCGTTCGTGGCATCTTTGACCTAGGCGCACCAACCATTAACGCTTTCGGTCGTGAGTCAGCCGGCACAACCGGTATGACTTTCAACTGGCCATACTGGGAAGGTGACCTGACCGAAATCGTTGCTGAGCAAGTTGACGAAAAAGACGAAGTCAACTCAGTAGCAATCAACATCCTGAAAGGCACTGCAAACCTGAAGACCTACGCAGCCGGATCAGATATTTCATACCAGCTGCTACAGCGCTCAAGCCCTTCATATGTTGACGCGCACACGCGCATCATGCTGAATTCATATGTTCAGGTCACGGACATTGCATTCGTGGGCGCTGTTTACGGAGCACGCACCGTCCAAGCATATGACTTTGCTGCAGACACAACCGGCGCTGCATTCCGTGAAGCAGTATTCGGCGCATCCGTAGCAGTGCAAACTGCAACAGGAATGCCAGCAGAGTTCGTGCTTGTATCCCCAACCGTATTCACAAAAATTGGCGGATGGTCAACGTTCTTCCCAAGCAACTACGGGACATTTAACGTCTCAGGTACAGCGCAAAGCAACACGCTTGGCGTAAACGTATCCGGCCTACCTGTCATCTTGGACCGTAACATCGGCGGCGAAGCAATCCTCGTTTCTAACCGTGAAGCTGCTAAATGGATTGAAGACGGCCCAAGGTTGGCAACTGTTGAAAACGTAGCCCAGCTTGGTCGCGATGTCGCTATCTATGGTTACGGCGCGAGCCAGATCATCAGCAGCGCCGGCATCATCGGCCTTGAGTAAAAACTAATCCGGACAGAGAGCAGGACACCATGGCACTGGTTACAGGTGAGGAACTAGCCGAGGCATTAGACCTCGACTACGACCCACCCACAGAGCCATACGACCAAATCGCTGCAGCTGCAGACGATATTGTTGGTGTCCTGCTCACTGACGGGGCTTACGAGCTTGAGCCTCCCTCATGTAAAGAGGCAGCCCTGTCGGTAGCAATTGAGATTTATCAATCTCGATCAGCTGCAGGTGGTCAAGCCGTAGCGACAGATTACTCACCAGGGCCTTACCGACTGAGCGTGTGGCTGACCCGTCGTGTCGCTAGCTTGATCGGCCCATACACGAACGTCAAGGGGATGATCGGGTGACCGCGCTCACCACGGAAAGCCGACTAGACCTGATAGACGCTTTCACCGGCTTAGGGTACAAAGTTTACGCAGCTATTCCCAACGTGCCCACACCAAAAAGTATCGTCATCATCCCTGACGCTCCATGGATCCTTCCAAACCGGATCGGGTCCAGCCTTTCGTATGAGGTTTTCTGGAAAGTCATTGTCACCGTTTCGCCAAGGAATAACGCTGCAGCAGAACTCGATGCAGAGAACGCTGTAGACGCAATCCTTGCGGCGATCCCAAACCCCTACACGTTCTCACGGGTAGGACCGCCTCAACTCACCGACGTGGGAGCCCAGGGCACAGTAATTACGACTGAAATAAATGTTTCAGTCAGAATGAAGGAGTAAATCATGGCAGCTGTAGGAGTCGCTGGGTCCACGTTTACCGTGGAAGTCGGCGCTACACAATATGAAGACCAAGTAACGACAGGCACAGTCACCACTACACCAACAGTTACGCGCACCAAAACTTTGGGTGACGTCAACTTTACGCAGACCGATCTCAACAGCACTATCTCACTCAATTTTCTGTATGATGAAGATACGGGCATGTATGATGCCCTTCAAACTTCAGCAACTGCCGGAACTTCTATTAGTATTGAAGTGGCAAGCACAGCCGGCGGCACTTGGACAGGTGCAGCTATGTTTATTGACTCGCTCGATATGAGCACCGACGCGGCAAACATTGCAATGTGCACCGTGTCACTGCAGGGCAACGTCACATACGCATAAACACCACTAAGCGAACGAGGTAACGGCATGTTTCCAAAACTAAAAATCACACTCGAAGGATCAGAACCACAAACAGTTCACATCACTCAAGCAGACATGTGGACATATGAGGAACTATCCAACGGGACCACAACTGAACACGGCATGAGACTTGTCCTGGCTTACTGCACACTTGAAGGCGAACCTAAAAACCTCGCTCAAGTAAAAAAATGGGCCCGTGAAAATAATGTGCTAGTTGAAGTGGAAGGAACTTCTGAGCCTTTCCCGTCGGAAGCGTTAGACGATTAGTAGTCCGTCTCGCGCTAAGGATAGGAAGACCAGTTGAGGAAGTTTTAGGAATCAGTCCAGAACTATTCGCCACATATGTAGAGGAGCTGCAAGCCGATGGCAACTAAATCAATCCGGCAGTTCGACTCCTACGTTGAGGGTCTGGATGAATGTCTGCGAGCTTTCAAAGCTTTACCCAAAGAGGCTTCCCGTGATTTACGTCTAGCGTCAGCAAAAGTCGCAGAGCGCCACATGCTCCCAGCGTGGAAGAGGGCAGCCCTCACGGTAGATGTTTGGGGCAAAGACCTCGCGGAAAGTATCCGTGTCAAGAAAGATCGACTACCAGCACTCAACATTGGATTCCAGAAAAAAGTTTTTAGCGGTGGAGCATCCACAAACATGGTTCGATGGCCTGCCAGTACAGGCGAGGCGCGTAACTCTTTCGCACCTTTCGAAAACACTGCGTGGCTGAGTATTGCACGAAATCACTACGTGGAACCAGCGATGCAAGAATGGGGCAAGGCCCTAGATGAAACTCTCAAGAAATGGAGTGACATCGTCTAATGGCTAACGGTAAAACATTAACAGTTTTCGTCGGTGCTGACGTATCAAAACTATCGTCACAACTCAGCAAAGGCAGAGCAAGCCTACGCGATTTCGCAAACGGCACCGCATCCCTAGGTGACGTAATGAAAGCCAACATGGGCCCAGCGTTAATAGGTGCCACCGTCGCGGCTGGAGCGTTTGCCGTCTCTATCGGTATCGACGGCGTAAAAGCAGCCATGGAAGATGAAAAGGCAGTAGCCAAACTTTCGCAAACCATGGAGAATCTAGGTTTCCCAGATCGCACAAAAGAATCACTGGCTTTCATTGATTCACTGCAGCGGCAATATGGGGTAAGTGAAGATCTTCTCCGTCCAGCCTTTGAACGACTCATGGTTGCCACAAAGAATGTGGGCTTGAGTCAAACAGATTTACAGCTAGCCATGGATGTCAGCGCCGGTACCGGCAAGAGCCTGGAATCTGTGTCTAATGCGTTAGGTAAAGCATACGAGGGTAACTTTGGGGCACTTGGAAAACTAGGCGTAGGCCTAGACAAATCAATCCTAAAAACCAAAGACATGGACGCTATTACTGGGCAACTCGCCAAAACTTTCGACGGTCAAGCAGCTACGGCAGCAGGCACAATGTCTGGCAAGTTTGGGATCCTGTCAGTGGCAGTGGATGAAGCTAAAGAACTCATTGGTGTTTCTTTAGTCAATGCCATGGACAAGTTTTTCAACAAAGTAGGCGGAACCGGCGGAGCAGCTGAGCAGGTAGACAAGTTTGGGACAATAGTTGCAAACACGGTAACGGGTTTCTCAGAGTTCACGGACTGGCTTTTGAGAACGCCAGGAGAATCAGCCAATGTGGCTACGGCAACGGATGCAGCGGCAGGAGCCACAGAAAACTGGGCATCACAAATCCTTCAGACCACGACTTTTCTTGGTTTCTTTATTGGGAAAATGCAGGATCTGGGAGCATCTACCACGCAGACGGCTCAATACACGCAAAACTTGGCTGATGCCGCTAATCAAAAATCTGGACCAGCGTTAATGAAGGCTGCTGAGGTAATGCGGCTATACGGAAAAAAAATACCTGTAGTGGAAGACGCTTTAACGGGTGTCACTGCAGCCACGTTGAAAGCCGCGGCGGCCCAGAAAATCTTGGAAGACAAATATCAGGCAACTTTGGAAGTTTTTAATCTCGCTAAAACCAAACTCAGTGACGCGACACGCGAACTAGAAAACTGGAATAGTGAAATAGATTCTTTTATTAACACTACAGCTAAAAAAATCACGTCAGGGATCGACATTGGGGCAGCATTCACGGCAGCTACCAGTGAGGCGGGTAAAGCAGCAGGTCTCACTACTGCCCAGGCTTTCCAGGATCAAATCGCGGCCTCCTTCAAATTCGGAAATCTCCTGCAGAAACTTAAGAGCAGCGGAGCCCAGGACAACCTCATTCAACAGGTGGCGGATGTTGGTCCTGATGCCGGTATTGCGCTGGCTGAAGACCTCGTCAAGTCTGGCCTGATTCCTACATTGCAGGCAAGCCTGAATGATGTTCAAGCCCAAGCAGCAACCCTAGCCGCATCTATGGTTCCTCCATTCTTACTTGAGGGGCAAAGCGCGGCGCGTGGACTAGTTGCCTCTGCTGTCGATGAGTTTGGTAGCGCAAGTGCTGACTTAAAGAGAGCAGGTGAAGCAGCCGGTAAAGCGTTTGGGCTTGGATTGCGTGAGGAAATTGAGGCGGCAATCAAAGCAGCCCAGGCATCGCTCCAAAACGTTAAAGGCGGTACGGGGCCTGCCAACATGTTCCAAGCCTCACCTGAAGCAGTAGCGAACCAGGCTCTCATTGATCAGGAAATGATGAACATAGCTACACACAACGCGGCCTACGTTTCTCAACTGCTCAGTGCCGGCAGTGACCTCGATCGCGTCATCAGGCAATCCAACAACCGCAACGGCTGGTATGAAATGCCCGTCGTGACACCGGTACTGCAATGACCATCACCCAAGTCCAGATTGACGGGGTCACCGTAAACCTGTCAGCAATTGAGTACGCGGTCGCTATTTACCACGGCAGGAACGATGTCACAAGCCTACCCACAGCGTCAGCGGCTGCATTCACAACAATAGGGTCCACGATCCTGGGTGAGATAGGTGATGACCTGACCATTCAGGCGTATAGCGTGGATCGGTTTACGGGCAAGATCACGGACATTACTATTGAACATTTCCACACAACAGACGGCAGCCCCTTTGCACGTATCCAATACGCGGCAACCGGTAACCTGGCAGACCTAGGACTACTCCAGGTAGGGACAGCCGGCTACGTCCTCGAAAGCCTAGCGGATCGCGTCGATGAGATTTTCACTGAAACCGGTCTAACCTATACAGCTCTGACAGATCCCTACATGATCCTCAATCCCGTAGCAGCTAACAACGGCACCAGTGCCCTGCAGTTACTCAACGATCTAGGGGTCCAAACGGGTGGCACAATGTACGACACACCAAGCGGCGATATCGTGTGGGAGTCATACACTAGGCGCGGATACACCTACAACCCAGCAAATTGGGCAGCCCTCACGGATGCTTGGAGTGCTTACCCGTACGACTGGGACAACGTTTATGTGGCAGCTAGCAGCGCACCGACACCCGTCACGCTGCCGAACAATGATGTGGTGTGGGAACCGATTTGGAAAAACAATAACCAGGCTATCCTCAACGCGGTTACGGTCACTTACGATGACACAAATCCTCAAGCCACTGTCTATTATGAGGATCTAGTCTCACAGGCAGCTTACGGGTATCGCGCATACACGCTCACCACTACCCTGGCTGATGGAACAGACGCTTATAACCGCGCCACCAACATCATCACAGCCCAATCAGTGCCACGATACGACCTGTCAAACATACAGGTCAGAGTGGACTTGTTGACAGCACCTGTACAGGCTCAAGTATTGGGCCTTGTCATGGGTTCGCGTGTGCTCCTAAATGATCTTCCACAACCTTCACCTGCCACGGATTACCTTGGAATTGTGGAAGGCTGGGGAGAGCAATACGCAAACGGAATTCACACAATGACGATTTCCCTGTCTGACCCTAGATATTCGTACGCTATGGCTACGTGGGGAAGCGTGAGCAATACGCTAATCTGGGGCAATGTGAATGCCTCCATCCAATGGTATGACGTTGTCTTGCCTGAAGATTTAGAACCTTAGGAGAAACAAAATGGCAACTACCACCTACGGATCGCCATATGCGCAATCCGCTGATCTAGTCTCGGCGTGGCCTGCGACTTCTCTATCAGTCGCAGACCGAATCGATGACGTGTCTTTCAAGGGCAACGGGCTCAACAACCAAACCGCGTCCTACACGGGCGTTCTACTCGATGCTGGCAAGACCGTCATGATGAACGTTGCCACAGCAAACACCTTCACTATCCCAGCATCCGGCGCGGTAGCCTACGAGCTGGGCACAGTGCTACGAGTATCGAACAAGGGCGCAGGCACAACCACGGTTCAACCTAACGTCGGCGTGGTCCTGAACGGTGGGAACATTACACTTACCCAATATCAGTCGTGTGAGGTGCAACTTGTCGCGGCAGATATCTGGGTCGCGACAGTAAAGCCAGGAACTCCAAAAATTTTGCAAGTAGTTTCAGCCACGTATTCAACGTCGGTAACAACGACTAGCGCAACATACGCGGACACTGGGCTTACAGCGTCTATCACGCCATCATCAGCGACTAGCAAAATCTTGGTGCAAGTGTCTCATTCATCAAAAGTTGAAAGGTCTGGAACTAATAACGTTTACAGCGGCATTAAAATTTTGCGTGATTCCACGGGAATTCTGGTAGGACCAGGTTACGAATACGGATTTTTGGCTGGATCATCGGACTTAGTGTTAAGAAGCCGAATAAATATGATTTACATGGACTCACCGGCATCAACTTCTGCTTTAACCTACAAAACTCAATCATCGGTCTATTCAGGAGCCGGAAGTCTAACACTCCAAGAGGCAGGCCAAACTTCAACGATAATTCTCATGGAAGTAGCCGGATAATGGATATTGTTAAAGCTCTCATATCTTTAAAAAATAATGAACCGTTTGTTATCATTGACGAGGACCGCAATCAAGTGACTTGGGATAATCCGGAAATCAAAACACCAACGCAAAAACAAATAGATGATGAAATTATTAAATTAACAAAGGCAGCCGAACAACAGGCTATAGCGGATCAAGCCGCAGCAGATGCTGCCTATGCACACGCCAAAAGCCTAGGCTTCACCGATGACATGCTACGAATGATGTTTCCAAACTATGTAATTCCTCGACAGGTCAAAAGTGCAGCCAAGTGACTGGGTGACACTTATTGGGGGAGTGTTATCTATTGCCACGGTGTTAGTTATAGCTAATGTATGGCTCATCAGGACCGTCGTGAGGCAAGAACTAATGAAGTTTGAGGAAAGGCTCAACCGTGGGTAGATGGCTGTCTCAAGCGTGGAGCGCGACGCTCACAAAAAGCATGACCGGCGCTGCACTGGGTGCGTTCCTGTCCTGGCTAATGACTTCCAACGTAGAACCTGTCATTGTCGCAATTGGGTCAGCCGTCATACCTTTGATTGTGAATGCTCTGAATAAATTTGATCCAAGATACGGCCTAGGGAAACTACCGATGCTGAGTGACACTGCAGATATGGCAGAGATGACCATTGAGGGTGAAGACGTATGAGTTGGAAGGCTGCATCGGCAGCCCTGACCTTGCGTAAGCAGGTCGATAAACGGTGGCCTAAAAGGGATCGTGGCGCGGACGGCATTATTGGAAATGCTGACCACAAAACTAGACCGTCTGACCATAATGTGAACGAGCGCGGTTACGTTGATGCTCTCGATATTGACGCTGATTTATTCGGTGCAGGCAAAGGACGTGCAGCTGCACAAAGACTTGCCGATCAGATCGTTGACTATGCAGCTAGCGGCCTGCCTGGTTCACAGCGCATTAAATATGTTGTGTTCGCTGATCAGGTTGCCAGCGGATCTTACGCAAACTCAATGTGGCAATGGCGCGGATCCGGATACGGCCACTGGGATCACATCCACATATCTTTCACACCGTATGGGGAAACCCATGGGGGCCTGTTTCCTTTACCTATTTTCGACACGCCAAAGAAATAAACCCGAAACACCCGTATCTTGTGTATGTTAAGACTTGAAAGGGGTAAAGCATGAGCACATATGTTCGACCAGGTCAGGCAGCAGACCAGCTAGGTGTCACCGTTGATTCAGTCTCAAGATTCTTTGATGAAGGCTTATTGACGGGGATTAAAACACCTGGAGGACAACGTCGCATCGAGCGTGAATCGCTTGAAGCACTCAAGGGGCTGACAACCCGTCTAACTAGCTCTGAGGGCAAGTAATTGTCCAGGCGGTCATGGCTGTCCTTATTGCAGTCGCGCCGCCTCTCACAACGACCACACACGAAACAGGTTATCAACCCAGCGCCTACGTCGGTAAGTATTACGAGCAGCGCTTCGAGGGGCTTAGGGAGTGCATCGGTCAGCGTGAGGGGAAATGGAACTATTCCGGCACCGGCTCACACGGGCATTATGTGGGGACGTACCAATTCACCAGAGAACTGGCTAGGGGGTCAGTATGGATGATGGAGAAAGAGTGGCAAACGTTGTATGGATCAAAGACCGCCAAAGCAATGCGCTTGAAGTTGCACAATACCGATCCGACACGATGGTCCAGACAGATCTGGGATCAAGCATGGTGGACAGTCCTTTCTTGGAATGGGTCACTCAGCGGCCTAAAACATTGGAACGGGGGCAGATTCCATTGCCTCAAAAAATAGCCCAGCAATTAACGTATCTGACGATCACTTTAATTCTTGTCGGCGTGTCAGCATGGGCCGGATACATCACGGGGGCATAATCCACAACCTAGGACGCGGTTCCAGACGCTGGCAGCGCACAAACTAGATCATGGGTGGGGAAGCCCTCAACATCTAGACCGCGTCCTAAACCATCGAAAGGGAAACGATGAATCATTACAGCACTTGCTATTGGTCTGAGCCAGGCACATTTAAGCCTCGGGAATGGTGCACCACGTGCGAAAAAATTGAGCAGGAATTAGAAGACGAACGTAACCGCATCGCAGATAACCTGTACTTGGTGATTAGCAATCCACAGGACGCTGCACCGTTAGCACTTTGGATCAGGGACGGGGCCCATGATGGATTCACTGTTCGAGATTGATCCTGTGGAACAGCGCAGAAACATTCACAGCTGCACTGGTACAGGTTGTTTATTCTGTGAGTTCGTGAACGGTACGACAGCGAAACGCAAAGGGACAGACGCTGTCATCAAAGACCCAGAATGGCACCTTAGGGCTACACAGTGGAGAAGGTCACTTAATTCTGGAAGAACGATTACAGCGGATGATCTGGTTCAGGAATGCGGTCACCCTGAAGGGTCACCTAACCAGATCGGGGCACTGTTCAGATCATGGGCGGTGAAAGGGCTGGTACAGGTTCAAGGATCAGTAAGCAGCCAAAGAAACAGCAATCACGCGAGACGAATAATTCTGTGGAAGGTAAGCCATGGCTAGAGAAGACTATATTGAGGTTAGCGAACGTATTCAGACCTTCTATGACAAGTATCCTGAAGGATCATTACAGAGCGAATATGAGCTTGTCACTGTGTTGGATCATCAGTGGATCATTGTTAAGGCCTACGCCTATCGTTCACCAGTAGACGTTCGCCCTGGTGTGGGTCACGCTTGGGAACACGTGCCAGGGAAAACCCCGTTCACACTCGGTTCAGAGCTGATGGTCGGTGAAACATCAGCCTGGGGCAGAGCCATTGTGTCGCTGGGTATTGCTGCACATAAAGGAATCGCTTCAGCTGACGAAGTTCGCAACGCTAAGTCTAGGCAAGTCGAACCTGTGTTCGAACGCACGCAAGGCACACCAGCAGATGCTGACCCATGGCAGACACCTGCAATCAACCCAATGATGACTGGTGCAGCTAAACGGGAGCAAACCTTAAACGCTGCCTCACCTGCCCAGATAGGCAAGATCAGAGGCACAATTAAAGACATGGGTATAACTGGGGCCCGTGAAGCTACAGACCTCGTGAACGCATGTCTAGCATTGAAAGGCATAGACAAGCACGTTGCCATGATTAACGACCTTGATAAGCGCGAAGCATCAAAGGTCATCGAAGCACTACTTGAGTCGGTAGACGTGAAAACTTACCTGGCTGAAGTAGTCCCCGTTGTAGCTGACCCATGAACACGATAGAGCTGAGACATACCCGAACCAGCGTAGTTAGCGTCGGGGAGCCGATTCACCAGAATGACGGAGGAAACAGCACTGGTGTCGGGAAGGTCAAGACCCCCTTAGGTAGGGTGAGTAATACCCAAAACAGACCACAGACGCGGTCCGGCTTGACTCCGTCAGGAGTGAAGTCGAGACGGAACGCGCACACACACAACAACAGAACGAGGTAAACAATGAGCACCAAATACGACACACACTGCAAAAAGCCAGGCTGCACATGCGATCACACGTATTGCTTCCAAGGCTGGACATCAGACACAACAACCAGCACAACACCATGCCAATACTGCAGACCCAGCACCTTCGAACGCTGGTTCAAGCGAGAGAACGCAAGGACACAGGACTACCCAATAGAAGCACTCAACAGAATTATGAGGGGGAGCCATGCCACCAACTAACCCCAGACACACCACCAAATACAAAACATGGGTGACCATGGCGCTTAAACAATGCGAGCCCGTGTGTTTCAGATGCGGAGGAGACATAGACATGTCACTACCCCGTAACAGCCCATTAGGCGCGTCAGCTGAACACATTTATCCACTAGCTGAAGGCGGAGACCTCACTCCAAACATAGAAGACACACGCCTCAGTCACCTTCAATGCAACAGAGAACACGGCGGAAGAATCGGATCACAACGCGCACAACAAAACCGAATAACGGACAAAAACAAAAACAAAATCCAGTTAATATTTCGGAATCTGTGTTTAATAAAACTGAAGTTATAGATGCTTTAAAAG
>Ga0209296_1002078_pt1 | contig 14591 bp, 13 predicted proteins | sample S_130206_EF_Meta_FD_187319 | JGI IMG/M metagenome (GOLD analysis project Ga0209296, IMG submission 187319) | Freshwater microbial communities from Lake Simoncouche, Canada to study carbon cycling - S_130206_EF_MetaG (SPAdes) (version 2) | ecosystem: Environmental > Aquatic > Freshwater > Lake ...
AAGTTCTGTTTTTGCAGATATAAGAACCACTAGAAAAGTAGGTAAGGTAGATGATTATTTTACTTTACTACTTTACTACCCTACTCACAGAATTTTATTAACTAGTGGCATGGTGTATATGCAACAATTACCTGCTTATAAAATTTATGGTACCAAGGGTTGCTTTATTAAACAAAGAGCCGATATACAAGAAGACGATTTACTCGCAGGTAAAAAACCCAATACCCCAAATTGGGGCGTGGAAGCCAAAGAAAAATGGGGCATATTAAGCACCGATACAGAAGGTAAAATAAGTACTGAAGTAATTCCTAGCCTTGCAGGTAATTACGGAACCTTTTATGAAAAAATGGCTAATGCCATTAACCATAACGAACCCGTACCTACTTCAGCTAAACATGGTACAGACATTATTCGCATCTTAGCAGCTGCAAGAGCAAGCTTTGCCCAAGGAAAAACAATAGAACTGTAGACTTTGGATTTTAAAATTTAACTATAGCAATTTTATCATGGCGCATCCCTACTCAATAGCCATTCAAAAAGTTTTTACAGCCCATAAAAACGCTACAGTAGCTAAAGGAGCCAAGGCTTATTTGCTTCATCAATTTGAATTCTATGGAATTAAAACACCTATTAGAAGAAAATTATGCAAGGAGTTTTATAAAGCAAATCCCATTAGCACGCATAAAGAATTAACAGCACTTGTTAAAGAATGCTTTGCCGCACCCCAAAGAGAAATGCATTATTTTGCCATCGAGCTTTTGGGCTATCATAAAAAATTATGGTCAAAGCAAACCATTCCCTTAATGGAATGGATGATTACAAATCATAGTTGGTGGGACTCGGTGGACAGTACTAACTCACATGTCATTGGGAAATTCTTTTTGCAATTTCCAGAATATATAAAGCCCACCACTTCGAAATGGAATAAGTCAAGTAACAAATGGCTGCAAAGAATGAGTATTTTATTTCAACTTATGTACAAGGATAAAACCGATACCACATTACTTGCCAAGTATATTGAAAACTGCGCGTTGGAAGAAGACTTTTTTATCCGTAAAGCCATTGGCTGGGCACTTCGCGCTTATGCCTACACAGATGCTAAATGGGTGAAAGAATTTATTAAAACACGCCCTCATCTTTCCAATTTATCCAAAAGAGAGGCTCTAAAGCACCAATAATTTATTTTTTGAATTATAATTCAACTGACATTAGCTCTTTACCAAGATTATGAAAAGCTGATTTAATTTTATTTATTTGCTCTACCCTAGGTTTACGATGCAAATTGGCATAATGATTTAATTGCTTTTGATTTATTCCAGAATACTTTTCTAAAGCTGAACCAGTAATTACATTCTTGTAGTATTTTAATAAACTTTGAGTATCAAATTTATAAACCAACTCGTACTTTCCTCTAAAAGAAACAGGAGGCAATTCGCCATCTTCCTTAATACCTTCCAAGTGAAATTCAATAGCTTCTTGAATTTTATTTTTTATTTCATCAGGGGTTTTCCCAGTAGATACACAACCAGGCAGTATTGGTATATGTGCTGAGAAGTTTTTACCTACAAAGAAGATTTCAACAATATTTTGTTTCATAATTTTAATATTATAATTTACAATAACCCTGCTTGTTTTAAAATTGACTTCACAATCATGTGCTCTAATACTTCGCTTTTCCCATGATCAGGAATAGTGACCCTTCCTTTCTTTATCGGATGCTTATATTGTTTATGACTCCCTTTTTGAGCATATAAAACCCAGCCATCAAGTTCAATTATTTTAATCATCTCCTTAACCTTTTTGATTATTTAGCTTGATTTTACAAAGATATATAATTATATATCATTAAAAAATAAAATATTCAAGCTAAATTCAAGAAATTAAAATGGAATAAGCCGCAAAGCTGATAAAACTTATACGTTCGGAGATTTTCTAAAGAGTGAATAATTATAATTTGTATCAATAAAAAAGCCCCGCAAAATGCGAGGCTTCTCAAAATCATTAGAGGAATATTTTAAATTACATTTTCTTAGCGTCTTCTAAGAACTTCGCTAAGCCTATATCGGTTAAAGGATGTTTTAACAATCCTAAAATTGAATCTAAAGGACAAGTACAAACATCGGCGCCTGCTTCTGCTGCTTTTACAATATGTAAAGCATTACGAATAGAAGCGGCTAATATTTGAGATTTGAAACCTTGTACATCATAGATATGTCTAATTTGACTAATTAATTCCATTCCATCCCAAGAGCTATCGTCAATTCTACCAATAAAGGGAGAAACATAAGTAGCACCTGCTTTAGCTGCTAAAATAGCTTGACCAGCAGAAAAAATTAAAGTACAGTTAGTACGAATACCATTATCGGTAAACCACTTAATAGCTTTAATACCATCTTTAATCATGGGCACTTTTACTACAATATTCTTATGAATAGCTGCTAATTTTTTACCTTCTTCAACCATAGTAGCAAAATCGGTAGACAATACCTCTGCACTAATATCTCCATTAACTAATTCACAAATAGCTTTATAATGAGCTGCAATTGCTGCCTCCCCTTTTACACCTACTTGTGCCATTAAACTAGGATTCGTGGTTACACCATCTAAAATACCTAAATCATTGGCTTCTTTAATTTGAGCTAGGTTACCTGTGTCAATGAAAAATTTCATACAAATTGTTTTAATAATTGTCAAGAATAATAAAAAATGGCAGGCTACTTACATCACACCGCTCAACCATCTATCCTTGCTGCATTCCTGCCCTGGGGAGTTTCAACAGGAGCTGGTTGTGTAAGACCTGCCTCTGCAAATATAGCAAAAAAATACTACCAATTTTGCCTTGAATTTACAGCGCCAAAACCTATAATATGGTCGTGTCTGGCACCTGGAGGACGGTAATAAACCATGATGGAATAGTTATTTTCAGTTTCCCAATGATTCCCCTCTGTTTCAGTAAAATCGTTCATGGGATTGGCCCCTTCTTTATCTCTAAGAATATAATTATAACTATAATACCCTTGTTTTAATAGTAATGACTTTTTGTAATAACCCAGGGTTGGGTCGAAAATCATTTCAGCTTCTTTATTCAAAATATTATTTGTAATTGCACCAGCTAAATATAATTTCATGCCTATAAAAGGAATTTTATCTTTAGGAAAATAAATGAAGTCTACTTGTGCATAATCGTTTTGATTTTCACTCTGTAATGACTCTGTATTACTAATAATAAAATTTCCATTCAAATCGTTAAAAGTATAATAAGCAGTATTAGCTCTTGATAAATCGGGCTTTACACTAATAATAGTTCTATCTGCTTTTGAATTGATCTCTGCAATTCTATCCGATCTTAATCTTAAATTTTGAATATCTAACCACCTGGCCTCCTTGCCTGCAGGAAAAATGAAACTATTTTCACTATTATATTCTAGTAAGTTTCCTCTAATAAAAGTGGGAGCTGCTTCTGTAAGCGCGTCATTATATCTGTAGTTTTGTATAATGGTGGTCTTAATTTGATCGGTTTGAAAGAAGGGAATTTTCTTAACATCTAAAACTAACTGCATTTTCTGATGTGTCTTTGAAATTTGAGCATCGAATGGCTCTTGTACAGTGGCAGCCAAACTCACACCATCCTCTGTAACAAAAAAGCGTCTGGTGAAAACCAATTCATTGGCATTGCCATTTTTAAAAACTTTTAAAATATAATTTCCAGACTGTGTTGGTCTTGCCTGTGCATTGGGAAAACTAAACTCGTAATGATAATACCTTTGCGTCGCAATAGAAGAAACCGAAAACTTAGAAATTTTATTTTGATTAAACCCTTGTAAATAATCAAAGGCAGACATGGGAACAGCCGACCAATCGGCATTCCTTAGTTCTACTGAATAATAATAGTCTTGGTAATCATTTTTAAAATCATCAAAGCTTATTAAAAGTGGTATGGGTTCGCCAAGTGATACCACAGGGATAGCCAATGGCTTATTCATTGGATGGATTAAAACAGTATGAATGCTATTTTGGTAAATACTATCTGGGTTGGATTGACCATGGCCCTTTACTGCATGAAGCCCTATTAGTAAAGCCATCCATAAGTATCTTTTTAACATGAACTTGGTTATTGGTCACTACGAAACTACCCTTTTAATCCTAATTTATAAACAGAAAAAACTAGATTTGTTAAAAATTACGCATTGTCCACCGCCTTTGAAATAGCTAAAAGAATAAGTTTTCAAAAACAGAAAAACTATACTCGTTTTATAGTAAGGCTATCTATTGCAGCAACCGCCATTAGTGTGGCTGCTATCTTACTTACATTTTCTATTGTGAATGGCTTTCAGGCAACTATTGCTGGTAAAGTGTATCAATTCTGGGGACATATTAGAGTCGCATCTGTAAGTGGAGAACCCATGAAACAAGACGCGAATACCTTGGCAGGCTTTCAAAAAAATAAAGCTATAAAAAATAGTATTCCTTTTGTTAATCAGTCTACTGTGCTATCCTTTGAGCAAGATATTGAAGGAGTGGTGGCAAGAGGAATTCCTGCTACAACTCAAATACCTTTTTTAAGAAAAGGGAAAGGTTGGACTTCTTCCACTGAAAAAGATAGCATACTGAATGAAATTATTATTTCAGATAATACTTCTAAGAAATTAAATATTCAATTAGATGCAACAGTGCGACTTTATTTTTTAAATACGGGCGCGGTTCAACAAAGAAAATTAAAAGTGGTGGGTATTTACCATTCTGGCATTGAAGAATATGATAACCAGTTTGTATTAGTGGATATAAAACTACTACAACAATTAAATAACAATGAACTAGTAGAGGGCTATTCTATTGTATTAAACGAAGATGCTTCCATTGAAGCTACTACATTAGCAATACAAAAGATACTTCCTGAAAACACGTTAGCTACTTCCATTAAAAACTATTATCCTCAAATTTTTGATTGGATTGGTGTTCAAACCATTAATAGAAATGTGACCATTACTATTATGCTTATTGTGGCTATTATTAATTTACTTACTTGTTTATTTATTATAATGTTAGAAAGAATAACCATGATAGGCACTCTCACTGCCCTAGGTGCTTCTCAAAATTTTATTAGAAAAATATTTTTATTTCAAGCAAGTTTTATATGTTGGACAGGTATACTCCTAGGTACCATTATAGGTCTTGGCTTATCTTACTTACAAGCAAAAACAGGATGGATTCAAATGGACGAGTCGGCCTACTTTATTAAAGAATTGCCTATTAAAATGGACGCTGTTCAAATTATTAACGTTCTTATTGGCACAGCCATTATAAGCTATATCTCTTTCTTACTACCTACTTTATGGATTAAGAAAATTTCTCCAGCAAAAGCTATTCAGTTCGACTAAGAAAACAGCATTAAGCTTAATTAAGTTTATTTAACTAAGCTTTTGCATTCGCTAAAATAATACCCGTTGCCACTGCCGCATTCAATGATTCTGCTTCACCCGTTCTAGGAATAGAAATGGGATGAGATATAAAAGACAATAAATTTTCTCTAATTCCTTTCGATTCATTTCCTATTAATATAAAATTAGAAGGCTCCCATTTTATTTCATGCATGGACTTTCCTTTTAATAAGGCACCATAAACTGGTAATTTATTTTTAGACTTTGCATTTGATGCTAAAAGCGTTTCAAGATCCATTGAACGCAGATTAACCCTAAAACAACTTCCCATGGTACTTTGTATTACCTTAGGATTATATAAGCCCGCTGTATCTTCTGATACTACAATTTGTTCTATGCCAAACCAGTCGGCCGTTCTAATAATGGTGCCTAAATTTCCAGGGTCCTGAATACCATCTAATAATAATGTCAATTTTCCATTATACACCAAGGCCTGCTCCTCTTTCTTTTTTTCCACAATGGCCATGACCTTATTGGGTGTTTGAAGTAGGCTTAATCGACCTAACATAATTTCATCCACTTCCACGACTTCTGCAGGTAATGCGCCCTGTGCTTGAATCCAGTCAGGCAAGGCAATAATTTTACGAATGGCCCAATTAGATGCCAATAATTCCTCTAACATCTTAGGCCCTTCTACAATAAACACAGATTCTTCCGCCCAATGTTTTTTATGGGCAAAAGATTGAATATATTTGAGTTCACTATTACTTATCATTTACATGCAATTACGGAAGCTTAAAAATATTAGTTTCTTCTCAAGATTTTACCTTCTTGGTCTTTTATTTTTATTAAATGCATGCGCAGACATTAAAAAAGCAGTTATTCATGACTATCCCAAGCAATTAAGCTTTGTATATGATAATAAAGTGGTTATTAAAGACGCAGGTAATAATATAGAGGCGCAAGCACTTTCTAATGAACTAGCCAATTACTGGGACGATAGTGTAAAGGCCAAACAAGTTCGCCAATTCGGAGTTTTCAACACCATTTTACAACCTATCCCCTTACAGGAAGATAAACTGGAGCCTTCTGTCCAGTTTATGAAAAACTATTTAGCCACCAAGGGTTATAATCAACCTATATTAACACCCATTGTAAAAGTAGACACCGTTAACAATGAATGGAGGGCGCGCCTTACCATGGAAATTCTTTTGAATAAAAAAACACTTATCGATTCTGTGGTATATGAATTAAGTGATACCCTATTACAATCCATCGCAAAAAATAATACTGCTTTTGCTTATGTAAAAAAAGGAATGGCCTATTCCAATGAATCTATCAACAATGAATTAGACCGACTCGTCGAATTATTTAGAACCAATGGATATTTCTTTTTTACCAAAGAAAAAATATTTGCAGAAGTTGATACACTGAACCAAAGTTTATTAGAATTAAACTTGGACCCCTTGGATCAAATGAACCAAGTACTTCTTGCACAAAAAACCGAAAGCGACCATCCGCTTTGGAAACTAAGTTTTCAATTAAGATCTACTAGTGGTACTGAATTCAAAACCTACCCTATTGGTCAACAAATTTTTTATTCCGATTTAAAATTAGCAGACAACCCCGATTCTGTTTTGGCAAAAGGCTTACCTCAGCAAGAAGTGTATAGAAATATAATACAAACTTATACGCAATATAAATTCAAGTCACCTTTGTTTGAAGAACAGTCTATCATTAAAAAAGGGAATCTCTTTAATGAAAATTTATATTACCAAACCCTGAACAACTTTAGTAGCCTTGGTGCCTGGCAACAAGTAGATGCTAGAACAACTCTGCAAAACGACAGCGTTTACTTACATTATTTCCTAAGCCCTTCTTTAAGATATAGTTTTAATTTTGATGTTGAAGGCAGTAGAAATAATTCCCAATTAGTGGCAGGAAATTTATTAGGACTTTCTACTAGTGTTACTTTTAAAGATAGAAATGTGCGTAAAAAAGCCATTTCTTCCATTAGCAGTGCAAGAACTGGAGTTGAATTAAACGTTAATAATGGCAACGAGAATTTAGCACAAACTTTACTATTTAATCTTGGTCATACTTATAGCTTTCCGAATTTAATTATTCCTTTTGTTCCCAAAAGAACAAGCTATCCTAATCAAAACAGGTCCACCCTATCTATTAACGGAGCCTATATTGATAGGTTAGATTATTACAAACTAAAATCGTTTACAACTAACTGGGGCTATGAAATAAAGAAAAACAAAAATGGTACAGAAGATACTTGGACCTACAAGCCAGTGAATGTAGAGCTATACCACCTCAACAAGTTTTCTAAACTAGATAGTTTATTAATATTAAATCCTTTCTTGCGTTCTTCTTTTAACGAGGGCAATGTAATAAGTCAAACCTTTAATTACTTACACACTGGAACTTCTTTAAAAAACCCGAACCAAAATAATTATCTAAGAATTGGTATTGAAGAAGCGGGTGGGCTAACGGGTTTAATTCCGGGTGCTTCTTCTCGCATTTACAGATATATTAAAGCAGAACTAGAATTAAGAAAATTATATAAATATCAATACACCGAACTAGCATGGCGTTTTATGGGAGGTTGGGGCAATAACTATAGTAACGACCCCGCATTAAAAGGACAACTACCCTTCTTCAAACAATTCACCGCAGGTGGCCCTTACAGTATGCGTGCCTGGGGCTTAAGACAATTGGGTTTAGGTAGTTCTCAGTTTTATGATACCAGTTCAAAAAGTCAAAGCTTTGATAGGTTTGGTGATTTACAATTAGAAACCAACTTGGAATATCGTTTCCCTTTATTCCAATGGGGCTCTTATAAAATAGGTTCCGCTGTATTTACAGATATTGGTAATATTTGGAATATTAGAGGTACTGAATTAGACCCAGCAGCAGGTTTCAAATTCGATAAATTATATAAAGACCTTGCTGTTGCAGTAGGTACCGGCCTTAGAATGGACTTTAATTATTTTATTATAAGAATAGATTATGCACTTAAAATGAAGGACCCTACTCGCTTACAAAATGATGGCTGGTTAGATATTCGAAATTTTAAATGGGCAGAGGTAAAACCCAATGGTGTTAAAGTAAATAATTACGCCTTGCAATTTGGTATTGGACTACCTTTCTAATATTTTTTTCAATATTATATTTCAATACTACCCTTCCAATAAAGTATTCACTTCTGTTTCAATATCCTGCCAAACTTTGGCATCCTCTACATTAAATTCTCCAATGCGCGTTCTTCGAAGTGAACTCATATAAGCACCCACTTCTAAAGCTTCTCCAAAATCTTTGACTAAACTTCTTATATAAGTTCCAGTAGAACAAACTACTTTAAATTCAATAGTAGGTAGTTCTATCTTGGTAATTTCAAAACTTTCAATGGTAACTTTTCTAGGATCTACTTTTACTTCAATACCCAATCTTGCGGACTCATAGAGTCTTCTTCCATCTTTTTTAATGGCTGAATGCTGCGGAGGCATTTGAAAAATTTCACCTATAAACGGAAGGGTTGCTTTTTGAATGAGTTCTTTTGTTATAGCTTCCGTGCTTTTAAAATTTTCAGGCTCCGATTCTAAATCGTAAGTAGGTGTAGTAGCACCCAAAACCATAGTGCCTGTATATTCTTTTTGCATACCCATATAGGCATCAATGGATTTAGTATACTTACCCGTACAAACTATGAGTAACCCCGTGGCTAAGGGGTCTAAGGTGCCTGCATGCCCCACTTTTATAACCCTGGTTAAGTTGCGTACTTTTTTTACGATATCAAAAGAGGTCCAACCAATGGGTTTATCAATTAACAATACCTTGCCTTCTAAAAAAGGCATAAGTGCATCAGGTATTGGTTTTTGTTTCATTGAATTTGAAAACTTATTAGGGAACTTACATTAATAAGCCCTTGCAAATAAAACACGTTGTGTAGATGCATTACCTGTTAAAACACATTTCCCATTTTCTAATGGGTTGTCTAATGGTATACAACGAATAGTGGCCTTTGCTAATTCTTTAATTTTATCTTCTGTTTCAGCAGTACCATCCCAATGAGCGGAAATAAATCCACCCTTGGTATCTAATACCTGAATAAACTCTTCCCAAGTTTCTACTTTAGTAATATGTTCGTCGCGGTATTTTTTAGCACGCTCAAATAAATTATTTTGTATTTCTACTAATAAATTTTCTACTGTTTGCGTTAAGCCTTCCATCGCCACAGCCGATTTTTCTTTGGTATCACGACGCGCTAATTCAACTTGTTTGTTTTCTAAATCGCGTGCACCAATAGCAATTCTAATAGGCACTCCTTTTAATTCATACTCTGCAAATTTCCATCCTGGTCTTGCATGATCTGAGTTATCGTACTTCACTCTAATACCCGCAGCCTTAAAGGATTTCACCATTTCTCCAACTTTCTCATCTAATACTTGTTTTTGTTCTTCTCCTTTATAAATAGGAACAATGACTACTTGAATTGGTGCAATGCGCGGAGGTAAAACTAAACCTTCATCATCGCTATGAGTCATTACTAGGCCGCCAATTAGTCTTGTGCTCACACCCCAGCTAGTAGCCCAAACATACTCTTGCTTATTATTCTGATCACTAAATTTAACATCAAATGCTTTCGCAAAGTTTTGTCCTAAGAAATGAGATGTACCTGCTTGCAATGCTTTTCCATCCTGCATTAAGGCTTCAATACAATAAGTATCTTCTGCACCCGCAAAACGCTCATTAGCTGTTTTCACTCCTTTTAATACAGGCACTGCCATCCAATTTTCTACAAAGTCGGCATATACATTTAGCATTTGTTTTGTTTCTGCAATAGCTTCTACTGCAGTGGCATGTGCTGTATGTCCTTCCTGCCATAAAAATTCGGCAGTGCGTAAAAATAAGCGAGTACGCATTTCCCATCTTACCACATTCGCCCATTGATTGACCAAGATGGGTAAATCACGATAGGATTGAATCCAAGTTTTATAAGTATTCCAAATAATGGCCTCACTAGTTGGACGAACAATTAATTCTTCTTCTAATTTAGCTTCCGGATCAACCATTAATTTTCCTTTATTATTAGGATCGGCGATTAAGCGGTAATGGGTAACCACGGCACACTCTTTGGCAAAGCCTTCGGCATTTTTTTCTTCCGCCTCAAACAGCGATTTAGGCACAAACAAAGGGAAGTAGGCATTTTGGTGGCCAGTGTCTTTGAACATTTTGTCTAAGACATCGCGCATATTTTCCCATAAAGCATAACCATAAGGCTTAATAACCATACATCCTCTAACGGCGCTATAGTCAGCTAGTTCGCCTTTGATAACTAGGTCGTTATACCATTGTGAATAGTCCTGTGCCCTTGTGGTTAGTTCCTTTGCCATCGTAAAAATCTTAACAATTTTATAGTAATAATATTAATGTACGAAAAACGCTCTATATCGTATTTTTCGGTATCTTCATACTAGCAAATGTATGCTAATTAAGGGGCATATAAAAACCTAAAACTTACGAATATGAACACGCAAAAAACTAACACTTATTTAAGGCTAATAGCCATAGGCATAGTGGCTTTTAGTTTTTTTGGTACCAGCTGTACGAGTTTACAACAAGCTACAAGCGTTGCTACCGATGATTTGTATTTCACTCCTAATAATAAAGTAGTGAGCACGGAAAAATTAGTGGCCGCTGAAAAGGCAGAAAATGGAATGGCTGAATATGAAGAATATCAAGAATATCAAAACTATCAAGACGACCGTTATTTAAGATTAAAAGTAGCCAACAGAAACCGCTGGTCAGTCATTGACGATTATGGCTACTGGAATAACCCAAGTTTCAATATGGGATTTGGAATGGGTTGGGGAGGATGGGCTGGCGCCTATGGAGGATGGGGCTATGATCCTTTCTGGGGTGGTTATGGTGGATGGGGAGGTTATGGAGGATGGGCTGGTGGTTATGGCGGATTTGGTGGATGGGGCTATGATCCTTTCTGGGGTGGTTATGGAGGATGGGGAGGTTTTGGATATGGCGGCTTTGGTTATGGTGGATTTGGATATGGTGGATTTGGATATGGTGGATGGGCAGGTTTAGGTTACGGCGGATTCGGCTACGGTGGGTTTGGTTATGGCGGATTAGGTTACGGTGTATGGAACCCTTATGGTGGAATACATTATAATGGTGGTGGTGGCTTTGCAAATAATGGAGGAAGACCTTATCAATCACCAACTGCAGTAAGAGCAAGTCCTTCTGCTATCAATGCTTATAGAAATAATCGTGGTTATAATAATACTAATAATAGTGTTAACACTACCACTGGTAATACAAGATATACTAGCAACCCAACATTGAATAGCAATTTTGGAAATTTAATGAAGCGTGTTGTTACGAATAATAGCAATGCCAATTATGCTAATAGTTATGATCGTCCGGCTCGTTATTTTTCTAATAACAATAACTACAATGGCGGCAATCAAAATCAAAGCAATAACAACAATAATAAAACAAGTTTCCAAAGCAATAACAACAACAATAATAATAGTGGCAATAGCAATGCGGGTGGAAGAAGTGGTGGTTTTAATAGCGCTGGTAGCTCTTCTAGTAGCCCACGTGCTGCAAGAATTCCGTAGGCCATTTCTAGCAGCTAGTATTTTTTTAGTATTTAGATTTTGTAGCAAGTTTTTAAAACCAAAGTGTCAATTATGAAGAAATTATTTTTTTTAATATTAATGGGATCTAGTTTAACCATGTATGCACAAGAACCTGAAGATGGGCTTCGCCTTTCTTGGTTTGCGCCAAGTGGAACGGCTAGAAGTAATGCCTTAGGTGGGGCCATGGGTTCTTTAGGAGGTGATTTATCTTCTAATCATATTAACCCAGCTGGACTTGGCTTCTATAAGTCAAGTGAACTATTATTAACACCTAAGTACTTAGTACAAACAAATAATTTCACATATAGAGGATCAAGTTCTTCTACTACCAACTCTAAATCTAATTTTGGTTCAGTGGGTATTGTTTTTGCAGACGGAATAAAAAGAAATAATTGGACAAGCACTGCCTTTTCGATTACTTATAATCAAATAGCGAATTACAATAACCACTCTAGTTTTGGTGGTAAAAATAATTTCAGCAGTTTGTCTGAAAAATATTTAGAAGAATTAGTGGGCGACCAAGCCGATACTAATGCTGCTCTAGGTAACTATATTTTTGGAAGCTCCCTTGCTTTTAGAACTTATTTAGTGGATACCTCTGCCGATGCAAAAGGATTTGTAAACGGCTACCAAAGCTTAGTGCCAATTTCTTCTGGTGTTAACCAATCTTATGATGCAATCACTACTGGAAGCTATGACGAACTTGCTTTTGGCTGGGGTGGCAATATGGAAGACAAATTATACCTAGGAGCAAGTTTAGTCTTGCCCATGATTAACTATACCAAAAGCCTAACTTATTCTGAAGCTGATGCTACTACTAATCCAGATAATAATTTTAGCTCCTTTGTGTTTGATGAACATTTTTCTTCAAGAGGTTGGGGTTTGGGTGCCAAATTAGGTATCATCTATAAGCCTGAGGCTTTTTTAAGAGTAGGTTTTACTTTACATACACCTCAAGTAATTTCTTTTAGAGATCAAATGAGCGCTAGTATGACAACCAATACCGAAAAGTATGCAGGTACCCTATCGGTTAGTTCTGGTGAATTAAATAATGGCTATCCTGGTACTAGAGAATACACAATAGCTACACCTACTAAAGCCATATTAAGCACTAGCTACTTTTTTGCAGCTCCTGGTAAGCCTTCACAACCACTTGGGTTTATTTCTGCTGACTTAGAATTTGTAAACTATGCAGCCACTCGTTTTTATTCCAATAACTACGATAAAGCCACTTCCGATTATTATAATTTAATAAACGATGTAGTAAAAGCTTCTTATAAAAACAATATTAATTTTAAATTAGGCTCTGAAATAAAGTTAAACGGCAACTGGATGCTAAGAGGTGGTGCTGCTTATTATGGCTCTCCTTATAAAGACGAAACGCTTAAAGCATCTCGCATGGTATTAAGTGGTGGTATTGGATACAGAACCAATAGAAACTTTATCGACTTCACTATTGTTAGCTCAAGCACTAAAGATGCAGCATTCCCTTACCGCTTAAATGATAAGCCTAATACTTATGCAAGTTTAACTGCTAACCAATTATTATTTAATATTGGTTACGGAATAAGATTCTAAGTAATTACATAAAAAGAGAATAGCTTAAAAACAATAAGACTAAAAGAGACCGAGTCTATAAGAATTCAAACTTCTACGAATAAAAAAACCTTCCCAAAATTGGGAAGGTTTTTTTATGAGATCTTAGATCGAGTATTGAAATGCTGTTTAAGAAAGATTATAAAGTCTTTTCTATTTTAAATCGCTTGTCTTTAATCCTTGATTCACTTTAATATCTGTGTACTTAACATTTATTTTCATTTGACCCATATCAATAAGCTGCTCTGAAGAAATTTGTACGCCATTCACAGTTTGATAGCCAGTATAAAATTGTTGTTGCGTCATAGTGCCTCTTCCAGGTACTTCTTCCGATTTTGAAGTCTTTACTAATAAGAATGTTTTAGCATCATAAAAACGATGTGATACTTTTTTAGAAGGGGTTGTTACTTCAAGATCAATGGCTTCTTTACCATCTACTTTTTCTCCACCTACAATTTTTAAACCATAGCCTTTAGTTAGGAATAATTGCTCTGGTACAATGGTAGCAGATTCGTCAAGACCTTCTTTTAAATCATCTGTCATTGGCGCTTCTTGTCCTTGTTGTGAAACAGAGTATTTACCATCTACCACTGCCTGTCTCATCATGGCCATACCACCCATTGACATAGTGGTTACAGAATTACCCGGCATTACAATGGTTTGCTTCATTTCTAAAGACTGTCCCATTAAATTAGCTGTTCCTTTTAGTTGAATATCTTTCACGTTGTCTAAAGCTTCTTTTGAACCAATGGCTGCAATAGCTTTTTCCATTAAAGCAGTAGGTGTTAAACTAGCATCTGCTTTTACCTCAGTTGGAGCTGCCACTTCATTACCCTCAATATCAAAATACTTTATCGGACCATATTTTTCTAAGCCTTTAGCAATTTGTTTGGCATTACCTACAATCACAATATGCATTTTAGCAGGGTTCAATAAAGTAGCTGCTACCTCT
>Ga0209296_1002080_pt1 | contig 14587 bp, 14 predicted proteins | sample S_130206_EF_Meta_FD_187319 | JGI IMG/M metagenome (GOLD analysis project Ga0209296, IMG submission 187319) | Freshwater microbial communities from Lake Simoncouche, Canada to study carbon cycling - S_130206_EF_MetaG (SPAdes) (version 2) | ecosystem: Environmental > Aquatic > Freshwater > Lake ...
ATGAGTCATCGCGACTTGGCAAGTAACCGTTCACGCGCAAGAAGCCGTAGCCCTCGTCGCGCAAGTCCACATAGCCCGAGACCTTTACTGGCTCAGTGCTCAATGGTTCTGTACTCTCCGGCTCAATGGTTTCGTAACGATCATTGCCCTGTGGGCCTTCATCGCGTGGGCCTTTGCCACGGCGACGACGGTTGCGATTGCGGTTGTTTCCGAATCCACCGCCATCAGCGCGATTGTTATCGCGTTCGCCACGATCGTTGTTGCGATCATTGCTATTTCGATCTCCGCGATCGTTGTTGTTGCGGTTGTTGTTATGGCGATTGTTATTGCGCTCACCACGATCGTTGTTATTGCGATTGTTGTTCGGGTTCTGTTCGCTTGCACGACGTGCTTCTGGCGCAACTGGTGTGCCCTCGTGTTCGGCTAATTCAATTTCCCAATCGGCAAGTGCTTCGCCATCGGCGCCAAGTGCTGGAGCAGCAGGTGCAGATGTGCGCGCTGCAGGCTTATCTGCCTTTGGTGCTTCAACCTTTTTTACAGGTTTTGGGGCGACTTCAGTCGGCTTTGTCTGCTCGAGGATCATCTCGATGAGTTCTGCCTTTTTTGCACGCGATGCCGACTTCACGCCAAGTGCGCCAGCAATGGCAACAAGTTGTTCGCGGTCTTTTGCTTCAAGTGCTGATTGTTCAAGGGCTCCACTGGCCACAAGGTCCTACTTTCAGGTTTAACGGGCGTTCACGAAAAAGTGAGTTGCCCTAACAACCGCAACTGCGTGAAACGAAACGCATAATTCCGAGGCGCTGAGTGCGGGGGCTTTGCTCGGGATTCCGAGCCGACTTCCACCATAGCCCCTCTCTGGGCATGTGGCAACTTCGCGCAATTGCCAGTTAGTGGCACGAGGCCACGAAAGCCTCAATTGCTTGCAGGTTGTTTGGCAAATTCACAATGCGTTCCTCGCGGTCAAACAAGTCAGCAACGTGGTCTGGCAGTGCAGGGTGAACTCCGGTTGCCTTCTTCACTGCATCGGGAAATTTGGCCGGATGCGCAGTTGCAAGGGTGATGGTAGGTACTCCTGGTTCGGCGCACGCTTCGGCAGATGCAATGCCAACTGCGGTGTGCGGGTCTACCAACATGCCACTTTCTCCATAAACACGTTTCATCACCGCAAGTGTTTCTGCATCATTTGCACGATGTGCGCGGAATGTTGGGGCAATCCACTTCGCAAACTGATCAGGTTCTACAGACAACTTTCCTTGTTGGCGGAACTGATTGAGTTGCTCTGTTGTTGCACCGCCATCGCGGTTATTCATTTCAAACAACAAGCGCTCGAAGTTGGACGAAATTTGAATGTCCATACTTGGGCTCAGTGTTGGAACAACCGGCACCATATCCATGCTGTGTGTTTCAAAAAAGCGCGTCAGAATGTCGTTGCTGTTCGAACCGACAATGAGTTTTTCAATGTCAGCGCCCATTTGTTTTGCAATCCAACCTGCAAGCACATTTCCGAAGTTGCCCGTAGGCACGCTGAACGAAGCTGAGCGACCAAGGGTTTCTAGTGCCGTGAAGTAGTACACCGTTTGAGCCATTACACGAGCCCAGTTGATGGAGTTCACTGCAGACAAACTGTTTGCTTCGCGGAATGGCGCGTCGTTAAACATTGCCTTCACTAAGTCTTGGCAATCGTCAAATGTTCCATCCACGGCAACCGTGTGCACGTTTGGAGAAGTGATGGTGGTCATCTGCCTGCGTTGCACATCGCTCACTCGCCCATTCGGATACAAGATCACGATGTCGACGTTCTTGCAGCCCTTCACACCGTCAATTGCCGCGCTTCCCGTGTCGCCACTGGTTGCACCAACAATCATCACGCGCTGATTGCGCTGAGTTAAGACGTAATCAAACAACTGCCCAATAAGTTGCAAGGCAACGTCTTTGAACGCGAGCGTTGGTCCGTGAAACAACTCGAGCAAATAATGCTCTGGCGCAATTTGCACGAGCGGCACTACCGCTGGGTCGCGAAATGTTGAATACGCAGTGGTGCACAGTTGCGCGAACACATCTTGGGGAATTTCACCTTCTACATAAGGCGCCATCAGCGAGGCGGCCTTCGATGCATAAGTAGAGCCAGTCATTGTTGGCTGATTCGGCCACGTTTGTGGAACGTACAAACCACCGTCAGTTGCTAGGCCAGCAAGCAGGGCATCACAAAAGCCCAATTCTGCTGCGCGACCGCGCGTGGAGACATACCGCATAGTTCTTACAGGTTAGTTAGTCGGCAATCACACGAAGAAGCGCTCCAACGTGCATGACCACGTCCAGAGTCTTCAATTCGGCAATGCAGGTCTGCACTGCGGCCTCGTTTGCCGTATGCGTAAGAAACACCAAGCGGGCGCCGTTGCCAATTCCGTCTTGCTCGGCTGCTCGAATGCTCACGTTATTGCGGGCGAAAATTCCGGTTACTGCATGCAGTACGCCTGGCTTGTCGGATACTTCAAGTGGAATCAAATACTCACATGAGGTGTCGGCCATGCGCTTCAACTTCGGAGCGCTTAACTTTCCAAGCGTTGCGTGTGCACCCTTGTTTAAGTTGATGGACGCATCAATGACATCACCAAGCACCGAACTTGCAGTTGGGTCGCCACCTGCGCCGCGACCATAAAACATGAGCGAGCCAGAGGCTTCACCATCGACTACAACTGCGTTGAAACTGTCGCGCACTGAAGCAAGTGGATGATGCATTGGCACCATGGCCGGGTGCACGCGAACCGAAATTTCGCCGGTCACTTTGTCGTACTCGGCAATTGCCAACAACTTCACCGCATAGCCAAGACGCTTGGCGATTGCGATGTCGGCTGGAGAAATTTTGCTAATGCCTTCGCTGTACACATCGCTAGCCACAACGTTGCAACCAAATGCAATGCTGGCAATGATCGAAACTTTTGCTGCTGCGTCTAAGCCTTCAACGTCTGCGGTTGGGTCGGCTTCGGCGTAGCCAAGTGATTGTGCACCCGCGAGTGCGTCTGCGTAACTTTGACCCTCTTCGCTCATCTTGGTGAGGATGTAGTTCGTGGTGCCGTTCACAATGCCGAGCACTCGCTTAATTGGTTCGCCGCGCAAACTTTCGCGCAACGGGCGAATGAGTGGAATTCCACCGCACACCGCCGCTTCGAACAACAGGTCAATTCCGGCATCGTCGGCGGCAGCGAATAACTCTGCGCCGTGCTGAGCAAGCAGCGCTTTGTTTGCTGTAACTACTGGCTTGCCATTTTTCAATGCAGCAAGAATCAACTTGCGCGGCAGGTCTACCCCGCCCATCAACTCCACAACCAAATCAACAGTCGGGTCGTTCACGACAAATTCTGCGTCGGTAGTCATCACCTCTGCGGCAATAGAACCTTTATGTGCATCAATATTGCGCACGGCAACTCGTGCAACTTCAAGGCGAACCCCACTGCGTGCCGCAATGGTGTCGGACTGTTGTTTTACTAGGCGCACAAATGCCGCGCCAACTGTTCCGTGTCCAATAACTCCAAGACGCACGCGGTGTTCCGTCATGCCCTTCACGCTATTGGCTATTCGCTCACATCCAGTCGCACTAGGTCGTCATATGTTTCGCGACGCACCACTAGTCGTGCTTTGCCATTGCGAACAAACACCACTGGAGGACGCGTGACTTTGTTGTAGTTCGAGCCCATTGAGTGCCCATATGCGCCAGTTACTGGTGTTGCGACCAAATCGCCAACACGCAATCCAGCAGGTGCGAAAGTTTCACTAATCAAGATGTCACCGCTTTCGCAGTGTTTGCCAACTAACCGAATTGACTCGGTGCGATCGGCATTCGCGTTCGCAGGCATAAACAATTCGTATCCACTGCCGTACATCACTGGCCGCGGGTTGTCGCTCATGCCGCCATCAACAGCTACATAAGTGCGCACTCCAGGAATTGGCTTCACTGTTCCCACTTCGTACACCGTTACTGCAGCAGCCGCAACAATTGAACGGCCTGGTTCAACAAACACTTGTGTCGGTTTACGCAATTGTTCGGCTGCAGAAATGAGGTGCGTCGACCATTCGGTGATGGTTGATGCATGTTCGCTTTCCACATAGGCAACACCAAGCCCACCCCCAAAGGTGAGTTGCTCTACCTCTAACTCATTTGCCAAATCCACCATGATTTTTGCAGCGTGAGCAAAGTTCTCTACCGCGAACACGTTTGAGCCAATGTGGCAATGCACGCCAACAAAGTTCACCGACTTTGAAGTTCGTGCACGCTCTGCAGCCTTATGCGCATCTCCATTGCCAAGATTGAAACCAAACTTCGAATCGTTTTGGCCAGTGGCAATGTATTCGTGCGTGTGCACTGAAACACCTGGCGTTATGCGTAATTGCACTCGCGGAACAGGCAAGCCTTCTGCATGGAGTGCGTCCAAACGATCGAGTTCGTCAAAGTTGTCAACAACAATGTGATGCACATCGGCATTAATTGCCATGCGCAACTCATCCATGCTCTTGTTGTTGCCGTGCATCACGCAACTGCTGCCAGGCACGCCCGCGTTCAGCGCAACGAATAACTCGCCACCTGTTGCAACATCGAGCATGAGACCTTCGTCGTAAGCCAACTTGGCCATCGCTGTGCAAAAGAAAGCCTTGGTTGCATAAATCACCCTGTTCGCGCCAAACGCCTTCACTGCTTCGTGGCAACGCGCACGTAAATGATCTTCGTCGTACACAAACACTGGCGTTCCAAATTGCTTGGCCACATCAACAAGCGAGCAACCGCCAATACTCATGACGCCTTGTGCATCAATTACCGCGTTGTCTGGCAGTAGGTGCTTGGCGATGGCACTCACATTTGCTCCGGAGATTCGATACCTAATAATGCCAGCCCACGCTCCATTACCCGAGCAGTGAAATCGCACAATGCCAACCGACTCATCTTCTGTTCTTCAGAGTCGGCGCGCAAAATTGGGCAATGTTCATAAAACGAGCTGAACTCGCTGGCTAACTCGTATAAATACGTGCACAAGCGATGCGGGCTGTACTTGTCGAGCGTGTCCCACACTGCGGTATCAAACTGCAACAAACGCACGGTCAATGCTCGTTCTGCGCTGTGGCCAAGTGTTGGCGTAATTCCGCGTACAGCCGCACGATCAACACCAGTCCTTCGGAAAATGCTGCAAATACGTGCATGTGCGTATTGCAAATACGGCGAAGTGTTGCCTTCGAACGCCAGCATGCGTTCCCAATCAAATACGTAGTCCTTAATGCGATCGGTAGAAAGGTCGGCGTATTTCACCGCACCAATTCCAATTTGACGCGCAACTTCTGCTTGCTGCGCTGCAGGTAATTCTGCGTTCTTTTCCTTCACCGCATCTGCTGCGCGCTCAACCGATTCGGTAAGCAATGCATCCAGTTTCACTACTTCGCCGCTGCGGCTCTTCAAGATTTTGCGATCTGCGCCAAGCACATTGCCAAACGCAACGTGAGTGAGCTCGGTGCTCTCTGGGACCCAGCCAGCCTTACGCGAAACCACTGCAACCATTTCCAAGTGTTGAGCTTGTGGTGATCCAACTACGTACAACACCACGTTTGCACCAATTCGCTCAACGCGATCGATCACGCATGCAAGGTCGCTCGTTGCGTAGTTGTATCCGCCATCGGTTTTGCGAATGATTAATGGCAGTGGCTCGTTCTCGCGATTCAAGAACCCTTCAGGAAACACCACTTCGGCGCCATCGCTCATTTCAATCAATCCAGAAGCGCGCAGTCTGTCCACTACTTGTCCAAGCAACGGGTTGTATGCGCTTTCGCCCATCAGGTCGTCGGCAGTGAGCAACACTCCAAGCGTGCGATACACCTTGTCGAAATAGCGAGTGCTCTCGCCCACCAACAAATTCCACATGCGCAGAGTTTCTTCGTCGCCACCCTGCAGCAACACCACACGTGCACGAGCGCGTTCTTTGAATTCATCGTTCGAATCAAACTTGGTTCGTGCCTGACGATAAAACGAGTCGAGGTCGCCAACGGACAATTCGTTGGCTGCTTCTGTTTCACCCAAGTCGATGAGATGCTCAATGAGCATTCCAAACGGCGTGCCCCAGTCACCAATGTGGTTTTCGCGCACAACACTGTGACCAACGAACTCGAGCATGCGAACTAACGCATCGCCAATGACCGTGCTGCGCAAATGCCCAACGTGCATTTCTTTTGCAACGTTTGGCGCCGAGTAGTCGACAACTACTTTTAACTTCGCAGGAGCATTGCGCACACCAAGGCGCGAATCTGCGGCAGCGGCAACAAGCTCGCTTGCCAAAAACTCATTCGAAAATGTGACGTTGATAAAGCCAGGCCCAGCAATTTCTGTAGCACTGCACACTGCCGAAAGGTCGACGGAATCCAACACCATCTGCGCAACTTCGCGAGGTGTCTTGCCCAACACTTTTGCCAGTGCGAGCGAACCGTTTACTTGCGCGTCGGCCCTGTCGCTTCTGCGAACAACCGGGTCGCTATCTACGCCGCCAGCAATCTGCGTAAAGGTTGGCCGCAGCAGTTCAGCAACGGTAAGGACCGGGTCAGCCATAGTCCTTCTATTGTTGCCGACCGCACCGCACTAACTGCACCTAATTCAAAATCCCAACAATCGTGCGAGCGATAGCCTGACGGTAATTAGGCCCTCGTAGCTCAGTGGATAGAGCGTCGGTTTCCGGAACCGCAGGTCGTAGGTTCGATTCCTATCGAGGGCGCTTACTGGTCACCAGCCAACAGGCATGACGGCATTGGGTTCAGCTGGTTCCATAAATGCGCTGTTGTAGAGATCGACGAAATTGCTTTTGCCATGTCTCCAATAATCGTCGTTACCTGGATCGAGCCTTACCGTTCCTTGGCTTCCACCCATTAAGTCGGTTGGATCATTCTTGATGTGTCCGTAATTTCCATCGCTATTGGGTGAAGCCCCAACACCACCGAGAACATGAAAAATCTCGTGAAATGAAGCGAGGCCTGATGTGTTGACGCTTTCAGGAAGCGTTGTTTTGTTTGCTCCAAAACAATTGAATTGGCCGCTCATCATGTCCACAAGACCGACTTGCATAATTGCCGCATGATTATGTCCGCCAGTGCCGCAATACGGCGAAACAATCCGAGACGATGGAATTGTTGCCCCTCCGTAGTAAATCAGGTACGCCTTGTTCGGAGCAGTAAATCCTTTTGCATCGAGCAAGGACTTGAGGGTGTCAAGTGTTGGACATGGACTTTGTCCGCACTTCTTGTTTTTATCACTCGCTTCCATCCACAACTGGCCTTCATATTCGTTAAGCCGAACAAAAGTTACGTCCAAATTCCCCTTGTACGTATCGAAACGCAAGCGCTTGCCACCTTTTGCAAAGAGCCACTCATTTGTAGATGTGATGATTTCGCCAAAGGTTCCCTTGACATCAAAATCTCTACTTTTCACATCTTTTGGCAATACGTAGAGAACATGAACTTGAGGAGAAGTCGAGTCATCTGGTTGATCTGTGAAACTTCTTCCTGCGATTACATCTGATGTTTGGTCACCATTTTCAATCTGTGTCCAAAATGGTGAATACGCAAGATCATCACAAACGTTTCCTGCCCTCGGTCCACTTTTTATCTTGAAATACAGGTTGTGATTTCCATCCATCACCCACGGTGGTTGGGGTTTACCAACGTATTTATAGGTGATCGGATCATCCTGTCGAGAAATTGAATTATCCATTTCCGAGAGTGGCAAACTGAAGTAATTGTTTGATGTTGCATCACAGCCAACATTCGTACGCATCTGCTGTCGTGCAATTAAGTGCCGAACCGTTTCTGTGTTCCAGCTTCCATCACGTTGCCCGTTACGGCTGAAACTTTTGGCAATCCAGTCACAAACAGATCCATCCGGCATCCGAATCCAGTGCTGAATGATCCCCGAGTTTGCATTTGTTCCGCATCCTGGCGTGACGTGTCCAGAATCAAACCCTTTCTTTAATGGCAGGGAGCCTTCAACGAGGGCTACATATATGCGATTGATTTTGTCGTAGCCCTTTCCTGTGCGTTCCGGAAATTGCATCGGAAATCCCAATTCGCTTAGTACCTCTGCCAATGGTCCGAAAGTGGTTGTCCAACGAGCTGCGAATTCCTCATATGTCATTGGAATTTGGACGTGCTGAATATCTGGCAAGCCTTCGTACGTATCTAAACGCGGTGTAAACCCAGGGTTCTGTTCAGCCATGTAATCAAGACTGTTGCTCATCATTTGTGCAATAACACCGTCAGTGTCATGAGAATTATCGGGACCATTTTTGAAGGTGATGTACAAAGGTTTGATATCAAGAATGTTTCCACCAGGGCGATCGACTGTCGTGCGAGGTAGCAACTGTCGTATTCCGATTACTAACTTTTTTGAAAACTTTCCAGAGGTCAAGGTCAGAAAGCAATTTCCGACCTTTGATAATCGAACTGAATCAGACCCAAACGCACAAATCTTTTTGCTTTGTTTTGCAATAACGATTCTTGGCTTCGGGTTATAAGAAGCGAGTCCTGCCTTAATCGTCAGCCATGCAGCGCTCTTCTGCTGACCTACATATCCAACAATGGTTGAAGTTGCTTCCACATTTTTTGACGTCACGAGTTGGGCGGAGGATGCAACTGCAGGAAATCCAGTCATAACCATTGCAAGAATGATCAAGCAGCCTTGAAAAAACTTACGATGACGCTTTGCGCTCCCCATGAACCACAATGTACTCATGGTTGACATTCTCTGCTGTTAGCCGAGAGCGCCTTTTACCAAGGCTGCAATTTTCCCACCGTCGGCACCAGAGCCAACTCGGTCGCGAACTGCCTTCACCACAGCACCCATTGCCTTGCCACCCGTTTGACCTGCTGCAGCAGCCTTTGCAATTTCATCAGCAACAATTGCTGCAACTTCGTCATCGCTCATTGCCGCTGGTAGATACGCCTCAATAACTAGGAGTTCTGCGCGTTCTTTCGCCGCTGCTTCTGTGCGACCAGCATCGGCATAAATCTGTGCGGACTCGGCGCGCTTCTTTGCTTCGCTCTGCAACACCTTGATTGCCTGATCATCGGTCAGCACAATTGCTTCGTCGCCAGCAACTTCAGCATTTTGAATTGCCGAAAGGACCATGCGCAACGTCGAAAGCTTCGCCTCTTCGCGTGCCCTCATAGCTTCAGTGATGTCTGCCTTTATACGGTCTTTAAATGTTGTCACGCCTCTATTCTGCCCGCTTTTAGGTGGCATGACGAGCCTTCAATATGGCCTGCTCTCTACACTGTTATTACTCATGAACAACGAGACCTTCGAATTCTTCTTTTCCATGCTGAGTGTTGCGTTGTTGGCTGGAACCCTTGTTGTCCTAGTTGCACGTATGTTGTACTCGCGCAGCACCTCTGCTCGCGCAATTATTTCTGCATTTGCTCCGTGGGCACTGCCACTTGCCGCAGCGGTCACCACCACCTGCGCACTGGGCAGTCTGTATTTTTCCGAAATCGTGAACTACAAGCCATGCAGGTTGTGCTGGTTCCAGCGCACCATGATGTACCCGCTTGCGATACTGCTCATCGTCGCAGCACTTGTTAAGGACAAAAAGATCTGGCGCTATGCAGTTCCACTTGCATCAATTGGCATCACCATCTCTACCTACCACTGGTTCTTGGAACGCTTTCCGAACCTTGATGCCGGTGTGTGTGATGTTGATGTTCCGTGCGAATTTATTTGGTTCCAGCACTTTGGTTTCGTCACACTGCCATTTATGGCACTCACTGGGTTTCTTGCAGTTCTCGTATTCACCACCCTTCCAAACACACAAACGGAGTAGTCATGAGTAATTCATCATCAGGTCGCGGCAAGTTCATTGTTGGCGCAATCATCGCAATCGTCATCGGTGGTGCTGCCATCGTCGCTATTTCGTCAAGCGGTTCGAAGTCCGACTCCGCATCAGGAGCAGTTTCAGAATTCAGCGACATCACTGTCACTGGCGATGCTCTTCCTGCTTTCGATTCAGTGTCAACTGCCATTGACACTGCAATTGGAATGCCCGCGCCTGTTATTTCTGGCAAAGGCTTCACTGGCACATCAATCACCACAGAGGGAACCGGCACACCAATGCTGGTGGTCTTTCTTGCCCACTGGTGCCCACACTGCCAGCGTGAAGTTCCCCTGCTTGTGCAATGGGAGAAAGACGGCAAGACACCAACTGGAATTGATGTCATTGCAGTAGCAACTGGCACCGACCCAGCGAATCCGAACTACCCACCATCTGAGTGGCTTGCTCGCGAACAATTCCCTGCGTTGTGGCCAGTCATTGCCGACTCGAAAGACAAGGCTGCTGCAAATGCATTTGGCTTGTCGGGTTACCCATACTTCGTTCTTGTGGATGCACAAGGAAACGTGTTCAAGCGTGCAAGCGGCGAAGTTGCAATGGATGACTTGACCGCCATGATCAACCAAATGATTGGCGTATAACGCCACATTCTCAAGTTGAGAATCATTCTCATTATCGCTAGAGTGGCGTTATGAGAATGATTCCCAAAAGTCTTGCGCTCGGCGCCGGAATCATTGTTCTTCTCGCTGCATGTTCGTCAACGAAACCACAGACAACTACGCGACCAAACATTGTGGTCACCTACTCAGTGCTCGGCTCTGTTGTTAGCGACTTGGTTGGCGATTCCGCCACGGTCACCGTGCTTATTCCCGATGGTCAAGACCCTCACGAGTTTCAACCATCGGCGCGCGACATCGAAACCATTAACAACGCCAGCATCGTGATTTCGAATGGACTCGATTTCGAAGAAGGCTTACTTGAAGTTCTGGCTACTGCCGAGGCAAACGACGTCCCGCAGTTCCGAGTGGGCGACAGCATCACTCAGCGAACCATCCAAGTTGAACGCGTTGTTGCCGATCCACACATGTGGCTGTCACCAGACAATTTCATACAAGCACTCCCCTCACTCACTAGTGCGATCAATGCAGCAACTGGGCTTTCCATTAACTCAGCAACAGAGTCGGAACAACTGAAGCAGCTAGACAACGATGTTTCAGAGTTGATGAGCACCATCAAATCGTGTGTGATGGTGAGCGGACACGATGAGTTGGGATACTTTGCAGACCATTACGGCTGCACGGTTGTAGGCGCAATCATTCCCGGTTTGTCCACCACTTCGGAAGGAACAGCGAAGCAGCTTGCGGTGTTGAAAGATCTTGCTGTAGCCAACAATGTGAAAGCAATTTTCACAGGTCTTGGCACTCCACAAAATGTCGCCGACCAATTGGCTAACGAACTCAACATCAAGGCGGTAACGCTCAGCACGCATTATTTGCATGATGCTGCGAACTACCGTGAGTTCATGCTCAATCTTGCGAATCAGATTGTTGAAGCATTGCGATGAACTATCTCATTGACCCATTTGCAAATAACGAGTTCATGAGGCTTGCTTTGTTTGGTGGAATCTTGGTGGCTTGCACCTGCGCAATCGCCGGAACGTTTGTGGTGTTGCGCGGTTTGGCCTTTGTTGGTGACGCACTCGCCCACGGCGTGCTTCCCGGAATTGCAACAGCAATGTTGCTTGGAGTGTCGGGAATTGTTGGAGCAGCAATTGGTGCAGCAGTCATGATGGGCGGCGTCAGTGTGGTGTCTCGACGATTCAGATTGTCAGGCGACACTGCAATTGGTTTGCTCTTCGTTGGCATGCTCGCGCTAGGCGTCATGATTACTTCGCGATCAGCTTCATTTGTTGGTGATCTCGCCCACATTTTGTTCGGCGAATTACTGGGCATCACCACAACTGACTTGGCATGGCAGTTCATTGCACTCGTCATTGTTGGAATAATTGCCTTCGTTGGCCGTCGCCCATTCCTGCTGCTATCAGTAGATGACGGCCTCGCCCGCACCTCCGGGTTCTCCGCTCGCCTGTTCCACAACGTGATGCTGGCCATGGTGGCCATCACCGTGATCGCCAGTTTCCAAACCGTTGGCACCTTGCTGGTGCTGGGAATGCTCATTGCTCCAGCAGCCACTGGCTCATTGTTCGCCCGACGGATTGAGTCCATGATGCTCATCGCGGCAGTCGTTGGCTCGTTGTCTACATATATAGGTCTGCTCGTGAGCTACCACTACGACTTGGCGGCTGGCGCAAGCATTGTGCTTACCGCTGTTGTTATCTTCGCTATTTCAGCGACGGCAAATGAAATTCGAAAGTCTCGTGGTCACGACCACCACGATCACGAACACCCGCACGTTCACGGCGAGATCCACGTCTGATGACCTCCATTCACGCATCCTCACTTGCAGTCGGATACGGCAAACGCCCGGTAGTCGACAACATCTCGCTCAATATGCAACCAGGCGAACTCCTGGTGCTTATTGGTACGAACGGTTCTGGTAAATCAACGTTGCTCAAAACTTTGGCAGGACTCATCAATCCAATGCACGGCGACTTGTCGCTACTTGGGTCTGCACCAGGACAACTTCCGACCCAAGTTGCTTACCTACCTCAACATCCTGTTTCATCACACACACTTCCATTGTGCGTGCAAGACGTTGTTGCCATGGGCCGTTACGCACACCTCGGTCTGTTCAAGCGCTCAACAGATACAGACCGCGCAATCGTGTTGGAATCCATGAAGCGAACTGGCATTGATAGCCAGGCAAACGATCCAATTCGCGATCTATCGGGTGGTCAACAACAGCGAACGCACCTTGCACAAGTACTTGCACGTCGAGCAGAAGTGTTGCTGCTTGATGAACCAACTGCCGGACTCGACTTAAATGGTCGCAAAGCAGTTTCCGATCTGATTGCAACAGAACGAGCCCGCGGCGTAACTGTGGTGCTTGCCACCCACGAACTTGCCGATGCGGAATCTGCAGACCTCGTGATGCTGTTGGCGCAACGAGTTGTTTCCTTAGGCGCACCAGCAGATGCACTTCGCGACGAATACTTACGCGAGTGTTTCGGCTTTACTCAGCCGCACTAATTCCTTCAAGCTTCATTAGCTGCCGTTTCATTTTCAAGCCGAGTGAATAGCCACCAAGGCCGCCATCACTTGCAATCACCCGATGACATGGAACAACAATCGGAATTGGATTCTTTCCATTAGCCGAACCAACAGCTCGAAACGCTTTGCCATTACGCATTGCTTTTGCTTGTTCACCGTACGAAATAGTTTTTCCAAATGGAATTCGTGTCAGCGTCTTCCATGCTTTTACTTGAAATGGCGTTCCACGTAGATCTAGAGGAATATCAAACTTCTTTCGATCGCCAGCGAAATATTGCGCCAATTGCTTCCGCGCCTCAGCGAGTATCTCCTGTGCCCGACCATCAGGTTTCGTTGCTTCCTTGCTGTATTTCGCCTTCACATCAATAGCAATAAGACCCTTTTGTGATGCACTTAATCGAAGCTTTCCAACAGGTGAATCAACCACCAATTCGTTACGAACAATTTGCTCGGTCTTCATAGTTAAAAACCTACCCCATATGTCAAACCTGTAAAACTCAATTGCATGACAGCAACCGTGATGACCGACATTGAAAGTCCAGCAAAAAAGCGCATCGCTTTAGTTGCACACGACAATATGAAAGATGAAATGTTGGAGTGGGCACAGGCCCACCGCAGCGAACTTGCCCAGCACACCCTTGTTGGTACAGGAACCACAGGCCGAATCATTGCCGAACACACCGGATTAGAAGTTGAACGTTTGAAGAGTGGCCCGCTTGGTGGCGATCAGCAACTTGGCGGACGTATTGCCGAAGGCCGCATCGACATCATGATGTTTTTCTGGGACCCGCTAGAGCCTCAGCCGCATGACCCCGACATCAAAGCGCTTTTGCGAATTGCTGCCGTATGGAATATTCCCGTTGCATGCAACCGCGCATCTGCAGACTTCATTATTTCCTCACCGCTGATCTCACAGGTATATCAGCGTCGAGTACCCGAGTACCTCTAGAGCGTTGTTGGTGCCGGCGGCGGGCCGTACTGGTTCATTTCTGGCGAGCTCTTTTGGCAAGCAAAAATAAAACTCACGATCGGAAGCAATTGCCACCAACCACGACGACCTAAGTCGTGCATACGGCGGCAACCAACAGCGATTGACGGCAAAAACAACGCCGCCGACGCGAGTGAATCAAGACCATTAAATCCAGATACGGCAGCCGAAATAATTCCAGTGAACAGAGTCCACCACCAGAATTCGCTGCGGGACGCGCGTCCCTTGAAATTTGCATAGTTACTAAAGCCTGATTTCACTGCATATTGAAATTTCATGTCTGCTTTTCGTCCGTGCCCTTTGGCTCTTTTGGTAATCCGAGTACTCGTTCACCAACAATGTTTCGTTGAATTTGGCTTGTTCCACCCCAAATGGTTTCGGAACGTGAGAAAAAGAACGCCGACATCATTGGACTCACAGGGTAACCCTCGCGACGCTTGTCGCGTTGCGCACCTGGCCAACCAGATTCGGTTGGACCGTTGTCAATGAGCATGGAATGTGCGCCAAAAATATCAAGCGCAAGTTCCATTGCTTCTTTGTGCATTTCTGTCCAATACATCTTGTTCGTTGCACCAAGCGCGATA
>Ga0209296_1002082_pt1 | contig 14579 bp, 15 predicted proteins | sample S_130206_EF_Meta_FD_187319 | JGI IMG/M metagenome (GOLD analysis project Ga0209296, IMG submission 187319) | Freshwater microbial communities from Lake Simoncouche, Canada to study carbon cycling - S_130206_EF_MetaG (SPAdes) (version 2) | ecosystem: Environmental > Aquatic > Freshwater > Lake ...
ACCCCTGTCCCGACCCCTACCCCTAAATTCACCTTTGCACTTTTGCACAGGAGCTCTGCTCCGACTTGCACCTTTGCACTGCCTCTTTCTGCGCCTCCAAGCCTCTAATCTGCCCCCCCTCATGTCATACGAAGAAGAAATAAACCTACAGCGTAAATACTACGCGGACACTGCTACAAAGTATGATGCCATGCAGATCTCGGAACAGGATGAGCACCAGTTCGCCTTGGTGATTCTTTCGGCCATGATCGAGTATCATGGTATCAAGTCCGTATTGGACGTCGGGTCGGGCACTGGCCGTGCCCTGCGCTTTCTCAAGGCGCGCCATCCTGACGTGCGCTTCGTGGGAATCGAACCCGTGGAAGCTTTGCGCCAGGTCGGCCACGCCGCGGGCCTGACGCCCGCCGAACTCAAGGATGGGGACATCAGTCAGCTCGATGCCATGGACGGCGAGTTCGACTTGGTCTGCGAGTTCGCCGTGTTACATCACGTTCCTCAGCCAGCAATTGCCGTCGCCGAGATGCTGCGCGTAGCCCGTCGGGCCATCTTCATCTCCGACGCCAATAATTTCGGACAAGGCGGCAAAATCAGCCGATTCGTCAAACAGGTTATCAATTCGCTGGGGCTCTGGTCCGCCTTCAATTACCTCCGGACGCGGGGACGGCGTTACAGTATCTCGGAAGGGGACGGCCTCTTTTACTCTTACTCCGTGTATAACAACTATGCTCAGCTCCGACGAAGCTGCCGACGCCTCCATCAATTCAACACGGTCGACGCCGCCAGAAACCTTTATCGGACCGCGCCGCATATAGCTCTCCTTGGGCTGAAATAACCCCATGAAACTCCTTATCACCGGCGGCGCCGGCTTCATCGGATCCAATCTCGCCCGGCTCGCGCATGCCGCCGGACACGAGATCACGGTCGTCGATAAGCTAACCTATGCCGGCAATCTCTCTTCCCTCGCTGACCTCCTCGGCCAGCCGCGCTTCACCTTCGTCCAGGCGGACATCTGCGACGCCGAGGCCATGCGTCGCGTCTTCGCGGAAGCGCGCCCCGAGAAAGTCCTGCACCTCGCCGCCGAGTCGCACGTGGACCGCTCCATCGACGGTCCGGGCGAATTCATCGCCACTAACATCACCGGCACCTTCCAACTTTTGCAGGCCGCGCTGGGCCATTGGCGATCCCTGTCCGGTCCGACCAAAGACGCTTTCCGTTTCGTCCACGTCTCGACCGACGAGGTTTTCGGCTCCCTTGGCCCGTTCGACCCCGCCTTCAACGAGTCGACCCCCTACGACCCGCATTCTCCCTATAGCGCCAGCAAGGCTGCCAGCGATCACCTGGCCCGGGCGTGGAGGGATACCTACGGCCTGCCGGTGGTCGTGACCAACTGCTCCAATAACTACGGCCCTTATCAGTTCCCCGAGAAACTCATCCCGGTCGTCATCCTGAAGTGCCTGCGCGGCGAGGCCATTCCCGTCTACGGACAGGGCGAGAATATCCGCGATTGGCTCTACGTCGACGATCACGCCCGCGCCTTGCTCGCTGCGGCGGAGAGGGGCGTCCCAGGTCGCACCTATTGCATCGGCGGCGACAACGAACGCCGGAACATCGACCTCGTCCGCGAACTCTGCGGTCTGCTCGACGAATTCCGTCCGCGTGCGGACGGCCAGTCGCACGACTCCGCCATCACCTTCGTCGCCGACCGTCCCGGCCATGACCTTCGGTATGCCATCAACGCCGCTCGGGTCCGGGCCGAGCTCGGCTGGGCGCCGCAGGAGAATTTCCGGAGCGGCTTCCGCAAGACCGTTCGCTGGTATCTCGGCCACCCCGCATGGACCCAGGCTATTCTCGACGGGTCCTATAGCCTCGCGCGCCTCGGCAAAATTTAATACAAAACCATGGAACACTATAATGCGGAATACTTCCGGTGGCAGCAGGCCATCGGCGAGGTCACGGGGCGGGCGAACCGATTCATGTATCAGCCCTACATCAGCCCGCAGGACCGGGTGGTCGACTTCGGCTGCGGCGGGGGGTATCTGCTCAGCCAACTTTGCTGCGCCTCCAAAGTCGGGATTGAAATCAATGAGTCCGCCCGCCGCCATGCGCAGACCCTGGGCATTCGCGCGGTGGGCTCGCCCGAGGCGCTGGGCGCGGAGTCAGCGGATGTCGTCATTTCCTCGCATGCGCTCGAGCACACCTATGATCCGCTGAAGGCGCTCGTCGGCCTCCGCGGCTTGCTCCGCGCGGGCGGCACGCTCGTGCTCGTGACTCCCTATGAGCGCCGCATGCCTTGGCGTCCCAACGATATTAATCAGCACCTCTTCACGTGGTCACCGATGAATCTGGGTAATCTTGCTTCCTTGGCCGGCTTTCAGGTCGAGGACTGCCGCGTCATCTATCACCGTTTCCCGCCAAAGGCGCTGCGCCTGGAGTCGCTCTTCGGCCCGCGATTATTCCATCAGCTATGCCTGGTCTGGGGTCGACTCTCCCGGTCGGTCGTGCAAGTGCGATTGGTCGCCCGTAAATCCTGAGTCTGACTGATCATTAAACGTCGCCTAATACCGCAGCTGTCCTCAGCCCGGCCCGCTAGTTCGCCATTTACCCTATGCCTTTCGCCCGCATCCTCCGCTCTAGCGCGCTCATGGGCGGAGCCCAAGTCATCGTACTTATCGCCGGATTTGTTCGCGCGAAAATAGTCGCCGTGGTTTTCGGGGCCGCGGGCATCGGCCTCATCGGCGTGCTCAATGGATACAACGGGAATATCGCTTCTTTTACTGGCTGGGGCCTAGCAACTTCGGGGGTGCGGATTATCGCTGGAGCGCCGGAATCAGATAAGCCCAATAAAATTTCCGCCGTGCGGTATTTGGGTCGCCATCTGAGTTGGGTCGGATTGGGAATCGTAGTCTTGTCATTCTGGCCGGTGGGCCGAGCTACTTTTGCTTCAGATAAGTATACGCTCGAGCTCGCCGTCGCTGGCCTAGCAGTCCCATGTCTGGTGGCCTCTGCCGCTTGGTCGGCCATACTACAAGCCGCCGGCCGGCTCAAGACCTTGGCTAAAGTTCAGGTCATCGGTGCGATCGCCGGGCTGCTCATCGGGCTGCCCCTCATTTACTTTGTTGGTACCCTCGGGGTCGCCTTGAGCATCTTTCTCGCCGCGGCTGTCCCGGCCATCGCACTTTGGGACGACGCCCGTCGGCATTGCCCGACCGACATGGCCCCCGCGAACGAGTCGGATATCCGGTATCTACTCCAGCTAGGTGGTGCGCTAATGATAGTAGGCTGGCTCGCGCAATTATCTGCCTACGTTGTGCGTCTCATCATCATCCGCGATCACGGATTGGAAGCAGCCGGGTATTATCAGGCAGCCTTCGCTATCGCTGGCAGCCTTCCGGGCTTCGTTTTTATCGCAATGGGAGCCGACTTCTTCCCGCGGATATCTGCTGCCCGTGATGAGAAGGAAGCCGCTCATCTCGCCGAGAAACAAATTCAAGCCGGCCTACTCTTGGGGCTGCCATTACTCGCTGGGCTCCTCACCATGGGCAAGCTCTGCATTCATCTGCTCTATGCCAACTCGTTTGACGCCGCCATTCCGTTGCTGTCGTGGATGGTTTGGGGGGTATTTCTCCGTTTAATTGCCTGGCCGCTAGGCTATTGGCTACTGGCGCGCGGTTCAGCGGCAGCGGTCATCGCATCCGAGACCATCGGCAACACCGTCATGGTAGTGCTGCCGCTTTTATTAATCCCTTATTTCGGTCTGACGGGTGCCGCTCTGGGTTTCTGCATCAGCTATGTCATCTATGCAGGCTTGATGATTGCCATTGCCCGTCGTCGCTCTGGAATCTGGCTCAGCGCACCTACGTGGCTCAGCATCTCCGCCGCGACCAGCGTCCTGCTACTCGCTCAGTTCAGCGTCTCGCACGCCGAGGGGCTTTATTGGGGGCTAATCCCGACGGCGTTCATTGCCTTAGGCTGTTTCTGGACCTATCGTCGCGCGCTGCAGGCGGACTGACCGTTTCACTCTTACTATTATGAAAGGCATCATCCTCGCCGGCGGTTCCGGCACCCGACTTCATCCCCTCACTCAGGTCATGAGCAAGCAGCTCCTGCCGGTGTACGATAAGCCGATGATTTATTACCCGCTCTCGGTGCTCATGCTCGCCGGCATCCGCGAGATCCTGATCATCTCGACGCCCCAGGACCTGCCGAAGTTCCGTGAGGTGCTGGGTGACGGCTCCCGGCTCGGCTGCCGCTTCGAATACGCTGAACAAGCCGTCCCCAACGGCCTCGCCCAGGCCTTTGTCATCGGTGAGCAGTTCATCGGCACCGACGACGTCTGCCTCGTATTGGGCGATAACATCTTCTATTCCGCTGGTCTCGGAATCCTGCTACGCGAATGCCTGCAACCACAGGGCGGCACCGTGTTCGCCTATCACGTCAAAGACCCTGAGCGATTCGGCGTGGTTGAGTTTGATGCCGCCGGCAAGGCCGTCTCCCTCGAGGAGAAGCCAAGAGCGCCCAAGTCCAGCTTCGCGGTCCCCGGGCTCTATTTCTACGATAACTCCGTCGTCGGCATCGCGAAGGCCCTCAAGCCTTCGGCGCGTGGCGAATACGAGATTACCGACGTTAACCGTGAGTATCTCCGCCAAGGGAAGCTCAACGTGAAGCAGCTGCCGCGCGGTACCGCCTGGCTCGACACCGGCACCTTCGACTCGCTCCTCCAAGCTTCGCAGTTTGTACAAATCGTCGAGGCCCGCCAGGGCTTCAAGATCGGCTGCATCGAGGAGATCGCCTGGCGTCAGAAGTATATCACCGACGCCCAGTTACTCGCCCTTGCCGAACCCATCGCCAAGTCTGGTTACGGCGAATACCTCAAAGCCCTAGTCGGCTCGACCCGCTGATGACCTCGCCCCTTGTCCAATTAGTGCCGATCCCGCAACGCGGCGACGCCCGCGGCCAGCTCTCTGTCGCCGAGATTGGTGGCGCGCTACCGTTCGTCGTGCGTCGCGTCTACTGGATTCATGGGACTCAGCCGGGCGTCAGCCGCGGCTTCCACGCCCATAAGAAGCTCCAACAGCTCTGCGTCTGTGTCGCCGGCTCCGTGCGGCTCAGCCTCTTCGACGGCCGTCGCGAGGAAAGCGTCGTGCTAGACTCCTCCACCAAGGGCCTACTCATCGGTCCCGGCCTCTGGCGCGAGATGCACGACTTCTCCCCCGATTGCGTCCTGATGGTTTTCGCCGACGCTGAGTACGCCGAGGCCGACTATATCCGCAATCGTGCGGAATTCATCCAGACCAAGAGAGAATGAAAAAAACTGTCCTAATCGGTTGTGCAGGGACGGGTACAGGCTTTGCTGCCGTATCTGCCCTGCGCCGCACATGGAAGCATGACGTCAACATCGTGTGCACTGACATCAACCCGCCGCACTTGGTGACCGCCGCCCTGCTCGCGGACATCTTTGAAGTTGCACGGCCAGTTTCAGACGAGTCGTACCGCGATGAATTGGTGCGGATAATCAAGGCGCATCATGTGACGGTATATCTGCCATTATTACCAGAAGAGATAATTATCGCGGCATCCATAAAGGGTTCAGCGTTGGTACCTCCTTATCTTAGAATCCTTGCCCCTAGCGAAGCATCTGCAATCAAGGCCAGCGACAAGTGGCAGACGGCTCAGCTTTTGCTGGGAGCCGGATTACCGACGCCTATGACATATTTAGCTCCAGCGGTGGAAGTGGCTTCACATGAATTAATAGCAAAACCAAGGTTTGGGTATGGAAGCAGGGGGGTGCGTATTGTGCCGCCGGGCCATCAGCCGGAAGGCGATCAAGAAATTTTCCAGGAAGTCTGTTCAGGCCCTGAGGTCACCATCGACGCCTTTAGCGATCCGGCTAGAGGATTCACATGGTCTGTATGCAGAGAGCGTATTGAAACCAAGGCAGGCGTATCGACCAAGTGCAGATTATATCGCGACCATGAACTGAATGAACTGGCCGGACGATTGGCAAGAGCGGCTGATTTGGTCGGAAGTTTCTGTTTTCAGGTCATGCGTCGCCATGGGGCATGGATGATAATCGATGTAAACCCTAGGCCCGGTGCGGCGACCAGCATGTGCCTGACCACCGGAAATGATTTCTTCTCCGCAACATTCTCCCTAGCTTTCGGTGAAAGTTATGATCGCCACCTTAATGACTTCAGCGGCGAGTGCTATGTGACGAGACAGTATGCAGATTTTCGTTCATGAATATAGTGCTCGATTTTGATGGAACGATTGTCGGTTGCGAGGCCAGGCAGATGTCGGTGTTATCTGCGGTCTTATTACGACATGGATTAAGGGTAGATTTGAAATCTGTTTGGAATTTCAAGCGATCTGGGCTTAATACTAGAGACGCGCTTGTTTTAGCTGGATTTTCATTTGGTCAAAGTGCCGAAATCCAGTCCGCTTGGGCGGATGAAGTCGAGGGCCTAGGCTGGCTACAGCTCGATCAGCTGTTGCCCGGCGTGCGTGAAGTTCTCGGCGAATGGGTAAAATCTGGCCATCGGCTTACTTTATTAAGCGCTCGAACGCGGGGAGAGTGGCTTGCCTGCCAGGTTAAAAATCTCGGCATCATGGAATATTTTAACAGCATAGTTTGCGTCGAACCTTCGCAGGCAGATACCCGAAAAGCCGCCGCACTGAGAGAAGCCGCTGCCACATTCTTTGTCGGAGATACGGAATCAGATTGGCGAGCAGCAACTCTTGCGGAAGTTGGTTTTTTTGCCGTTTGCACAGGGCAAAGATCTGAAGCATTCCTCAGGAGTCAGACTAATGCCACAATCGCCCAACAACTAGGGCAGCTTTTTAAAAATGAGTAACAAAAATAAAACAGAAACTAACAGAATACAGCAAGTCGCAAAGGACTCCCGGTATGCGAAGGGAATTGCTCCAGAGACCATATTGTACAGCGGGGAAATCTTTTGTAGGTTTATTAAAAAAGGTTGCGCTGTTCTCGAGCTCGGCCCTGCAGAGGGAGCCATGACCGCCGTGTTGTTGAATCAAACTAACGACCTTACGGTCGTTGAAGGCGCCCCGTACTTTTGCGAGATTTTGAGACAACGTTATCCCTCGGTAAAAGTTATCGAAACCCTTTTCGAAAACTTTAAACCATCTAGACAATATGATGTCATTGTGATGGGCCACGTCTTGGAGCATGTTACTGATCCGGTGTCCATTCTGCGGTTGGCCTCTGGGTGGCTAATTGAAGGCGGCATACTTCTCGCAGCTGTACCCAATGCGCGATCCATTCATCGCGAAGCTGCGGTGCTGATGGAGATAATCCCAACCATTTATTATCTTAACGAGGCCGACTTACACCACGGCCACCGGAGAGTGTATGATCTGGATTCTTTAAAGACTGATTTCGTCCATGCAGGTTTATCTATCCATACTTCGGGTGGATATTGGTTGAAGCCATTATCTAACGCCCAAATTGAGGAAAGTTGGACCCCGAAAATGCTCGAAGCATTCATGAAACTAGGTGAGCGATATCCGGAAATTGCTGCGGAGATTTATGTAATCTCGAGAAAGAAACAAAGATAAAGGACACATGATCGTTCCCTTTCTAGACCTCAAGGCCATCAACGACCGCCACGCCGCGGAGCTGAAGGCCGCCGCCACGCGCGTCATCGATTCGGGTTGGTATGTGCTGGGCGAAGAGGTGAAGGCCTTCGAGGCGGAGTTCGCTGCCTGGACGGGTTCGCCCCATTGTGTCGGCACGTCCGACGGACTGTCGGCGCTCATCCTCGCCCTCCGTGGCTGGAAAGAGCTCGGCCTGCTTAAGGAGGGCGATGCCGTCGCGGTCCCGGCCAATACCTACATCGCCTCCATCCTCGCGATCACCGAGAACCGCCTGCGGCCGGTGCTCGTCGAACCGGACGAAGACACGTTCAACCTGGGTGCTGCTAAACTTGCTGCCGCGCTCACGCCGGACGTGAAAGCGGTGCTGGCAGTCCATCTCTACGGTCAGTTGGCCGACATGCCGGCAATTGCCCAACTCTGCCGGGAGAGGGAACTACTTCTCCTCGAGGATGCGGCCCAAGCCCACGGGGCGCAGATTGACGGCGTCAAAGCAGGCGCTTGGGGCGATGCCGCAGCCTTCAGCTTTTACCCGACGAAGAATCTCGGAGCCCTCGGGGATGCGGGGGCGATCACCTGCAAAAATGCGAAGTTGGCGGAGATGGTCCGTGCTCTCCGCAACTACGGGTCGAAGGAGAAATATAAGAACTTCGTCCAAGGGCCTAACGATCGCCTCGACGAGCTGCAGGCCGCCTTCCTGCGTGTCAAGCTGCCGCACCTCGACGCCGATAACGCCCGCCGCCGGGAGATTGCTCACCGCTACCTCGCCGAAATCAAGCATCCCGCCGTGCACCTGCCCGCGCCGCCCGCTGACCCCACGGCGCACGTGTGGCATCTATTTGTTGTGCGCGTCAAGGGTCGCGAAGCTTTCCAGCAACGCCTGCTCGACCATGGCGTGCACACCGCGATCCATTATCCGATCGCCTCGCATCAGCAGGCGGCTTACGCCAAGGAGCTCGGCCATTTGAAGTTACCGTTGACCGAGGCCATCCATCGCGAGGTGGTCTCGTTACCGATAAGTCCCGTGATGTGTGAGGAGCAGGTCAGCCACGTTGTTCGTACCATCAACTCATACTGCTGATGACCCCGCGACCCAAGGTCAGCTACATCTTGGTCGGCTACCAACACGGGGCTTTCGTCCGGGAGGCGGCCCTGTCTGCGCTCGCCCAAGATTACCCTGATATCGAATTCATTTTTTCGGACGACTCTTCTTCCGATGACACCTATGCGATCATGCAGGAAATCGCCGATGCCGGCCGCCAAGCCGGTCGCCGCGTGGTAGCGATCCGCACACCTTCTAATTTCGGAATCAGCCGTCATCTGGCCAGCCTCTGCGAACGCGCAACCGGTGAAATTTTTATCCTGCAAGCTGCCGACGATATTGCCCGACCAAATCGCGTGACCGAACTCGTCAAGATTTTCGCCGCCGATCCGAAGGCGCGGATGGTTATGTCGAATGTATCTATTATCGATAACTCTGGCGCGGTTATCCGTCCGGTATACGCCCCCGCCGGCATCCTCTACAGCGAGGATTTGATAACGCTCGTCAGGAATAATTTCCCCTGGCTTGTGGGCGCCAGTGAGGCTATCCGTCGGGAAGTTTTTACGGAATTCGGCGCTGCTTTTTTTGCGGCCTGCTGGGAGGATTATATTTTCGCATTTAGAGCTGCCCTCACCGGACGGATTTTATTTTGTGATCAGGTTCTCCTGTCATGGCGGCATCATCACGGAAACATGTCCCATTTCCGGGACTTTACCGGGACCCCTGAGAGTCGCGCCAGATTCGCGGGGCATTTCCTCAAGAACATCCGAGCCCGGATTGTTTATAGGAAGCAGCAACTGATTGATCTGGAGAAGGCCGTGGGTCGCCTTCCCGTCGACGTAGCTCAGGAAATACGCCGGCTACTTGTAGCAGGTATCGACGAGGCGCGCCTTGAGCACGCCGCCCGCAGTGGGGCACGCTGGAAATTGATGGGGGCGTTACTTCGTAAGGGCATTCGGGTGAAGTCTTCCTTCCCCTGGCTTTTTCGTCAGGTTGCCATTCGAGCCTGCCATAACCTGTATTTCCGGGTGGTGTATGATCGCTTGCGGTCTTTGGTCCGGAAAGAGTCGCACCAACCCTCCAACTAAGAAGGTTTCCGACCCCCAACAATTTACATCCATGAAAGCTGTCATATTAGCCGGCGGGCTCGGCACGCGTCTGAGCGAAGAAACCCATCTGCGTCCCAAGCCGATGGTGGAGATCGGCGGTCACCCGATTCTTTGGCACGTGATGAAAATCTACGCCGCTCACGGGATCAACGAGTTCATCATCTGCGCCGGTTATAAGGGCTACATGATCAAGGAGTATTTCCAAAACTACTTCCTGCATAACTCGGACGTGACGTTCGACCTCGCCGCCAACCAGATGACTATCCTGCGTCACAACGCCGAGCCGTGGAAAGTCACGGTGGTAGACACGGGGGAGCAGACCATGACGGGGGGGCGTCTTCGGCGCGTGCGCGAGCTCGTCGGCCATGAGACTTTCTGCCTAACCTACGGCGACGGGGTGGGCGATATCCCGGTGGCCGAGGTAATCGCTTTCCATCGCCAGCACGGCGGGAAAGCGACGGTCACCGCGGTGCAACCGCCCGGACGGTTTGGCTCCTTAGACATTTCCGCCGCCGGCGCGGTCGAGGCTTTCTTAGAGAAACCGCAAGGCGATGGCTCCTGGATCAACGGGGGTTTCTTCGTCCTCGAACCATCGGTCTTTGATCTGATCGCGGATGACGCCACGGTCTGGGAAAAGGCGCCATTGGAAGCCCTTGCTAAACAACGCCAGTTACACGCTTTCCGCCACCAAGGTTTCTGGCTCCCGATGGATACGCTGCGCGACAAGGCTCAGCTGGATAATCTCTGGGCTTCCGGGGCCGCTCCGTGGAAGGTCTGGTAATCCCCATGTTCGACCAATCTTATCAAGGAAAGCGCGTCTGGCTTTCGGGCCATACCGGCTTCAAGGGAGCGTGGCTCGCCGAATGGCTGCTCGCCCTCGGCGCGCACGTGCATGGTTACGCGCTCCCGCCTGACCCAGCCCAGCCTTTGTTCGACGGCTTGACCTTAGGCTCGCGCCTGAAGTCCCAGTTTGCGGATATTCGCGACGCCGCGGTGGTGCGCCGCTCGATCACGGACTTCCAGCCCGACTTCATTTTCCACCTCGCCGCCCAGCCGCTGGTGCGCCTGTCCTATGAGATTCCGGCTGAGACCCTGGCGACCAATGTGATGGGTACGGTACACGTGCTGGACGCGTTGCGCGACCTGCGGAAGCCGTGCGCGGTGGTGATGGTGACATCCGATAAATGCTATGAGAACCTCGAGACTGGCCGCCCGCACGAGGAAAGCGACCCGATGGGTGGTCGCGATCCCTACAGCGCTAGCAAGGGCATGGCGGAACTGGCCGTGGCATCCTACCGTCGTTCTTTCTTCGGTCCGGCGCACCAGGTCCGCCTCGCCTCGGCGCGCGCCGGCAATGTCATTGGGGGCGGCGACCTCGCGGCGGATCGGATCGTCCCGGACATTTTCCGGGCCCGCGCCAGCGGCCGGACTCTTGCCGTGCGTAACCCGACCTCCACACGGCCTTGGCAGCATGTCCTCGAACCCCTGTCGGGTTACCTTTGGCTGGGTGCGTGCCTCGCTTCGCCATCGCGTGCACGCGTAGCGGCAGAAGTCGCCTCGGGATTTAATTTTGGCCCCCGGCCAGAAGCGGTCCGGACAGTCGGAGAATTGACTGCCCGATTTACTCAAGCATGGCCGGATCTACGGATTGAATCAGGCCCTGCCGGGCCACATGAAGCGGCGCGGCTCAGCCTTGCGATTACTAAGGCCGAACGCGTGCTGGGATGGCGGCCGGTCTGGGATTTCGATACGACGGTGCGTAAGACGGCGGACTGGATATCGGGAGAAGCCGCGGGTGGCGTTCATCGGAGACTTTGTGCCGACGACTTGGCGGCGTATGCCGCCGCAGCGGGGGAGGCGGACTTGGCATGGACTCGCTGAACGGTCAGCGTTGTCTCGTCACTGGTGCTGGTGGATTCATCGGGCAGGTGCTTGTCCGGAAACTGCTCGCCGCTGGCGCCATAGTCCACGCGCCTGGCCGCACGGAACTCGATCTGGACGTAGAATCGTCCATCCGGAGGACAGTTCGGGATTTCGCTCCCGAAAAAGTATTTCACCTGGCCGCCAAAGGAGTCACGGGCGCCAGCTCGCTTGAAGCATTACGCGAGACCAATGTTCACGGGACCCGCCGTCTAATTGCGGAGCTGAACCTCTTGCGTCATTCGCCGACAGTCACCCTGCTGGGATCAGGCTTTGAATACGCCGCGAAAGAAACCCCGCTCAAGGAAGAGGATACCCTTTCGCCTTTCTCGGATTACGGTATTTCCAAGCTAGAAGCTGCGGCCGCTGCTCGCGAAGTCGCCTCGGGGCTATCCGTGACGTGGGTTCGTTTGTTCAACGTCTACGGCCCGGGTGAGTCGCTAGGTCGGCTTCTGCCCCACATCGTCTCCCAATCCCGGCAAGGCCTACCAGTCGAAGTCACGGCGGGCGAACAACTCCGGGATTTTACCCATGTCGATGATGTTGCCGAAGGTATCATGCGGCTTGCCGCTCGCCCCACCGCTAGTCTTGGCTGGGAAGTTTTTAATCTCGGTACCGGTACCGCGACCCGCTTGCACGCATTTATGAGCCTAGTCGTCGCAGCGCTCGCGAGCCACGGGGTCGTCAGCGATTTACGCCTAGGCGCCCGTCCATACCGACCTGGAGAGCCTATGGTCTATCTGCCGGATGTATCCCGACTCCAGAAAGCAGTCGGCTGGCTCCCTGCCAAGCCGCTAGACAAAGGCGTCTCCGACGTGGTTTCTCAGGCCATACTTCCATGATTACCGAAAAGATTTCCCGTCACCCGCGTCGACTGGTCGCCGATGAGCGCGGCGCGTTCATCAAGTGTATCGACGGACTCGAAACACACCTTCCAGCGTTCACGGGTGAGGTGTACGTCGTTCGGGCCCAACCCGGCCGCCGCCGCGGCGATCATTATCATCCGCAGGCCCGAGAATGGTTTACGGTCGTCGCCGGTGCCGGCGTTCTGGTGCTCCGAGATATCTCGACCAACGAGCGGCTGGAACTCGCCTTGACCGCAGAACAACCAGAGACCGTGATGGTCCCTCCGGGCATCGCCCATGTGTTTGTGAATTCCGCCCAGGCGAAGACGGAGCTGATTGTGGTGGCCTACACCGATCGGCTTTATGATCCCGCCGACACCGTGGCGTGTAAGGTCGACTAATCAGCCGACTAACCCGATGACAATTTCCGTCGCCTTACCCGTTTACAACGGGGCAAACTACCTCCGCGAAGCCTTGGAAAGCCTAGTTGGGCAGGGGCTAGCCTTGGCGGAAATCGTCATCGCTGATAATTGCTCGTCGGATGCGACCGCCGATATCGTCAGGGAATTTGCCGTGAAAGATCCGCGCGTGCGGCATGAGCGGAGCGAGGATTTTCTGAATCAGGCCGACAATATCAGCCGGGCCGTCCAGCTTTGTCGTCAGGAGTGGGTGCAGCTACTCTGCCATGACGACCTGCTCCGACCCGGGGCCATCGCAGCGTTGGCCGGAGTCATCGCCGGACTGGAAGGGAAGGAGTGCGCGTTGATCGGGCATCAGCCTGCGCATCTCTTTACGGATGAGCATACCTATCGCCATCGGAATGGAGTCGGTATGGTCGAAACGCGTGCCGAACTGATGGCAGCTCCCGTGGCAGGTCGCCCCGCCCAAGCTCATCACCTCGCCGATTCGACGGTGGGCCCCGCCTTGCGGCAGGGTGGATTGCCTTATCTGCCATCCGTGACCACGGCTGCCGTCCGGAAGTCCGTGTTTATGCAACGCGGTGGCTTCGACGGTCGCTGGGTACATTTCGACGTATTTTTCTGGGCCCGCCTAGTCCAGGACCATAGTTATCTCGTGGTGGATGATCATTGGACGCTCACGCGCGTACACCCCCAGCAGGTCGCGGTCGTCTCGCGCAAGAACCAGCGATCTTACCGTGACTTCCGGGATTTCTACCAGACGTTCGGCCCGGAAGCCCGTGATCGCTATGGATTGAGCCGGCTCGCCTATTGGAAGTTGTGCCTCAAGCCGGCTTCGCAGGCGAGCGCACCACTCGTCGTCGCCCTGTTCAAGCGAGAGCCCGGAATATTCCTGGCCCAGCTCCAGGCGCTCCCTGTTCTGCTTTGGCCCGTGGTGCTAACGTTAACGGTCCGGAATTTTTTCCTGGAACGGCGGCGGCTCGGCCCACTGAGGAAGCTTGTGCCCGACGAAATCATCTTCGAATGAGCCGAATCGCCTTTTCTGGTGCTAGCCGTTCGGCCTTAAGCAGCCAGCTCAGGGTTACCGTGGCTGATCAAAGATGATTAGCCCTACCTCGCTCCACGTTTGCACTGCCTTTAGGCTAAGCCACACCCCATGCCAGAGCTCGCCACATTTGTCCTGTTAGCCTGTCGCCACGAAGCCTTCGTGGCGGAGGCCATCCACGCTGTAGCGAAGCAGACCTATCGGCCATTGGAGTTAATCGTCACCGATGACGCCTCGCCGGATCGCACGCGTGAAAAGATCGATGAGGCCCTTCGCGATTTCCCGGCTGATATCTTTGTCATCCGTATCAATCATCCGCAGAATCAGGGAATCCCGGGTGTGATCAACGCTGCGGTGCGTCAAGCCTCCGGGCGAGTCGTCGTCTTCGGTGCCGGCGATGACGTTTCCGAGCCGGAACGTGTCGCCTGGACCATGCGGCTCTTTGCCAATCCGCGCGTTGCTTTCGCCCACACCGCGGCGAGCGTCATCGACGAGGAAGGTAAACTGGTCCAAGGAGGGGAGGGGGCGGGCCATCGGGATGCAGAGCTTTCCTTAGTGGGGATGCTGCTGGGCACGGACGCCCCGATC
>Ga0209296_1002085_pt1 | contig 14571 bp, 10 predicted proteins | sample S_130206_EF_Meta_FD_187319 | JGI IMG/M metagenome (GOLD analysis project Ga0209296, IMG submission 187319) | Freshwater microbial communities from Lake Simoncouche, Canada to study carbon cycling - S_130206_EF_MetaG (SPAdes) (version 2) | ecosystem: Environmental > Aquatic > Freshwater > Lake ...
ACCTGTCTTAAGGGAGTTAGCAAATGGCAAGAAAATTTTTAGTTAGCGTTGATCTCAACAAGAATGAGCTTCTTAATGCTAGAATCCAGAACCTTGGCGCTGCACCATCTAGCCCAGTAACTGGACAGATTTACTACGATACATCAAATAACTCGATGTATTACTACAATGGACTATCATCACCAGATGGCCCATGGATGCCAATGTCTGGCTCAGCGGAAGTTATTCAAGACGTAATTGGTTCATCCGTAGTCGGTGGCACAGCATTAACATCAACATACAATGATGCCGCAGGAACTACAACACTATCATTAAATAACACAGCAGTTACAGCAGGATCTTATGGTTCACAAACTGCAATTCCTACATTTACAGTAGACGCACAAGGTAGATTGACTGCGGCGGGAACAGTAACAGTAGCAACAGCACTTGCAATTGCTGGAGAAACTGGAACAGATACAGTAAACCTATTAACAGACACTTTAACCGTAACTGGCGATAGTGCAATTGATACAGCAGTAACAGATAATACAATTACAATTACTGCAAAAAATGCTACAGCATCTCAAAAGGGTGTTGCTTCATTTGATTCAACAGACTTTACAGTAACATCAGCAGCAGTAACATTAAATGCTGAGCGTGTACAAGATATTGTTGGTGCTTTGGTACAAAGCGGAACTGGAATTACAGCAACTTATAACGACGCTGGAAATACAGAAACAATTAATATTACAAATACAGCAGTCACAGCTGGATCATATGGATCTGCAACTGCACATCCAACAATAACTGTAAATGCACAAGGACAGTTAACAGCTGCCGCATCAACAACTATTGCAATTCCATCTACACAAATTACTGACTTCCAAGAAGCAGTTGAAGATGTAGCTGGAGCAATGGTAACAGGCAATACTGAAAATGGTATTAGCGTAACTTATGATGATGCTACAGGAAAACTTAACTTTGATGTCAATGATCCAACCATTACTCTCTCTGGAGATGTAACTGGTTCTGGAACCATTACAAATCTAGGCAATGTAACAATTACAACAACTGTTGAACCAAATTCAGTTGCCCTTGGAACAGATACAACTGGATCATATATTGCTACAGTTGCTGGAACAGCAAATCAAATTACAGTAACTGGATCAGGTGGAGAAACAGCAGCAATTACAGTTGGTTTGCCAACTAACGTAGAGGTTGTTGGTAACTTGCTTGTTGGTGGAAATCTTAATGTAACAGGAACAGTTAATTCTGTAAATACAACTCAGGTAAACATTGTTGATAACAAGATTAATCTTAATACTGACTTTACAGGAACCCCAACAGCAGATGCTGGTATCCGTGTAGAACGTGGAACATCTACAGACGTAGAAATCCTATGGAGAGAAGCAGCTGGCTCAAGCCAATCTGCAACAACATGGGGACTTACAAATGATGGTACAAACTATCACTCAATTGCACGTAAATGGTCTTCAGATATTACAACAACTGTTGTTACTCCTTATACATTTACAGCAACACATAATCTTGGAACACGGGATGTAGTGGTTGCAGTTTATGCAAATTCTTCACCTTATGGAGAAGTTGAGGTAGATGTTGATCATACATCTACAAATGCAGTTACACTAACATTTGCATCAGCACCAACAGCAGGAGCATATAGAGTAGTAATTACAGGATAATCATGGCAAAGCAATTTAAAACCACGATTGCCCCGCCAGCTTTAGCTACAGATCCTAATGGAACTTACGCTGGAGAGATATACTATAATACAACTTCAAATGCATTAAAGATTTTTAATGGCTCTACTTGGTCTTTGCTAACAGGATCAAGTGGAGGATCTGGAACATCAAATTCATTTCAAGTTCTTGATCAAGCTCCAGCTTCACCAGCACAAGGAAGAACATATTTTGATTCTTCTGAAAATACAGTAAAAGTTTATAACGGAAATGTTTGGTATGATGTTGCAGGTCCAAAAGAATTGCTTGATCACCAACATTATGCAGGAGATGGATCTGTAAAATATGTAGAGTATGGTAATTACGTAGAATTTGGTAATTATTTAGTTTCAATGGATGGCGGAACCGCTAGTTCTAATTACTCTTCAGCACCAAATAATGATATAATTGATGGAGGGATGGCATAGAAAATGGCAATTAGAATTCAACTTAGAAGAGACACCGCTGCAAATTGGATATCAAGTAATCCAGTATTGCGTCAAGGAGAAATGGGTATTGAAACAGATACCTTAAAGATTAAGCTTGGCGACGGCACATCAACATGGACACAGATAACAGCATATATGAATCTTGTTCCAGATGGAAATTCAACTATCGGAGACTATGTAATGGTCACAGATATTGGAGCGGCTCAAGGTGTTGTAGGTCTAGATAATAACAAAAATGCCATAGTAACAGGATCTTCCATTATATTGGAAGGTGCAACTGATAATGCTTATGAAACTACCCTTACAGTAACAGATCCAACAGCAGATAGAACAATTACATTTAAAAATGCTGATGGAACAGTAGCATTTGTAGCAGATATCCCTACAACTACAGATGCACTTGCAGAAGGTTCAACAAATAAATATTTCTCAGATGAGCGGGCACAAGATGCTGTAGCAAATTCACTAGCAGCAGGTACCCATACAAATATTACAGTCACATACAATGATGCAGCAAATTCACTAAGTCTTGCCGCCGCTCCAGGATATGTAGATGAGCAAGCAGTAGATGCAGTAGCCGCAGCGTTAGCTGCAGGAACACACACAAATATTTCAGTATCATATAATGATGCTGGTAATGCAATTTCATTAACAGGAGCACAAACCTATAATGATGAAAATGCACAAGATGCCATTGGAAATAATTTAGGTACAGGATTATCATACAATGATACAACTGGTGCTATATCTGTAAACACATCAACAATTCAAGCTCGTGTAGCAAATGTTACAGATACAGAAATTGGATATCTTGATGGAGTAACATCTGCAATTCAAACACAAATTGATACTAAAGCTTCATCTGCCTCCCCTACATTTACTGGAACAGCTACATTAGCTGGGACTGGAGATTTTGTAGTTAATGGAACTTCCAATATTCGGATTACCCCAGCAGCTGGAAGCAATGCTTACATAGGCACAGCATCTGCAGACAACATAATTACAACAGCTGGTAATACACAAACGCTCACAAATAAATCTTTAACTTCGCCAGCGCTTACTGGAACACCAACTGCTCCAACAGCAGCGTTAGCAACTAATACAACACAGATTGCAACCACTGCGTTTGTTAGAGGAGAAGTAACTGCTCTTGTAAATGGAGCCTCAGCTGCCCTAGATACCCTTGGAGAATTAGCTGCAGCCCTTACTGCTGATGAAGCGACAGCTGCAACTCTTGCTACATTAGTTGGAACAAAAGCCCCACTTGCTTCACCAACATTTACAGGAACTGTTTCTGGAGTTACTGCAACACATGTTGGACTTGGTAATGTTGATAATACTTCAGATGCTAATAAGCCAGTTTCAACTGCTACACAAACAGCACTTGATTTTAAAGCCCCACTTGCTTCTCCAGCATTAACTGGAATTCCAACGGCGCCAACAGCAGCTTCTTCAACAAATACAACACAGGTTGCAACAACCGCATATGTTAAGTCTGTAGTATCAGATCTGACAAATGGCGCAGGTGCAGCATATGATACGCTAAAAGAATTACAAGATTTAATAATTGCAGATGAAGGAGCAGTATCTTCATTAACCACATTAGTTGGAACTAAAGCGCCTATTGCTTCTCCAACATTTACTGGAACAGTTTCAGGTATTACAAAGTCAATGGTTGGCTTAGGAAACGTAGACAATACATCAGATGCAGCAAAACCCGTTTCAACAGCAACACAAACAGCTCTAGATCTTAAACTTGCTTCTGCAACAGCGGCAACAACTTATGCACCAATCGCCTCACCAACCTTTACTGGAACAGTAGCCGCAGCAGATTTAACACTTTCTGGCAATTTAACAGTTAATGGAACTACCACAACATTAAATTCAACAACAATATCTATAGATGATAAAAATATTGAGCTAGGCTCAGTTGCTACTCCAACAGATGTAACTGCAGACGGTGGCGGAATTACATTAAAGGGCACAACAGATAAAACATTTAATTGGGTAGACGCAACAGATGCATGGACCTCATCAGAGCATATCAATTTAGCTACAGGAAAATCATTGTATTTAAATGGAACTCTATTAAAGGATGCTACAGAGACACTTACCAATAAGACTTTAACAAGTCCAATAATGACTACTCCATCATTAGGAGCTGCTACTGCCACCTCTATTAATACACTAACTGTTGGATTAGGCGGGGGTTCAATTGTTTCAAATACAGCTACTGGAGTATCAGTACTTTCATCAAATACTACAGGCCAATATAATACAGGATTTGGTACTCGAACTCTTGCAAGTAATACAACTGGAGCGTCAAGTACAGCAGTTGGATATCAAGCACTATTCACCGCAACTGGAAGCTACAATACAGCTGTTGGCATGCAGGTATTGGTAAATAATACTACTGGTGCCAGTAACACTGGAGTTGGAAAAGATGTTTTAGTAGGTAATCAAACTGGATCAAATAATACAGCAATCGGTGAAAGTGCTTTATATAATACAACCGTAAGCAATAATACAGCAGTTGGCTATCAAGCACTTAAAACAAGTAGCACTGGAACACCAAATACTGCCGTCGGCTATCAGGCACTTTTCGCAAGTACAACAGGTTCAACAAACACCGCCGTTGGACACCAAGCACTAAAATCAATAACCACTGCGGGTGGTAACACCGCCGTTGGTAACGGCGCACTATCAGCAGCGAGTAATAACGCTGACAGTAACACTGCAGTTGGTTCTTCTGCTCTTGCGGCGACTACAACTGGCGGGAACAATGTCGCAGTTGGTGAGTCAGCCTTGGTTGCAAATACGACAGGTGCAACAAACATCGCAGTTGGTTGGCAGGCGCTAAAAACAAATACAGGTGGATATAACAATATCGGCATTGGCTACAATTCCCTGTTTTCTAGCACTACATCATCGGACAATGTCGCATTGGGCCATCAGGCTCTTTATTCGGTAACAACTAGCACCAAAAATGTAGCAGTCGGCACAAGCGCTTTGTACTACAACACAGCAGTTGGTAATACCGCCGTTGGATATTCAGCAGCCTATGCTAATACAACTGGTACCAATAATACCGCAATTGGCTTTGAAGCGTTAAAAACAATAGACTCTCAATCTAATCATGTTGCAATTGGAAGCAATGCATTACGATTAAATTATAACTCAACTGGTAATACTGCAATTGGCTCATATGCATTACCTGTAAACGTATCGGGAAGCAATCTTGTTTCTATTGGTTTTAATAGCTCCTATGCAAATACAGGTAGTGGCAATACTGTAGTTGGATCACAAGCATTTGGAGCAAATACAAGTTCTGGACAAAGCACTGCAATTGGCGCATTTGCTCTTCGTTTTAGCACTGGTGCAGACAATACTTCTCTAGGATATGAAGCAGGGCATCAAATTACAACTGGTAGTCAAAACACCCTCCTTGGAACTAAAGCAGGTAGAGCTGGAAGTAATGATTTAACAACTGGATCTAATAATATTATTATAGGCGCATTTGCTTCCGCTTCTTCAGCAACTGTATCAAATCAAATTACTATGGGTGATGGAAGTATAACTACATTTAGAATTCCAGGACTTTCAATTAGTGCTACTACAACAGCGCTAACTGTTCCCTCCCTTACTCCAACAAATGCAATCGGAGCAATATATGGAGGAACTGGATTCTCAACTTATGCAACTGGCGATATTCTTTACTCTTCCGCCACAAATACTCTTGCTAAATTAGCAGCGGGAAGCAATGGACAAATATTAACATTAGCTGCAGGTGTACCAACATGGGCAGCGGCACCAGCAGGATTCTCTGCTCCTACAATTGGATCAACATCAATTGCGTCGGGAGCAACAGTAACATCAATTAGTGGACTAGTCTTAAAAGATAGTTCATCTACTACAATAACTGCAAATACAGCAACTACAGTTGACACAAATGCACTCTCAACATTTACAACTGCTAAGTACTTAATATCAATTAAACAAGGCTCAAAGGTTCGTTCATCTGAAGTAATTGTTCAGACAGATGGAACTTCTGTAGATATGACAGAATTTGGTATTACAGAAACTGGCGGAACAATGTCAGGAATAGTAATATCAGCAGCAGCAGTTTCAACAAATGCTGTTCTACAAGTTACAATTACAGATGCAGCAACAACAAATGCTACGGTAAAAATTAACGAAATATTGATCTAGGAGGTTTAAGTGGCAGATAAAAACTTTAAAGTTAAATCTGGACTAAACCTCCCGATTACTTCCGCTGCCATATTAACTACAGATGCTTCTGGTAATATATCTTCTACTTCCGCTCTTGCAATAACAAATGGCGGAACTGGACAAACATCAGCAAATAATGCTCTTAATGCATTACTTCCAATTCAAAACGGCGGAACAGTAAATTACACAATCCAATCAGATGGTACAAATGTATCATGGGCTAAAGTATATAATCAATTAATTCAAAATGGTGGAGTTTCTGTAACTCCCCGCCGAAATATAAATATAATTGGCGGAACATTTGCAGATAGTTCAGGAACTGATACTACTACAATTACACTAGGATTTGCAAGTACAGCAGTATCTAGTAATATAACTTTAACGGCGGCTAACAAATATTTTGTAGATACTACAGCTGCCAGAACATTAACACTTCCCGCCTCACCATCTCTTGGAGATGAAATTGTAATTTATGATGCTTCAAATAGCGCATTAACAAATAATATAACAGTATTGCCTAATGGAAATAAAGTACAAGGTTCTATTCAAACTTTAATTGTTGATTCAAATGCTGCCGTTGCTTATCTAGCATATACAGGATCAACATATGGGTGGGCGGTAAATTAATGGCTATTAATTATTCCCTTGTTAATGGTTTAAAATATTTATCTGGAACTACCGCTCAAAGACCAGCAAATCCAGTAATAGGCTCAACATATTTTAATACTACAATTGGAGCACTTCAAGTTTATCAAAATGGCGCATGGTATGCGCTACAATCAATTGTTGCACCATCTACTCCTACTTCTGTAGTTGCTACAAATGTTGGAGCAAGTCGTGCATATAATAATGGATCAGCATCTGTATCATTTAGCCCAGTTACTGAAACTGGCGGATTAGCCTCAAGTTTTACAGTTACATCCAGTCCTGGATCATATACTGCAACTGGCTCATCTAGCCCAATTGTAGTTACAGGGCTTCAATCATCTACAGGATATACATATACAGTTACTGCATCAAATGGTGCAAGCACAAGTTCTGCAAGTTCTGCGAGTAGCGCAGTTACTGCAACTACTGTGCCACAGGCACCAACAATTGGAACTGCAACTACAGGAAATACATCTGCAACAGTTGCTTATACTGCAAATGGTACTGGAGGGCTTTCTAACACGTACACTGCAATATCTAGCCCAGGTGGACTTACGGGCACAGGCTCATCACCAATTACAGTTTCAGGACTTACAAATGGTACTGCATATACATTTACCGTAACAGCTACCAACTCAAATGGATCAGCATCAAGTGCTGCAAGTAATTCAATTACACCAGTAAACCCAGTGACTGTGTCTGGCGGAACATTAACATCAGACGCAACTTATTATTATAGAACATTTACATCTACTAACAATTTAGTAGTTTCTAATGCTTCTCTATCTGCTGATTTATTAGTAATTGCTGGAGCTGGTGGAGGGGGATCAAGTAATTCTGTAGGCAATCGAGGAGCTGGCGGCGGAGGTGCTGGTGGATATAGATTACTTTCATCTCAATCTTTAACGCCAAATACTTATGTTGCTACAATTGGTAGTGGAGGACCATCAAATACACAAGGAATTAATTCTTCATTTATTGGAGGATCTGTTTCTATTTCATCTACAGGTGGCGGTCAAGGAGGAATTTCTGATTCAAGCGGTGCATCTATGAGCGGTGGTGCTGGAGGCTCAGGCGGCGGAGCGGGACAACATCCAGGAACACGAAATGGTGGAGCTGGTAACGCGGGTTCTTATACACCAGTAGAGGGTTACAATGGAACATCAGTTACAGTTGATGCAAGTCCATATGATGGAGCTGCTGGAGGAGGATCAAGCGGAACCGCTACTTATACAAATCCATCTGCGTCACCAACAAATGGAACAATTAGCAATATTTCTGGGACTTCTGTTACATATGCAACTGGTGGCCAGGGTGGCAGAGGTCCAGATGGTTCATCTACTGCGACAGGTGCAGCAAATACAGGTAATGGTGGTCAAGGAGGCACAGGTAAATCTTCTCCTTATGCTTCTCAACCTGGCGGTTCAGGTGGTTCAGGAATAATTATTGTTAGATATACAAGATCACAGGTAGGAGGATAATATGCCAATAAATTCATCTAATAAAGCAATCATTTATCCTTCAGGAACTACAGCCAATAGACCGACGGCGGTCAATAATGGCTACATTTATTTTAATACAACAATAGGTGCACTACAAATTTATCAGAGTGGATCCTGGTATGTATTAACTAATATTAATGCCCCAGGAACACCGACTTCTCTTGTATCTACAAATCAAGGAACTGGGAGGGCATATAATAATGGACAAGCATCAATAGCATTTACTCCTGCTACAGAAACAGTAGGGTTTCCAGCAACATATACAATTACTCCAAGTCCAGCAACATCTCCTACAACATTTACTGGAATTTCCAGCCCAATTGTAGTAACGGGGCTTACATCCAGCACAGCATATACTTATACAGCAGTTGCTGCAAATAATACAGGAACAAGTTCTGCAAGTTCTGCGAGTAGCGCAGTTACTGCAACTACTGTGCCACAGGCACCAAGTATATCTGCATCTGCTTTAGCTCAATCAGCTGCTTTAATAATTACACCAGGAGCAACAGGCGGATCTACAATTACACAATATTCAATTGTATCTTCTCCAGTAACAACAACTCAAACAACTGCTAGCACATCTTATACATTTACTGGATTAACAGATGGAACTGCATATACTTTTACGGTAACCGCAACAAATGCAAATGGCACATCTGCATTAAGTGCTGCAAGCAATTCTGTTACACCAGCTTCAAACTTAACTACTGATTTTCTTGTTGTTGCTGGTGGTGGCGCAGGTGGTGGATACACAGGATATGCGGGCGGAGGTGGAGGTGGAGGACTTCGTTCTAGTGTAACAGCAACAGGAGGCGGAGCTTCAATAGAATCATCATTAAGCTTACCTCTTAATACTTCTTATACTGTATTAATTGGTGCAGGCGGAAATGGATATGGAACAGCTTCAAATGGAAATAATTCTACTTTTTCAACAGTAACTTCTCTTGGTGGTGGAATGGGTGGATATTATGATAGCACAGGAAACGTAGCTGCTAATAGCGGTGGTTCTGGAGGTGGTTCACGCAGTGGAACTGGTGGTGCAGGAACCGTGGGACAAGGTTATGCTGGTGGCAATACAGGCAGTGGATGCACTGGCGGAGGCGGTGGAGCAGGTGGAGTAGGTGAAACTGTTGCATCTGGTCGCGGTGGAAATGGCGGTAATGGTGTAGCAGTATCTATTTCAGGCACATCAGTAACTTATGCTGGTGGAGGAGGAGGTTCTATTCAAGGATCTTCAGGTGCTGGTTCTGGAGGCTCGGGCGGCGGAGGAGCTGGACAAGTTGATTTAACTATAGCAACAAATGGAACCGCAAATCTTGGCGGAGGAGGCGGAGGATCAGGAGGTCTTGCTTCTAGAGGCTCTAATGGTGGTTCTGGAATTACAATTCTTCGTTACGCTGGTACACAAAAAGCAACTGGTGGAACAGTAACTTCATCAGGAGGATATACTATTCATACATTTACTAATTCAGGAATTTTTTATACTGCCTATCCAGTAACTCCTACAGGATCAAGAGCAACAGGTGGAACTTTAACAAATGATAGCTCATATTATTATCACACATTTACATCTAGTGGAACATTTACTCCAACCAGCACAATTACAAATGCAGATATTCTTGTTATTGCAGGAGGTGGAGCAGGTGGCGGAAACTTCTATGGTTCAGGCGGAGGTGCAGGTGGTTTGTTAGGATTTACAGCACAAACATTAACTGCTACTGGATATACCGTTACAGTTGGTGGTGGAGGACCAGCTTTAACAAATGGTAGCAATTCAAGATTTGGTGTATTGACAGATGTTGTCGGTGGTGGCAGAAGTTGTAATCAAAATAATGCTGCTGGTAATGGAGGTTCTGGCGGTGGCGGAGCAACTAGTAATAATACTGCTGGAACAGGAGTTACAGGACAAGGTTTTGCTGGAGGAACACTTAGCGGAACTGGAGCAACTGGTGGAGGAGGAGCAGGTGGTAGACCTTTACCACTTAACAATAATCAAGGCGGGGTAGGACTTAATACTTATTCTTCATGGGGTGCAACAACATCAACTGGAGATTTACAAAACGGCTCATACTATTACGCTGGAGGAGGTGGGTGTCAAGGTGGAGCTCATGGATGGGGCGGCGGTGGCGGAGGAACTAGATCAGGAGCTAATAATGCAGCAAAATATAATGGAATGGCAAATACTGGTGGCGGTGGCGGAGGCGCTGGCGATAATAGTGACTATACAGGCGGCTCAGGAATAGTTATTATAAGATATGCAATGGTATAGCTTTATTATTTACCAAATGGTAAAATAGAACAGTCATAGGAGGAAATTATGTCAGAAGTATTAACTAAATTAATTGTAGATGTTTCTACAGGGCAACAAACTATTGTCCCTTTGACCGCCGAAGAAATTACAGAACGTAATCAAATGGCGGCACAAGCAGAAACAGATCGAATTGCTCGTGAAGAAGAAGAAGCAGCAAAAGCTGCATTAAAAGAATCAGCAAAAGCAAAGCTTGTTGCTGGAACACCATTGACTGCTGAAGAAGCAGCAGTACTAATAATATAAGGAGAATAAAATGGCACATTTTGCAGAAATTGATGAGAACAACATTGTTACTCGTGTTCTTGTAGTCGGAGACGATCAAGAAGATAGAGGGCAGGAATTCCTAGCTGATGACCTAGGTCTTGGCGGAACTTGGAAGAAGACTTCCTACAATACACAAGGTGGAGTCCATACATTGGGCGGGACACCATTTAGAAAGAACTATGCTGGAATTGGATATACATTTGATGCAACACTAGATGCATTCATTCCACCGAAGCCTTTTGCTTCATGGACACTAAATGAAGATACATGTAACTGGAATGCTCCAGTAGCAATGCCTGTAGAAGAAGGCAAGTTCTATATCTGGAATGAAGAAGTCCTATCTTGGGACGAACAAACAATTCCAGCTTAATAAAAATAAAATAACATTGTGAGGTAGTTGTGGCAGATAAGAATTTTAAGGTTAAGACTGGTCTTGATCTGCCGCAACCCCTTTCAGCAGCACAAGGCGGAACAGGACAATCAAGTTTAAGTAATGCTTTAAATGCAATGCTACCAGCACAAGCGGGACACACTGGAAAAGTATTATCATCAGATGGAACAAATACTACTTGGTTAGCACAAAATGTTGCATATCAAAGAGGAAATACAGCAAGTAGACCAGCATCTCCTGCAGTTGGAGATTTATATTTTAATTCTGAATTAAATTACTTTGAGTCGTATACAGTAAATGGATGGTTTCCTATTGCTGCTGCTCCAACAGTCCCAACTTCTGTTGTAGCAACTGATACACCTTCTGGGCGAGCATTTAATAATGGTAGAGCATCAGTAGCATTCTCAATAGGAACAAACGGCGGAGCTCCAACAAGTTTAGTAGTTACACCAACTCCTGCAACATCACCAACAACATTTACAGGCTCATCTAGTCCTATTATAGTTACTGGATTATCCTCATCTACTCAATACACTTATACTGCATATGCAACAAGTCCATATGGTACATCTGCTGCATCTTCTGCCTCATCAGGTGTTACTGCCACATCAGTGCCACAAGCACCTACTATTGGCGCAGTTACAGCAGGAAATGCAACTGCAACAGTTGCCTATACAACAAATGCAACAGGTGGCTCTGCAATCACAACATTTACTGCAACATCTAGTCCTGGGGCATTAACAGGAACTGGCGCATCACCAATTACAGTATCAGGCTTAACAAATGATACATCTTATACTTTTGTAGTTACTGCAACTAATGCTAATGGCACATCTGCAGCAAGTGCTGCAAGTAGTGCAGTTACTCCTATATCATACGCTGGTCCAGAGGGTGCATTTGATGCACTGGCTACCGTAAGAGTTCCTTCTGGAGGTTTAACTTCTGCAGTTTTTACAGGAATACCATCAGGATATAAACATTTGCAGATTAGAGGAATATCTAGGTGTACGAGGTCAAACATTAATAGCACTAATGTGCTTATAATGAGATTTAATGAAGATGCAACAACTGGAAATTATTACTCTACACACAATATATTTGGCAATGGTGCAAATGCGTATGCACAGTCAATAGCAACGGTTGGTGCTACGGGAGTGTGGGGTGGAGCAAGCGTTACAAATGGAGCTGCTGCAAATCTTTTTGAGGTTTTTGTTACAGATATTTTAGATTATAGCAATACAAATAAAAATAAAATAACTCGTTCATTTCAAGGAAGCGAAGATAATGGCGTTGGGAATGGAGTAGTTGGAATGGTTTCAGGGTTATGGTTAAATACCGCTCCAATAAACACGATAACATTAGTTGATGGCGGAGGGTATAACTTCATGCAGTATTCACAATTTGCCCTATACGGGGTAAAATAATATGGCTACTAATACTTATGTTGCACTCAGAAATACAACAATACCTTCTAATACAGCATCATTTACTTTTGACCTAACTGGTATTACTGGATATACCGATTTAATTTTAATTGCTCAAGCAAAATCAACGGGGGGGTATGGAAACTTTACGCTTCAAGTAAATTCAAATACAGGTTCAAATTATAGTCAAACTAGACTTTCAGGTAATGGGACCTCGGCTACTTCTGAAAGACTATATAATCAAACATCTTTTAATTTGTGTAGAGTTTCGGGTATTTCTTCAGACGGCTTTGGCTTATACAGAGTAGACCTTATGGATTATTCAAATACTACTACTTATAAAACTTTTTTAAATAGAACTAGCTTACAAAATAATACTGGGGGAGATGGAGTTGAAGCAATTGTTGGAATGTGGCGTGGCTCTACTGGCTCTGCAATAAATGAACCTATTACTTCAATTACTTTAGCAACAAGTGGCGGTGCCGCTGGATTAATTGCTGCTGGTTCAACTTTTTCTTTATATGGAATCCGTGCAGAAGGCGTAAGTCCTGCCGCCAAAGCAACTGGTGGTGCAATTTATTCTGACTCAACTTATTACTATCACGCTTTTGCAGCCTCTGGAACATTTACGCCAACAACATCATTAACTTGTGACTATGTTGTAGTTGCTGCTGGTGGTGGTGGTGGATATGGAACTGGCGGTGGTGGAGGAGCAGGTGGTTTCCGTTCATTTACATCTCAGTCATTAACTGCAACTGGTTATTCAATAACAGTTGGTTCAGGTGGTGCGGGTTCAAGTGGTCCTGGTGCTGCTGGTGGAGATGGAACCACATCTATATTTAATTCAATTAACACAACAGGCGGCGGCGGCGGCGGTTCGCAACCTGGTTCTGGTTCATTTTCTAATGGTCGCTCAGGCGGTTCTGGTGGTGGTGCTGGAAGAAGCGGAACTGCTTACACAGGTGGCGCAGGCAACGCTGGAAGTTATTCTCCCGTAGAAGGTTATGCTGGCGGTAATAATATAACTTCTTCTAGCTATGGTTGCGGTGGCGGTGGCGGTGCAGGTGCTGTTGGAACGGCAGGAACCACAACTGCTGATGGACCTGGCGGCATTGGTGCAACATCTTCCTTAGTAACTGCAATAGTCAGCGCTACAGGTATTGGTCAATTAGTTTCAAGTACGGGATATCTCGCAGGTGGTGGTGGTGCGGGTGCGGGAGTAAATGCAACTGGTGCAGTTGGGGGTTCTGGCGGCGGTGGTGCTGGTGGAAACTCGGCAACGGTTGGAACAGCAGGAACTGTTAACACGGGTGCTGGTGGTGGCGGTGGTGGTGGTTATGCAAGCGCTGCATCAGGCGGCAACGGCGGCTCAGGCGTAGTCATTGTTAGATACTTAAAGGTATAAAGGAGATAAATAAATGCCAGGAAATCACGTATTACTAGAAACTATTAACCTTACTCAATCAGCAGCGTCTATAACTTTTGATAATTTGCCTTCATCTGGCTATACTGATTTAAAAATTCTTATGTCAGGAATAACAACAGGATCAACATTAAACTGTTCTATTGCTTTAAATGGCTCAACTTCTAATTTTACATCACGTCAATTAGGTTCCGATGGCACAACTCCA
>Ga0209296_1002087_pt1 | contig 14558 bp, 12 predicted proteins | sample S_130206_EF_Meta_FD_187319 | JGI IMG/M metagenome (GOLD analysis project Ga0209296, IMG submission 187319) | Freshwater microbial communities from Lake Simoncouche, Canada to study carbon cycling - S_130206_EF_MetaG (SPAdes) (version 2) | ecosystem: Environmental > Aquatic > Freshwater > Lake ...
CAATAGTAAATTTAAAGACCGGATACATCTATAAGGATGAAGCAGAAGCGCAAGCTGATACAACTGTTGATCCTGAAGATATAAGACGTGACGTTAAAATTATAGTACCACCAATACCTTTATTTAGTAAAACATAATGGACAATCATAGAAAGAGACTACAGTATTATAAAGAACAGGGTTCTGTTTTTAATAACGTTTTAGATATAGGAGCTTATGAAGGCGAGTTCTATACTATGTTTAAAGAGTTCTTTCCTAATGCAAATGTATTAATGATTGAAGCTAATGAAAAAAAAGAATCTATATTAAAATCTATTGGTCCATATAAAATAGCATTACTTGGATCTGAAGATAATAAAGAAGTTGATTATTATATATGTAAAGATGGAGTACCCACAGGAAATAGTATTTATAAAGAAAACACTACTTATACTTTTGAACCTGAAAAAAGGAAGGCAATAACTTTACCTACTTTGTTAGGATCTGACAAGGGGTTTGATTTAATTAAAATGGATGTTCAAGGGTCTGAATTAGATATTATTAAAGGAGCAATACCTATTATTAAAAGAACAGATTCCCTTTTACTAGAATTACAAACATTAGAATATAACTTAAAAGCACCTATGGCATCAGAAGTTATATCTTATGTACATAATCTAGGGTTTGATTTAGTTGATATACTTAACTTAATGTATTCAGAAAATCACTTGATTCAAGTGGATGTTTTGTTTATAAACAGAAATAGAAATGAATCCTAAAGGCGGAACAGAAATATTAAAAGAACAATTAATAGCTCAATTAGAACCTGGTTCAATTGATGGAGTTAATTTAATTGGTTCTATTTGTCATCCTTCATTAATACAAAAAGATAAGAAAAATATTGTTTGGCAACATTTAAGTTATGATCAACCGAATGTTCAATACATGCGTGATCGCAAATTTGTAGATTCTATAGATTACTTTATTTATGTAAGTCACTGGCAATACAATAAGTTTAGAGAACATTTCCAAATACCAGAATACAAATCATTTATAATTAAAAATGCTACACCTAAATTTGAAGTAAAACCTAAATTAACTGAAGGTAAAATTAAACTTTTATATTCATCTACTCCCTGGAGAGGATTAGCTATTCTTATTAAAGCAATAGATATTTTAAATAAAACTAGAAATGATTTTGAATTAGATATTTATTCATCTACTAGAATATATGGATCTCAGTTTGAAGAATCTGAAAAAGGTAAGTTTGATGCTTTATTTAATAAATGTAAAGAAACAGATAATGTTAATTTCAGAGGATATGGTTTAAATGAACAGATTAGACAAGCTTTGCAAGATACTCATGTTTATGTTTACCCATCTATATTTGAAGAGACCTCTTGTCTTGCAGTTATAGAAGCTATGTCTGCAGGATGTCATGTAGTAACAACTAATTATGGTGCTTTACCTGAAACATGTGGTGAATTTGCTACAATGATAGAATTTGATTCTAGTGTTCAAAATTTAATTGAAAGATATGCACAAACATTGAATTCAGTGCTAGACAACTATAAGAATAATCTCTATAAAGAAGATCTTGAATTACAGATAAAGTATTATGAGAAATACTATTCTTGGAATACAAGAATTGCAGAATGGAATAACTTTTTAAATTATGTCAAACAAAAAGCAGATTAAATTATTTATAGCAACACCAGCCTTTGGTCATCAAGTTACAACTAACTATATGAATAGTGTAATGAGATTTGTATCAACATCACACCCTAAATTACAAGTATCAACAGCAATACATTTACAATCAGGGATGGCATTAGTTACACAAGCTAGAAATAACTGTGTAGCGTCTTTTCTAAAATCAGATTGTACACATTTTCTTTTTATAGATGCTGACATTGGATTTGAACCAGAAGCAATTTTTAGATTGTTAGAAAAAGATGAAGATGTAGTCCTTACACCTTATGCTGTAAAAGGATTTGGTGCTAATTATGCTTTACAGTTTATAGTTCATTTTCCAGATAAAGATGATGTTAAATTAGGTAAAGATGGCTTTGTAGAAATTACAGCAGGGCCTACTGGTTTTATGATGATTAAAAGAGAAGCATTTGAAAAATTAAAAAAGGCATACCCAGATAAAAAAACAGTCAATAAACAATTAGTAGGTAATAAGGTAGAGATAATGGATGAAGATTGGTTTACATTCTTTGAAACAGGAGTTGATCCTAAAAATGGTTATTTAGGTGAGGATATTTGTTTCTGTAAATTATGGGTAGATATAGGTGGAAAAATTTATGCAGATGCTACAACAGAATTAACACACTTTGGTGGCCATGCTTTTAAAGGCTCATTAAGCTTGATGTTTAAACCAAAACCAGTTGACCTTACGATAAAATCGTAGTATTTTATACGTTTCAGGATATTTTAAGCCTGCCTTAACAATTTAATTAATTAATAGCAAATTGCATGAATAAACAATTATATGGAATTAGTAGTTTAGCACCTAGGCAGCATTATTTATTTGGTGGAATAACAAAGAAAATAAGAAACATTATACCTAATGAATTAGGTCAAATAGCTTCTGCTGCAGCTCCTTTTGTTGCCGCAGCTAACCCACTGGCTGGAGCGGCATTAGCTGCATTTGGTTCCTTTGATAGAACGGGTAAATTAAGTGATGTAGTTAAGTCTGCAGCTATAAATTATGGTTTAGGACAAGCATCAAGATATATTGGTGGAGCAGGTTTTCAAACTCCCGATCAAGGAATAGCTTCTTTTGGAAATTTATTTCAAGGAAATACTGCCGGATTTCTTACAAGTCCAATAGGAACAGAAACTGGTTTACAACTTGGACAATATGATTTTTTTAAATCAACTCCAACTCAAAATACAATATTAAATTCTGAAGTATCTGGAGCAGAAAGAATGTATCCTTCTAGTCAATATGCTGATCCTGAATTTTCTGACTTAGGTGTAAATAGAGAAGCAGGTCAATTGTATTCTGAAGATTATCTAAAAAATGCTCCTGAATTTAAATCCACTACTGGATCAGGTTACATAGATTTAGGTAAAAAAATAGTTAGTCCAGATACTACATTAGCAGATAGATTTGATGCTATTAAAGATCTAGGTGGAAAAGCATTAAAAGATATTTATACTACTCCAGTAAGAGATGCTTCTGGTAAAGTTGTAGATTATAATATTGATAAAATGTCTCTTATTTCAACTTTATCTGGTGCTAGTACTTATATACAAGCTAAGAAAAAAGCTGATGAAGCAGGTTTAACAGATGAAGAATTTAATGAAGAAATTTATCAACAAAATAAAGTAGCACCTTTTAAAACAACTTTTTCACAAAGATTACAACCATCTTCTTTTGGAATAACAACAGCTAAAGATGGTGGAAGAATAGGATTTGACAGTGGTGGAATGAGTAATAGTAGAGTGACTCAATTATTACAATTACTTGAAGAAGCTCAAATGAAAGGTGATCAAGATAAGATAGATATTATTAGAGCTGAATTAAATACTATGAAAAAAGCTGATGGTGGAAGAATTGGTTTTGAAGATGGTAAATTGGTACTACCTAAAGATACTGAAGGACCTGGAAATAAACAAATCAGATTACAAATGGAAAAAGCTGCTAAAAAAGCACAAGAAGAATATATACAAAGAAAAATTCAAGAAGAATTAATGGATAGAAATTATAAGGAGCAATCAATGTATGATTGGAAAAAAGATCAAAAAGAATTATTTGATAGAGCTCCAGAAGAAGGATATCCATCATTACCTGAACCAAAAAAACCAGAAGGTGTATTAAGTATTAAATTAACAGAGAAAAAAGCTAAGGGTGGAAGAATTACTAAAAGAAAAAATTATCTATTTGGAAATATTGTTAAAGCAAGTGGGGTAGCAGAACCCGTATCTTCAAATATGCCAATACCAATAGGATTAATAAATAATACTGGTGGTGGATTTGGTGGTTTAATTAAACAATTAATAAATCAAAATCCAGATATGTTTGCAGGTAAAAAAAGACAATTAACAGATAAGCCTGTAAATGATCTTTATCAGTATTATTTAAATAATGAAAACGATGCTGAAATAAAAAATCAAATATTAGAAGCTAATAAGCTTAGGTTTAATAGAGCAGATGGGGGTGTAATGGATGTTGCACCAATGAGAATGTTAAAAGGTGGAATACCTGAAATGGATTTAAGAGCTAAGGGTGGGTATGTACCTTATGGTAAAAAAGAAAGAGCAGATGATGTACCTGCTATGTTAAGTAAAAATGAATTTGTATTTACTGCAAAGGCTGTAAGAAATGCAGGAAATGGAAGTATTAACAAAGGTGCCCAAAAGATGTATAAGTTAATGAAATCTTTGGAAAATAAATCAGTAAGAAGGTAATTAAATGGCAGATCAAACAACCACAACGATAGCACGTCCGGCCCCGTATTTAGAAGCTGCTGGTCAAACATATTTAGATTTATTAACACAAAAAGTAGGTCAAGCTCCAACTGCTCAACAGTTGACAGCTATGTCACCTCAAATTGCAGGACAAAACGTATTAACACAACAAGCTCAACAACAAGCGGCAACACAAGCAGGTCTTGGTGCATTATCATTTGACCCAACAACAGGAGCAGTTACAGGAGTTGGACAAGGTACAGGTATTGCAGGGTATCAACCATTTTTACAACAAGCACAAGCTTATTCAGGTCCACAGGCATATCAACAATTTATGTCTCCATATCAACAAGATGTTGTTAATACAACTTTAAGTCAATTTGATATACAAGCACAAAAAGGTTTAGCACCTCTTGCAGCTTCAGCTGTTGGTGCTGGTGCATTTGGTGGAGCAAGACAAGGAATTCAACAAGCTGAGTATCAATCATCTAGTGATTTAAATAGAGCAGCTTTACAAGCTCAGTTATTACAACAAGGTTATGGACAAGCACAACAATTAGCTAATCAAGCTTATACACAACAAGCACAACTTGCATCATTGCAACCTTCATTAGCTCAAACAGGAATTACACAATTAGGTGGAGCAGGAACACAAAACCTTGCTTACCAACAAGCTGTATTAGATGCACAAAGACAAGCAGCAACACTTGCTTATCAAGAACCTTATACAAGATTACAAGCTTTAGGTTCTGGTATTGGTGGTTTATTAGCTGGATACCCACAACCTGGATTTGCACAAACAACTGGTCCAGCTCCTGCTACAGCTAGTCCATTAAGTCAAGCGCTTGGTACTGCAGCTGGTATTTATGGTTTAGGAAGTTTATTTGGTGGTAAATAAATATGTACAATAGAGTTTTAAAAAGACCAATGTTTAGGAAAGGTGGTCCAGCTGACCAAGGATCAGGGATCATGTCTCATGTTGAACCTAGAAGAAATTTTGAAGGTGGTGGTGGATATTTTGAAGACGTACCCTTTGGTAGATTGTTATCTAATCTAGGTGAAGGAGTTAAAACTAATTTAATTAAAGAACCCGCTGCCGCAATTTATAACTTAGGTGCAGTGCCTATTAATTTAACAAGTGAGTTCTTTACAGGTTATAATCCAGGTTTTTCAGGTGAAAGATTATTTGGATTAGAAGGTAAAACAGATCCTTTAACATTTAGTACTTATAAACCAGACACAGCTAAGTTTTTAGGTTTTAATACAAGTGCAAAACCTGGTTATACATATGATAAGAGCAAAGGTATTACTGCATTAGATATTGGTAAAACTTATGAAGCACAGGCTAGACAAGAAGAACAAGCAGCTATTGATAGAGAAAAACAAAAACAAATAGAACAAAACCCACCTAAGGTTAATACAACTAAATTTAATGAAACAGATAAAACTGCTCCAGTAACTGTTGCAGATAAAAAAGCAAGAATTAAAGAAGAGGCTGGTTATTTAAAAGAATTATTGGGACAAGAAGATTTAGGAAAAGGTGAATTAGCGTTAGTAATGTCTGCTGCTTTAAGTACACCGGGTACAATATCGGATAAAATTAATGCTGCTGTTAAATTAGCTATGCCTTTAGCTAAATCAAAAGAAAAAGAAAACAAAGATTTAATATTAAAAGCTTATGATGCATATAGGGAACGAGAAAAAGCAGAAATAGCTGCTGGTAAAGCAACAGATATTGAAAGAAGAGCTATTGGTATTGCTGAAGCTAAAACAAGAACATTACCTAAATCTGTGGGTCCTAATGGAGAAATTTTATATAAAGATGAAGATGGTAAATTAAAATCAGCACAACAATTAAGAGATGAACAAATGTTATTAAATGAACCTGTTTCAAAAGAAATGCAAATATCTGCATCATCAATTGGTAGTCAAAGTACTAAAAAAGATATTATTAGAATTGCATCAGAAATTGAAGAAACAAAAACTAATATAGAAAAACTTAAAGCTGCTGGTAAACAAAAAGAAGCAGATAAAGCACAAGAATCATTAAATGGTCTTTATAAAAAATTTAACCTATATAGAGCAGAACCTGCTTTTAAAATGCTACATCCAAGTCTTGTAAATCTTAAAAAAGGTGGCAGAGTTAAATTAGCTTCTGGTTCTGAAGTTGAAGATTTAACTGATGATACTACCGATGACACAGAAGTAGATAAATTAGAAACATCACAAATGACAGCACAAGGTCAAACTACACCTATTAAACCAGTTATGAAATTAACTTATGGTGAATTAAGAGCTAGATTACCAAAAGAAATAACAAATGATGTAGTTCAATTATTATCTATGAGTGAACAAGCTTTGCAAGATTTTGCATATATTTCAACTCAATCGGATGTAAGTAAGTTTAATGTAAAATATGGTGTTAATTTAGTGTTACCGCCAGTAGGATAAAATCCAATGGCTAATTTAGATTTATTTAATATATTAAGTTCTATTCAAAGATCCGAAGAAGAAGAAGAAATTGTACCGGCAAAAGGTGCAGATGCTAGTATTGGTGATTATGCAAAAGATATACTTATTAATGCACCTGCAAAAGGAATAAGTTTAGCTGCAAAAGGATTATTACAACTTGGTGCTATTCCAGTAGATTTAGCATTTAACACTGATTTTTTAAAAAAATTAGATAATGTATTTACTGAAGAAGGATTTTTTAAATCTCCCGATGTAAAAACAGGCATAGGAGAACTTGAAGCTTTACTTTTTGAATATGGATCTCTTGGGGGACCTGTAGTTAAACTTTTAGGTAAACTTCCAGCTGTATCAAAATTATCTCAATTTACAAAATTATCTGAAGTAGAAGGAGCTGGAGCAAAAGGAGTAGAACTTGCTAGAAGAGCTGGATATTTTGGAGCTGTTGGCGGTATCACTGATTTTGTTGCTTCTGTTCCTGAAGATAGTTCAACTTTAACTGAGAGTTTTGGTTTAACAGAAAAACCAGATGTTAGAAGTCTTGAAGGAAGAGATAGAGCAGCTGCAACGTTATCTGAAAAATTAAAATTTGGAGCAGAGGGTTCTGTAGTTGGTGGTGCTATACCTTTATTACCAACGGGTTTAACATTAGGAGCTAAATATGGAATTATTAAACCTTTAAATTATGCAACTCCAGTATTAGGTGGAATATATAGAGCAGTTGAATATCCAGTATCAAAAGCAATACAATCTGTTGTTGGAAAAGAAGAAGTAAGTGCTTTACAACAAGCTGTTATAAAAGGTGGAGCATTATTGGATAGTACAGTAAAACGTCTTCCCCCAAATGAACAATGGAGAAATATTAAAGTAGAAAATGGATTGGGAGATCAATTATTAAGAAAAATAAGAAGGGTTCAAGATTATTTTACAACAGCTGGACCATTAACACCTGAAATAAAAAGAATACAAGATTTAAAAGATAATGCTATTGCAGCTAAAGTAAAAACAGCGGATACCTTGCTCCGTGAAATTGAAGAAGCTCAACAAGGTATAGTAACAAAATATAAAATAGATCTTTTCGATACAAATAAAGATTCTTTAAATATGATTCAATATAAAAATAATCAACTTATAGATTTTGTAAAATATAAAGGGTCAAAATTTATTGAAACAGAAGCTGGAGAGCAAATATTAAATCCAGAATATAAAAGATTATTTGGAGAATTGGATCCCGTAGTAAGAAAAGATGCTTTAAGATTAAGAACTAAAATACAAGATTTTGAAAACGAATTTAAAGATTTTAGAAACGAAATAGATTTTCAAGGACAAGCTGCAACAGATTTAGATACTCGTATGAAAAAAATATTGCCTGCATTTAATAATGAAAAGTTTTTATTTGATCCATTAAAAGAAAAAGAAGCTATGAAATTTTATAGAGAACAAATATTAGGAAACAAAGAATTAAAAGATGAAGTTCTTAATATTGCTAATAAACAAGCTGGAAAACAAGTTACTGAAACATCTGATGAATTTTTTAAGGCTTTGGATAAAGCCACTGAAAGTAAAGTTTTAGATTTAAAAAATTGGGCTATTAGATCAGATTTAGATCCACAAACTATATTTAAAGGAGTTGCAAATAGAACTGTTGTAGATGCCTCAACGTTAAAACCAGGGGAATATTTAGATCAAAGAATAAAAAGTTTATTATCTGTTCCTAAGGATTCTTATGTAATGATAAATGGAGTTAAAACAGAAGTTCCAGCATATAATATGAGAACTGCTGTGTTAGATAGCGTTATTTCTCAAGCTAAACAAATATACGGAAGAAGAGCTTATGATGAATTTGCTAAACGTGGTGTTGAAGATGGGTGGTTATTTACTAAAGACTCTGCTGTGTTAAGAGGAATGGATACATCTAAGCTAAGACCTATCATAAGACCTAATGGACCAGAAAACATATTAACAGATAGTCAATTATTTAAAGGTGAATATTATGCTCTTCCGGAAATATCTCATGCTTTATCTTCTAATAGAGTAATAACAGATAGTTTATATGATCTTCCATTTTATAAAGAATTTATGACTTTAAAAACAGGAGCACAATTATCAAAAACACTTGGATCTCCTGTTACTCAAGTTAAAAACTTTACAACCGCTGGATTTTTTCCATTGATGAATGGTTTAATAGGTGGAGAAATTAGTTTTAGAGATGCTATGAAATTAGTTGCAACTGATGTTTTTGGTGGAGCAAGAACTTCTGTTGAACAGCTTAATAAACTTGAAAACTATATTACAAGAAATGTTATGAGTCAAAACGTTCAATTAGAAGAAATGAAAAATATTTTAGATAAAGCAAAAAATGGAAGATTATCTTTTGATACTTTAATGAAATCCCGTTTTATGTCTAAACTAGGTGATGTTTATCAAGGTTCTGATAATATTTGGAGAGTGTACACAGATACTGCTTATCAAGGCTCATTAAGACAAGCTTTTGGAAATCCTGATGATATTTTAAGAATGGCCGCTGGACCAGACAAAGCAGCATTAGAAGAAAAATTTTTTAAAAATGTTAGGGAATGGTATAGAGATATAGCTAAGGAAAAATTTATAGAAATTAATCCAATAACAGGACAAAGAAAAAATGTAAAAGATGCCTTAGAAGATATGTCGGCTTATTTAACAAGTGCTACAATTCCTACATATAACCAAGTGCCTAAAATAATTCAGGAAATACGAAACCTACCTCTTGGTAATTTTATAGCATTTCCAGCTGAAATATTAAGAACTACGTCTAATATTGTAGCTTTAGGAGCTAGAGAATTAACAAGTACGAATCCATATATAAGACAAATGGGTGCTAAAAGATTAATTGGTGCTACTACAGTATTAGGTGGAATTGGGACAGTTGCAACAAAAACAGCTCAGCATTTTACTGGAGTTAGTCAAGAACAATTAGATTCTTTCCAAAGATCTTTTGCTCCTTCTTATCAACAAAACTCTACTTTAATACCTATCACGGCTCCTGATTCTGAAGGAAGATTTAAATATTATAATTTTTCATATACAAATCCATACGATGCTTTAGTTACTCCTGTTAATGCAATATTAAAAAGTTTTGCTGATGGAAAATTAAATAAAGATAGTGTTGATACTATTGTTATGAATTCTTTATTTGGTGGAGCTTTTGGTGGTAGAGGAAGAAAAGGTGCAATAACAGAATTTTTAACTCCTTTTATGAGTGAATCTATTGGAACTGAAAGAGCTATAGATCTTACTGTTAGAGGAGGAAGAGCAGCTAATGGAAAAATTATATATTATAAAGATATTGATCCCCCAGGAGTTAAAATAGCTAAAGGTATTAATCATTTATTGGGTGGATTAGAACCAGGTGCTGTGACATCAGCAAGAAGAATATGGGATGGTGTAACTGGAAGATTTACTGATTCTGGTACAATAAGAGATGCTAGAGATGAATTAGTTGCTTTAATGTCTGGAGTAAGACTAGAAGAAGCTAAACCAATATCAAGTATTCCTTTCATAGTAACTTCTTATAATAAAGATAAACAAGGTATTGGAGGAAAATTTTCAAGTATTGCTTATAATCCAGCTTCTTCTCCTGAAGAAAAACTTTCAGCTTATAAAAATTATATAATGGAAAGTTATGCTACTCAAAATAAAATGCACACAACAATAAAAGATGGTATAAATTTAGGAGTTAGTAAATTTAAGTTAAGTGATCTTTTGGAAGATAGACTTACTGAAAATGAAGTAGATAATTTAATAAGTGGTAATTTTGTATCTCCATCAATTAGTGAAAAAGCTTTTGATTCTATGTATGAAAGAATAAAAGGTGAAGATCCTATTCAAGCTTTAAAATTAAGATCTCAAAATAGAGAGGTATTTAATATATTTGAAAATATAAAAGACAAGATGAGTAGACTTAAATTAGATATTCCACTTCAAGAAATAGAAAAAGCTATTGATAGGTTGTTAACCCCAAGTGTTATAAAAGTAAGGGATGTTAAAAAATCTACTCCTTATATAAGTCCTTCATTTAATACTGGACCAACAATTTCTAATATACAACCTCCTACACCTGTTTCACCTGCTTTATCTCAACAAGTAGCTTCTGCTTCTCAAAATTTAGGTTCAAGATATGGTTTGACTCCTTCGGGCTTGACAAGAACTGAAACTGCTTTATTAAGCCCTACAGAACAACTAATAAGATTAGGACAACGACAAACAGGACAAGTATAATGGCTAATGGAAAAGAACCAAAAACAACTGGAGAACATATTGTAGCTCTTTACGGCCATATAACAGGTCTAAAAAGAGATCTTAGAGAACTTAGAGAAGAATCTTCTGAGATGCATAATAAGTTTGAAAAAAAATTTGATTCATTAACTTGGTGGATCATTGCTGGACTTGGTTCAACAATTGCAATTTTAATTGGGATAGCTTTACATTTGTTAAAATAATTTGTTGCATATAGGTTAAAAAAACTATATTAGGCGATTATGAATAATAAATTACTTGTGCATAAGCATTTAATTGTCCGAGCAGAAGCTAAAAATCCTCCAATGGATGAAGCTATTCTTACAGAGTGGTTTAAAAAGTTTATAGATGAAATAGGAATGAAAGTTATGATGGGTCCTTATGTTAAATATTCTCATATGGTTGGTAATCGTGGAATTACAGGCGCTGCTATTATAGAAACATCTCATATAGTAATGCACGTTTGGGATGAACCTGACCCCGCCTTGCTTCAGTTTGATGTTTACTCATGCGGTGAATTTGATCCTGAAACAATATGTGAAAAAATAAAGAAAGATTTTAATACAACAAAAATTGAATATAAATTCCTCGATAGAGAACACAATTTAAAAGAATTACATAAAATAAGCTACTTGAAATCAGAAAATTAATTGTTATATATCCTTCAGGTTGCATCATGTGGATGGACCTATTAACTTGCTTAACAAAGGAGATAATAATGACTTTCAATTCATTATTCCCAAACAATGGTTTACTTGATGTAAACAATTCAACAGATCAACAAAGTTTTTTGATGATGCGTTTGAAAATATTTTTGACACGTGGTCAAAAGTACAATCATTTCCATTCTATAACGTAGTAAAATACTCAAAAGGTAAATACGGTTTAGAAATCGGTTTAGCTGGATACAATAAAGAAAACGTACTTGTAGAAGTTAAAGACGGTATCTTAACAGTAGAAGGCAAAGTAGAAAATAAAAATGTAGACTATGTAAAACAAGGTCTAGCATTTAGAAAATTTTTCAAACAGTTTGAATTAGCTAAAGATGTGATAGTTGATGAAGCTGAAATGAAAGACGGTTTACTTAAAATTAAATTTGGTTTTAACGAACCTAAAGAAATTGAAGGCGTTAAAATAGACATTAAGTAATGATACCTTATAATGAGGAGGAGTGGAAATTTATATCCACTCCTTCAATTCTTCTCCCATAATTTGGGAAGCAATATCAATCTTCTTACGAAGAGCCTTTACGATTTTTTCATCTACTGTGTCCTCTGCTATGATATCAATATAAGTCATTTTTCTAGTTTGACCTGCTCTATTGATTCTAGCTTCTGATTGAGTTCTTTTTTCTAAATCATATCCATTAGAATAATAAATCATTACATTAGCTGCAGTTAATGTGATTCCATATCCACCAGTTTGTGGGGTTCCAATTAAGAATCTAACTTTACTATTTTGATCTTGCATTAATTTAATATTATTTTGTCTTTCTTCACTTGGAGTATCTCCATAATAAGTTACAAACGAATCAGCTCCATATTTATTTGTTATAGCTTTAACAATAGATTCAATATCATGTTTATAATGAGCCCATATAACAGCTTTGTTTTCTACTTCATCTAATATTTCCATTAAAGCATCTAATCTTTCATTTTTAATTTCTTGAACTACACCATCATCAGATTTAAAATGACCACAAGTTATTTGATGTAATCTCATTAATTGAACTAAAGCAGTAGCGGTTGTCATAAGTTTACCATCCATTTGTGCTAATGCTATTTCTTTCATAGATTCATATATCTTTTTTTGTTCTGAACTTAATTGAATAATTCTTTTTGTATATGTATAATCTGGTAAATCCAGGCAATCTTCTTTTAAAATTCTAAAAGAAAAAGGTTCTAGTTTTTCTGAAAGTTCTCCTAAATTTTTATAACCAACAATAACTTGAACAGATCTTCCTCCAAAGTTTGCAGTTTTTAAAATTGCATATCTGGTTTTAAATGCATAATAAGATGTGTAGTCTAATAAACCATCATCTAAGAATTCACATTGTTTGTATAAATCTAACGGAGATTTAGTTACTGGAGATCCAGTTAATATTCTTCTATATTTTGCAGATTTACCTAAACCAACAATAGATTTAGTTCTAATAGCATCTGGGTTTTTAATTGTAGTTGATTCATCTATTGCCATTAAAGTTTCATGGCAACTCATAAATTTATAAGCAAATTCTAAACCTTTTTTAGTTGAGAATGCTTCAACATTCATTACTAATATATGAAGATCTGTTCCAGGTTCAAATAAAGAATCTAATAATGTTTTTTGTGATTGATTAATATTAGATTTCCATAACACCATTTTCTTTTCTATATGCGTTGGCATATGATTTGGAATTTCTAGATCAAACCAGTTTTGATAGACACCTTTAGGAGCTATTATAAGAGCTCCATTAATTTTGCCTTTATCATAAAGCATGGCTATATTATCAATAAGAACTTTTGATTTACCAGTTCCCATTTCCATAAAATAAGCAAATGCGGCTTTATTCCATGACTTTTCTAACGCAGTTATTTGATGCGCATATGGTTTAGTTTTAAATTTATAATGCATAATATTTTACTTTATCTTTCTATAAAAATACATTATATCACAGTTATAATTTATATGTCAAGTAAAGAAAGTATGGACACAACTGTATACGTAATACAAGAATTACCAGGTACTAGAGTAGGTCAACCCAAATTTAATATTATGGGTGCGGCTAAATTTGGTAAATTAAAGGTATTGTTACCAGAATATTCACAAATGGTATTGAGTCCAGGTCCTCTTATTTTAAAATTAAGATCTTTATTAAAAGATTACACAGAAAAAGATTATTTACTACTTACAGGTGATCCTGCAATTATTGGTGTAGCATGCTCTATTGCTGCAGATATTACAAATGGTAAATATAATTTATTAAAATGGGATAGACAAGAACAAGTTTATTATCCAATAGAAATTAATTTATTTGAGAAAGGTTTAGTTGATGAAAAATAATTTATTTTATATGTTGACATATAAATAAATAAGTAGTATATTAATTTTAAATGGGCAAATTAGAAAGAAAGTTAACAATAAAAAGAAAGATAAAACATGAATATAAACTTTGAACAAGACCAAACAGAATCTATTACACAGGTTAATGATGCTAAATCTTTATCTGATCAAGTTCTTAAATTAAAAAGTCTTGAAGATAAAATTGCTTTAACAGAAGCAGCTTTAAAAAAATTACAAGAAGAGGCAGATATTCTTTCAGGTGATGTCATTCCTACAATGATGCAAGAAATGAATATCTCAACATTGAAATTAGCAGATGGTTCCGCTGTAGAAGTGAAACCCATCTACGGTGCTTCTATTTCCGCTGAAAGG
>Ga0209296_1002090_pt1 | contig 14547 bp, 35 predicted proteins | sample S_130206_EF_Meta_FD_187319 | JGI IMG/M metagenome (GOLD analysis project Ga0209296, IMG submission 187319) | Freshwater microbial communities from Lake Simoncouche, Canada to study carbon cycling - S_130206_EF_MetaG (SPAdes) (version 2) | ecosystem: Environmental > Aquatic > Freshwater > Lake ...
TTCAGCCAGCGTTTAACACTATCGTCGGTGCATTCGTTGGACTTCTTGGTGGATTAACTATTTCTAAGAATAAAGCATAAGCCGTTATAGCTCAGTTGGTAGAGCACCTGTTTTGTAATCAGGATGTCCGGGGTTCGATTCCTCGTGACGGCACCAGTTAGCGGGTATAGCTCAGCGGTAGAGTGTCAGCCTTTATAAATAGAATATAACAAGGAGAAAGTTATGTTCTACACTGTATACAAAATAACAAATAATATCAATGGTAAATACTATATCGGTAAACACCAAACTAAAGATTTAAATGATGGATATATGGGTTCTGGAAAACTCATTAAACAATCCATAGATAAATATGGTGTTGAAAATTTTACTAAACAGATATTGTTTTCCTTTGACAACGAAGCTGAGATGAATGCAAAGGAAGCTGAGTTGGTTACACTTTCTGAAGAAACGTATAATTTATGTCCAGGTGGTAAAGGTGGGTTCGGTTATATCAATAACGCAGAAATTGTAAAGTTTAAAGGTAAAAAACACACCGAAGAATCTAAAAAGAAAATGGGTCATCCTGGAAATAGTTATGGCTCTAATGTTTCTGAGACAAAACGTAAAGAGTTAGGTAGATTGGGTGGTCTTAATAATAAAGGCAAACCTAAATCTGAAGAACATAAGCAAAAAATACGCGAAGCAATACTTCGTAAAAATGCGGGATTGGTATAGATAGATGTGCACTAGCCTTCCAAGCTAGAGAGGACCGGAGCGTTACCGGCATCCCGCTCCAAATTTGTGCGCCTGTGGTGGAATTGGTAGACACGCCAGATTTAGGTTCTGGTGCCGCAAGGTGTGGGAGTTCGAGTCTCTCCAGGCGTACCATAAACTTTTAGCTTTACTTTCTCATATAAATAAGGTATAATATACCTGTAAGGAGAAAGTTATGTTGAAATTCCTAGAGTTTGTAGCGGAAGAAAAAAATATTATTCCTCTACACAAGGACTTGAAAACGCTCGGTCAACATTATTATTCGCTCGAAGGTATGGGCGCTAGAACTTATTTCAGAGGTCCGAAAAACAATCACCTTGAAGCAGTTGACAAAATGTTAACTGATCGCGGTTACAAAAAGAAAGTGACAAGGTATGGTGATTCAACATATCACAAACCTTCAAAAAGCGGTGGTACCCATACAGCCACTGTTTCTCACGATAACGATCACGTGAGTTCAGTTCGTACTCTTACCGTTTCTAATCGTTATTAACGGAAATTAGCACAGTCTGGTAGTGCGCTCGCTTTGGGAGCGAGAGGTCGCAAGTTCGAGTCTTGCATTTCCGACCATTTTAAGAGGTGGATTTTATGTTTGAAACACTTGGTTATGAAATTGTCAAAGGTGCAATTTCCAAGGAAACTTCAAAGTTACTTTCCATAGAATTTAACCTCCTTCGTGATTCGATTTACATTTCTAACAACATAAATTTGAATGCTGTTGGATACAATAATGATGATCAGGTTGAAGAATCTTTTGCTCAGTATGGCGCTCTTTGTTTTGAATCGTTGATGGTTTATCTGCATCCTCTTATGGAGAGGGTTACTGGTAAAAAGTTATTCCCTTGTTACTCATATGCCAGAATCTATTATCCTGGTGCAACAATGGCAGAACACACTGACCGACCATCCTGCCAATACTCGGCAACGATTACTATTGATTATGAAGGAACAGAGCCTTGGGAAATCTGGTTTGAAGATGCCAAAGGTTCAGTAAAGCCTCTCTATCTTGACATTGGTGACGTTTGTGTTTACAAAGGAACCGAGTTGAGGCACTGGAGAGATGAGTTTAAAGGAACAAAACAAATCCAAGCGTTTATTCACTTCGTTGACGCAGACGGTGAGTATGCTGATTATAAGTATGATCACAGACAAGCACTTGGGTTGTCTAAGTTTTAAGTCCCCATAGATTACGTTGGTTAGATCGCCAGCCTTTCACGCTGGAGGACAGGGATCGTCGCCCTGTGGGGGCACCACTTCTAACAATAAGAGGTATAATGCGCACAAATATTATGGGTAAGTTAACATATTCTGTTATTCGTATGGCTAAAAACAAAAACTCTTATGAGATATTAGAAACATACGATACCTATGACGAAGCAGTGGCTGCGCATAAAAAGTATGACGAAGAGGGTCTTGTGATCGGTGGAGAAAAGCCTGACTCTTATAGTGAAGTAGAATAGATAATGGTCCTGTGGTGTAATGGTCAGCACGAGTCGCTCATAACGGTTGAGGCACGGGTTCGAATCCTGTCGGGACTACCATTTATCTAAGTAATTGATTTTATTAATAATTTTATACTTGACTATTCTGTAGAATTAGAGTATACTGTGTATATGATGAATTGAGGAAGTAGTGGCGCATAGCTCAGAGGAAGAGCGCTGTCCTGATAAGACAGAGGTGGAAGGATCGTTACCTTCTGTGCCAACCAAAAGGACCGATAGCTCAATTGGTAGAGCAGCTGACTCTTAATCAGCGGGCTGGGGGTTCGATTCCCTCTCGGTTCACCAAATGGTGTATATAGTGTAGACGGTCTGCACGTGACTCTGTGAAAGTCAAAGCGAGGGATCGTTACCCTCTATACACCCCAAAGTTTAGCGCCAGTAGCTCAATGGTTAGAGCGGCGGTCTTTTAAACCGTAGGCTGTGAGTTCGAGTCTCACCTGGCACACCAAAAGTTCGCGTTCGTAGCTCAGCTGGACAGAGCGCCAGATTACGAATCTGGAGGTCAAGGGTTCGAATCCTTTTGAACGCACCAAGATCGGTCTCGTAGTATACGGATTATTACCTCCCGCTGTCCACGGGATAAAGAGGGTTTGAGTCCCTCCGAGATCGCCAATTGCGTCGATAGCTCAGCGGTAGAGCTTCTCGTTTACACCGAGACGGTCGGAGGTTCGATCCCTTCTCGACGCACCAAAAGTTTAGCGGGATGGAGCAGTCAGTAGCTCGTTTGGCTCATAACCAAAAGGTCGTTGGTGCAAATCCAACTCCCGCTACCAAGAAACGGTCCTTTAGCGTTGAAACAGACTCGGACGTTAGGTAATAATTCTCTCCCAGGCTGCAGCATCAATGGGAGACGCTTGAATAACTAACCGATGCCGGACTGCGAAAGTGTCCGGAGCTATTCTGGGGTTGTGGTGAAATTGGTAAACACAACAGACTCAAAATCTGTCGCCGTGAGGCTTGTCGGTTCGAGTCCGACCATCCCTACCAAACTTTTATAATGGAGATACATGTGGGAAAACATCTTAAGACTGACATTGATCGTAATATGATCCGCGACCTTGCTCGTGAACTATGTAAGCACGACTCAAAGAATGATCGACTTCAATACTACCTTTCGATGGATAATCATGAGGGTTCTGAACTTCGAAATTACATTAAAGATCTAGTAAAGTAAGAGTAGTTTCTTAATAAACTCGTGTAAGATCATGGTTAATTTTACGTTTAATTGAGGGCAGGGGATAAAACTCCTGCCCTTTTTTATTGCTAAGTTATTGATTTCATTAGATAATTTAATGCTTGACTATTCTCTAAAAACAGAGTATAATGAATATATAAGCTGAGGTGAAGGAGAAAAACCATGAAGTACTTCCTTAAGATTGAACTCGAAGACGGCGACACTGATCGCATTGAGATCCGTGCTGAAGACGCACAGGATGCTCTTCGCCGTGGTATGATCTACGCACAGCGTGAGTACCCTCGTCTTGGTGCACTCGTGCGAGTAGAGAAGGTCGCAGCATGATTGAGTTAGTTGGGAAACTGATCTCAGAGTTTTATTCTGATGACAAAACTCGGCGAGCAGAGGTACATCTTCTTTCCGACGGCATACCACAGGTTTTCTTCTTCGAAGGTGAAGAAATCGTAGAAGTTGAGTTCTACAGTGGTCACACACTGGAGTATGCCGAGGACGCTGCTGAAAACTGGTGCCTCGGTATTAAGAAGCTACCCTACGAACGGAAACAGATATAGGATTTATCATGCCCAAGTGTATTATGTTGGTCGGTTTGCCAGGTGTTGGTAAGTCGACATGGCTTCAGAACAATATGAACATTCTACCCCCACGTACTGATACGGGATATCCGCCATTCGTTGCATCTTCTGATTTTTACATCGACGAGTGTGCTCGGTTACTCGGCACGACCTATTCAGAGCTTTTTCCTTCGATCATTGGCTTCGCTGAAAAAGCATTTCAAAACGATATCTCGACTCTGGCATTCAATGGCTCTGACTTTATTGTCGATCGTACCAACCTTCACAGGAAGTCTCGTGCTGAGGTGATGGATCGGGTGATGAAGAATGCGAAGGAGCCTTATCAGTTCGAAGCCATTGTTTTCCAAACTCCCGATGAGCGTACTCACATGGATCGTTTGGTGTCTCGTCACGGTAAATACATTTCACAGGAAGTGATTGATAAGATGAAGAGTATCTACACTCCTCCTACAAATGCAGAGGGTTTCACCAACATTCGTTTTCTGGAAATCTGATATGACTGACTTCACAGCCGAACGCATGGACGAACTTCATAAGATCGTTTACGATATCATTGTTGATATGGATGATCTACATATGTGTGAGCTTGAAGGTGCACCAGCTTACTATAAGCGTGTGAATAGTATCGCTCACGTTATTTTGTATTCGCTGATTGGCGATATGTCTGAAAAGAGGGAGATTTGATATGGATAGGTTCGACGATAAAGACATCAACAATCTGTGTATGGTCAAGAATTGCGACAACGATCGCGATCCTGGCAGCACTCAGCACCTGTGTCGTTCTTGCTATGATGTGATTACGACTGGTGACATGATCAAGTACTATGCAAATTATACTAGAAGTAAGAACTGGATGTCTGACACGGTGATGAAGATCGTTCACCTGCAGCAAGATAAGCGAGATCTCCAAGACGAAGTTGACGAGCTGAAGAAGGATATCAAGGAGGCGTACATCCTAGAGAATGACGATGTGCTGAGCCTCAACGATCTTCGTACGTTCTATCATGAGAATAAGAATCTCAAGAGTCAGAATCTACCCCTCATTCATGAGAATCAAGCTCTCACGAAAGAGAACGAAGCTCTTAAAGAGAGAGTAGAGTTTCTTGAAAAGGAAAGAAGTGCTCTGATCTATAACATGGACCATGCTTATAATCTTGGTAATGGCGAGTTCTTGACTCTGGACAACCTTCATGACTTCTATACAGATAATAAAAATGTTCATAATGTGTTAGAGCGTCAGCGTCATCATATCACACTTCTTGAACTTCAACTGAAGCAGCTCCAGAAGCCCAAAGAGGAAACCTTTTCCACAATGCCAAGGCAGGAATTTGAAAAGAGAGCTGCAGCGGCAGCTTTGAAAGCTGCTGAGAACGCGAAGTTTGACACATATACCGAAGGGTTCCGAAAGGGATTTGATCTCGGGTATGAGAAGGCTAAGGATCAGTACTATGAATAAGTATGAACAAGCTAAGATAGACTTGGAGTGTTGTCAAAACGATTTACGCAATGCTTTGAAGCGTGGTACGATGCCTTCTAAATTAAAGTTCTGGGAAGATCGATGCATAGAAGCGTACGAGATCATGAAGAGACTTGAAGATGAAAGCGTATAATGATTATCCCCCGTATAAGTATGTGACTGGTTTAAACGACTATACACCTAGTTGTTGGGTAATCGTCAAGTTCACCAGTCCAGAACATGGAGTAATCTATAAAGTTCTGGCTGGTGGCGGTGGTGGTTATCTACAAGGTCATACGTGGAAGTTAAGTAGTGGCATCATCAAGGTCGAGATGGACTATGATAAATTTGGTAAAAAGTTCTTTACCATTCATAATCACAGCGGAAGTCGATACTTCTGCTATGAGGATAGTCATGGTTTGAGGATGAGCATCGCTTGGAAGTATAATGATTTCAAAGAGAAGCTTGGTGATCAGATGGAAGACTACGATGATCTCTGGAACATTATAACGCACGATTGGACTAAGTGATGAATAAAATGCTTGACATTATACTATGAGCGTGGTATAATGTCTTTATGACATGTGGAGATTAAATGATGGAATCAGCAGTAAAGATAATGATCGTGACTGCCGCAGCGATTACTGTTATTGCGGTGGCTGGTATCGTTGCTTCAACAATCAGTCGCTCAAATGAAATAGCAACGTGTCAGGCTGCTGGCGGCGTTTCCGTAACGTTTCTTGAAAGCCAGCACCACTATAAAGTAGCATGTGTAAACCCTGATATTTTTGTAAAGGTGAAGTGATGGATAAAAGTTCATATCTAAAAACAGAGGTAGACTATAAGCATGCTTACTACGATTTGTATAATAAAGTAGCACATTTGTTAGCGAGCTGTGATTGTGAAGAAAGAACTAAGCTGCTCAGGCGATGGGATAGTTTACGAGAAGATATGCCTCTACCCGTTTCCCCATGGCCAGTTACTCCTCCAACAAAAGGGAGTTAATGTGATGGACGAACGAATTGAGAAACTTGCCTTAGCAGTCGAAGCATGGTTTCCTGACGGCTACCCAAGCGCAGAGGGAGATAACGAGTATTGGGAAAACCTTGTGATCTTTGAAAAGGCTAAACTTGAGAGGTTTGTCGAACTGATTGTCAATGAATGTTTGGCTTGCTTTGATAACGAGGATGCTGGAGATCCTGATTTTGTCAAGCATCTCATCAAGAGAAAGATGGGCGTTGAGTGATGGCCAGTCAGGTAAAGTATGGAACGTGTCCGGTCTGTAATGGGTCTGGACGAGTACCTTGTCCCTACGATAAGGAGACACCTTGGCTCTACACCATGTCCGGATATGATACTGCCACTCATACTAGCGTTTGTCGCAACTGTGGTCGAGTAAGTGGACGTCTTTTTGTCGGTCCTGCTACTGGTAAAGTTCTAATTAACAAGGATGGTGTCCAATGTACTCATGAATACGTGGCACGTACTAAAGGATATTATTATTGCAAGCATTGTAATCACGAAATCTAGGGTATATCGGAGTTGAATGATGACTGATGACAAGACACTCGAGCTTCTGCAGCAACTGTTAAAGAATTTGGACCTGGAGGTCAAAGAAGGCATCAATCTCATGAATTACGCCGAAGCAATTCAAAGCATCGCGCTGGTCTCTGCCGCCCAAAGCAAGATCGATCTTGCTCATGCCACCGGACGCTTCGAAGGTGCTCTGATTGCATATAGAACATTTTGCTCTTTGTTTCCCGACGTTGCCTACCCTGGCCATGGCATCCGCTGAGGGGGCTGAGTGATGACTGGCTTTGATCCTCATAAGTACCTCACCACAAGAGTTCATGGTGGTGTACGTGAGATCGTCGGTGAAGAAGCTAAGAAAATTCGTGAACGAGTTAAGGAGAGAATGATGACTGATATTTTAGAACGACTGTTAGATACGACTGATGATGGTGCGCTCATTAATCCAAATGGAATTGAAGCTGTCGTTGAGATCGACCGACTTCGTACTCAGCTGATTCTCGCAAAAGCGGAAATAGATGGGATTCATTCTCTTCTCGAAGATGTTCGTGAAGACTATTTCAAAGAGCGAGCATTGGTTGATGGACTTACTCAAGCAATTCTAAATCATCTCGGCGCTAGTTTAGAATATTCCAGGGATTAGAAATGAGCGATAGAGTCACTGAACTTGCTATTGAAGCACTTAGATGGTCTTACGATAAGTATGATACCGATAAAAGCACGGGTCATACTCGCGAGTACTGGTATACTCAGCGACTAGCACAACTTGTCGTCGAGGAGTGTATTTCGGTTATGGGTAGGAAGGGTCTGAAAGACCACTTTGAAATGGAGTTAAATGATGATTAATTTTTTACGTTCTACATATAAGAAATATAAGATTCAGCGTGAGACTGAGCGAAGAATCAAAAAGTACGCTGATACTATCACAAAACAATGTGCTTATGAGAAAATGAGATATGGTCATGTTGTAACTGGTTGGGATTGGTTCGTCGGTTCCATCCCTCATGACTGGATGCCACGAATTAATGAGAAGATCAAGAAGATCAAAGAAGAAGATGCAGCGAAAAAATGAGCGATGAACTGATACAAAGAGTTGTAAAGATTCTTTCTCGCTGGTGTGGTGAAGACCGTGGTTCTTACTTTATGGCAGAACATTCATGGCAGTGTCAGGACACGTTCGCTGGCTTCATCTATGATGATTGGGAAGAAGCGTATGAAAAGAATCTAGCCAAGCCCAACATTCGTCAGCAGGTTGAAGATCAAATCGAAGATCGAATTAAAGATAGAATCCAGATGCAGATTCGAATGGATACACAGAAAAGCTGGAAAGAAAGAGGAATATGATGGAAGATTTTGATAACGCCAGGTTTGCAAAGAATGTTCAGAACATTGACGCAGCACTTGATAAGTGTGAAGATAAGCATGATTTTCTTATGTCTGCATCATACATGATGACTTGTTGTAAGAAGATCTTTACAGAATGTTTTGGCGCTGAAGATATGGCTATTGCTTTCATGCATGACTATCTTGATAAAACCGAAAAGCCTACTTTGAAGAAGATTGTATGATGACCGACTCTGAACTTATTACCAGACTCGAACACTTTTCGGGCTTGAGTTATGGGAATCCCCTCTGTAAGGATGCATCAGAGAGAATTTATGATCTCAAAGTGGATAATGCTAGAATGGCACATACTTTAAGAATGATCAGTAACAACCTTCCTAGATACAACTGGAAAGAAACTACCTCGCTTCCTGATCGTCTTCGTGCTATTGCATGGATGATGAATGCTGGCGCTGCTTGGGGTTTCGTTGGTGAGTCTCTTTTCTTAGAACAAGCTGCTGATTTGTTGGAGAACAAAAATGTCTGATATTCGTATTCCGTTTTCTGTGTTTAAGAAAATTGCAAACTACATTAATACCTTTCCTGTTCAGGATCATCACAAGATTACTATTAGTGAAGACTTTTCTTCTGGTATTGGTGTTAGCTACGAGGTAAAGGTCTCAGAAACAAACGACGATGATATTCGTGGGTTTGAAGCAGGATCTTATGCTAAGTTTGCTGAGTTTGATAAGTGGTAAAATAATGCTTTACTTCTTTGAATAAGTATAGTATAATCATTATGTGATGAATGAAAGGATATAACGATGGTTATGAAAGCGATCTCTAACGAAGCTGAGTGTCGTCTGTGTGGTGATCAGATCTTCTCTGGTCATCGTCATGATTACAAGGAATGCAAGTGTGGCGCTATCGCTGTTGATGGTGGTCTTGACTATCAGCGTTGGGTTGGTCACATTGGCAATATTATTGATCGTTCGATGTGCATGTCTGAGGAAGCCATCAACGATATAAAGGAAGCTGTTACTTGGGGTCAGACTACTGGACGTAATGAGTTTGGTGTTGCCCTTGCAGTTCTTCGTGCCCTCAGAAAGAATAACCTTCTTGATGAGGCTGCATTTAAATGGAAGCAAGATTAAGATACATGCCAGTGTACCAACAAGGTATAGAAACCTGGTACATTTATGACACTCTTGAGAAAATACTTCTTGACTATTACAAGAGTTCGAGTTATACTGAGATCATAATTATGTGTGATAATCTCAACCAAGGTTGGGCGTATATTATGGAGAACAAAGAATGGATGGAGTGAAGAAGCGTTGGATTCCGAAGTCTAAGACCATTGAGATTATTCGGAATGTTATTCACGACAAGATCAGAGAAGATGAAAAGCTGTACTACGATCTTAAGGCTTTGCTCTGGGATCTAGAAGTTGAGATCGACCAAATTGTTGATGAAGCAATTTATGATGTTGTCGGCGATGTTGATGATTCTAACAAAACCTATGCTGATCTTCAGGAGTATATTGAAGAACTTGAGGGGGCGATCGATGAAGCCCATTATGTTATTAGAAAAGGAAAGTGGTGATGACCGATACATATACAGCTAGTGCAACTACTAAGATTAATCTTTCGTATGACCAGACAGTTGAGCTTCTGATCAAGTTTCTAGAAAAGGAATTTGATAGTTACGCTGATGGACTAAATAATCATTGTCGCGACTATGCTGATAATCCTGAAGAATATATTCTTGAAGACATCAAGGACAATATTAAGATTCTAAACTCTATCGAGCATGTGATTTCTTATTATAAGGAACCATAAAAAATGCAAGCCATTATGACTCTTACTGATGCCGCTCTAGAAAGAGTTAAGCAGATAATGTCTGAAAAAGAACAATCTGCCATTGGTCTAAAGATAGGAGTTCGTGGTGGTGGATGTTCTGGGTTTACATACACGCTAGAATATGCCTACGAAATAGAAAAGTTGGATGAGATTATCGAGAAAGATGGAGTTACTGTCTTGATTGACTCGAAAGCTATGATGTTCTTGATCGGCACTGAGATGGACTTTACTACAGATAAAATGAAATCTGGATTTGTCTTTAAGAATCCAAACGAAAAAAGCCGATGTGGCTGTGGTGAGAGCTTTCACGTATAAGGAAATTTTGTTATGTACATTAAAATGCGAAAGTATCCAGAGTTTATCGGGCATCGGCAGCTAGCCGATCTCGTTTTCTTCTGGATCAAGGACGACGACGATCGTGAAGAAGATACGATCAAGGACAAGTTTGCTGACTGGCTTTATGGTACTCATGAGACTCCAACTCGGTTTCATCGGTTCTGTGAATGGGTGCATAAGAAGCGCTGTGATCGTCGAGTGACTGTTCGTATTGACAAGCACGACACTTGGAGCATGTACAGTGATCTTGCTCTTATCATCCTTCCCATGCTGAAAGATTTGCAGGGCATCAAGCATGGTGCACCACATGTTGAAGACGTAGATGTTCCTGAGTATCTTCGTTCTACAACAGCACCCCCAAAGGAAAACGAGTGGGATCTCGACGATAGATGGTTTGAGCGTTGGGATTATGTTCTTGAAGAGATGATCTGGGCTTTTGAAGAGACCATCAACGATGATGATTTCGAATATGAACCTAATCATCATATTCTTCCTGATGGATCGCTTGGCGAATGGCAGGAGGACGAAGCTAAGGAATATAATGCCCGTGTTCAGAACGGTACTATCCTGTTTGGTAAGTACTTCCGTAACCTGTGGTGGTAAAATGACTGAAGAAAATAAATCACTAGTGGATGCTCTTGGAGAGCTTTCTGAAATTTTGAACAAGGCTCAAGAAGAAAACAAAAACTATCTTGATCAAATTCTTGAAGAAACTCCATACGATACTAAGCTAGCAGTCACTGCTTGGGTGATGAGACATATTTTGGATCATGCCATGGATGGTGGTTCTTATCGTTATCTAATCTATGATCGACTTGGCTTTGATATGGATGCCTATGGTGTTCTTCAGGAAGCTGGTGCTCTGACTATCTCTAACGAGTTTGATATTCAGAAGATGATTGATATCAAGGATCATGTAAGAGAAGAAAAGATTGAATCAATGAAGAAGCTGGTTGGGTTTTGTGACGAGCCTGAATGTTATATAGAAGCTGGTTGTGGGTTTCCAACTGATGATGGTTATCGTTGGACTTGTTATGAACATTCAAAATTTGCAACATAATTGAGAAACTAAATAATTGCATCTCCCCCTAAACGAGAGAAGCAAAAATGGATTCCCCAAAATATAGGTCCATCTTCATCAGCGACGTGCACCTTGGTTCAAGAGGCTGTAAGGCTGAAGAACTCTGTAACTTCCTTAAACATAACACATCAGAAAATCTATATCTGATCGGCGATATTATCGACGGTTGGAGACTCAAGCGTAAGTACTACTGGAATCAGAACCACTCAAACGTGATTCGTAGGATCCTTACAGCAGCTAAGAGAGATACAAAGGTACACTATATTGTTGGTAACCATGACGAGGCTCTTCGTCCGTTTCTGAGATACGACATAGCCCTCGGCAACATTGACATAATGAATCGTCACACTTATTGGGATCTACACGGTAGACAGTTCCTTGTGGTTCACGGGGATATGTTCGACTCAATGATGCGCCACGAGAATAAGTTTTGGATGAGCATCGGCGATATGGCATATGATATGCTAGTTGTTATCAATACAAAACTTAATGTTGTTCGTTTGGCTCTAGGTATGGATTACTGGAGCATCTCTGCTTTTCTTAAGAAGAAAACTAAACAAGCTCTAGCATACATCACTCGTTTCGAAGATCTGATCACAGAGTATTGTCACAAAAATAATTATGATGGTATCATCTGTGGTCATATTCACACGGCTGAGATCAAACTTATCGAAGACACTATCTATATGAATGATGGTGACTGGGTTGAGTCAATGACTGCTCTGGTCGAAACTCATGAAGGTATTTGGCAGATACTCGAATATCAAAAAGATGGTACCATGAAAGTGATTAGGGAATATTAATGATCTGTATAGTTACGGACGCATGGTCGCCGCAGATTAATGGTGTTGTGACTACGCTTTTAAATCTTAAGAATCAGCTCGAGAAAGATGGACAGGAAGTTTTCATTATTGAACCTTCAATGTTCAAAACTTTCACGATGCCTGGTTATAAAGAAATCAAAATTTCATACGAGCTTCGTCAAGTACGAAAGCTGCTAAAGTTTTATAATCCAAAACACATTCATATTGCTACCGAAGGACCGCTCGGTCTTGCTGCACGAATGTACTGTACTCGTAATAAGTTACAGTTTACTACTTCTTTTCACACTAAGTTTGCTGAGTTCATCAAGGCTCGTGTTCCTATCTTTCCGCTCTGGTTGGGTTACGCCTATCTAAAGTGGTTTCATTCAGGAGCGTCTAAGGTTCTTGTTACAACCAATTGTATGAAAGAAGAACTCGAAGCACGTGGGTTCAAGAACATGGTTGTGTGGACCAGAGGTGTTGACAGAACTATATTTAAGCCAAGATTAACAAAAAATAAAAAGGAACTTACACTTCTCTATGTTGGAAGAGTATCCCATGAGAAAAATATCAAAGAATTTTGCAGAATAAATCCATACGATTTTGGTTATAACAATGTACACGTGGTAGTTGTAGGAGATGGACCAGCAAGAAAAGAGTTAGAGGGTCACTGGCCACATGTTGAGTTTGTGGGCACAAAAACAGGAGAAGAACTTGCACAATTCTACCGTGATTCTGATATTTTTGTTTTCCCTTCTCTCAGTGATACTTTTGGTGTGGTCCTTATTGAAAGTCTCGCTTGTGGCACTCCCATTGCTACTTATCCTGTTACTGGTCCGAAATCTATAGTACGAGAAGGTATCAATGGATCAATGGATGAAAACTTAATAGTAGCTGTTATAAATTGTCTGAAGATGGACCGAAAGAAAGTTTATGAAAGCAGCAAAGACTACACATGGGAAAGATGTAAAGAGATCTTTCTGGAAAATTTGATTCCAATTGAAGGTTGACAGATGGATCCGTATCTTGTTTTAGGATTGCCGAAAGATGCAGTTCTTTCTGAACTAAAAACATCATATCGCACACTGGCTAAAATATACCATCCAGATCTGCCTACTGGATCTGCTGATAAGTTTAGAGAACTAACAAAGGCATATAAAGCACTTCTTCCTGTCGTTAAGGATGTTGTTATACATCGTGCTTCTCCCAAAGAAAAGAATGCCCCAGCAGAAGATACATTCTTTAGGATTCTTGACGGTAAAGCATTATTTGAGCATGTTGATTTTATCGAAGACACGATCCCTGCCAGATCACGATTTAAGTTTATAAGAGGCATGAAAGAGTTCTCGGTGTTCTTCGAAGAGGAGAAAAAGCTCCCTTTCACGATACAAATCGACAACCTAGTATTAAAATTTGTAAATTCCCAAAAAAAACCCTTTACAAAAATGAAAAGATAGGGTATACTTATACTATAGTTAAACGAGGAAACAATGGAAAAGATTGTAACATATCCCTTCGTCAAGGTAGCAGAACTACCGGAGCAAACTATTTACGCCCAGCGAACACTTGCTGGTGGGATTGCATACTTTACAGACGATTATGGCTTTATGTCTGAGATCGTTGATATGACAGTCGTCAACGAGTATACTCTCAAAATTATTATCGAACTTCATAATCATCTTGGTCAGCGGAGCATTTCTTCTACTGGAACACGATTTGATATTATGGAAATGAAGGAACGTGAAGCGATCAAGGAGACGGGTTTCCCGATTGTGTAATGAGCGAGCAATTATTTTTGGAACGTCTGCATTCAGCAAACACAGCTAAAAAGAATGCTAAGACTAGATGGGCTAAACGCTACTGGCGGACAGTAGTTACCCAACTGAAAAATCATCGGAAATTCTATTCAGAGAGTTAGTAAGGAGAAAGAAAATTAATATCTTTTTCATTGACCGAGACCCAGTCCAAGCAGCCAAGTGGATGGTTGATAAACATGTCGTTAAGATGATCCTGGAATCAGCTCAGCTCTTATCTACTGCTCACCGTGTTATTGATGGTGAGATGGTAATGGGAAGTTCTGCTAGTGGGCGCAGAGCTAAACGCTGGATGCTTTCTGATCATCGTGAAGAGATCA
>Ga0209296_1002091_pt1 | contig 14547 bp, 9 predicted proteins | sample S_130206_EF_Meta_FD_187319 | JGI IMG/M metagenome (GOLD analysis project Ga0209296, IMG submission 187319) | Freshwater microbial communities from Lake Simoncouche, Canada to study carbon cycling - S_130206_EF_MetaG (SPAdes) (version 2) | ecosystem: Environmental > Aquatic > Freshwater > Lake ...
GCCTTTTCCCAGGTCGCCATCGAGCGAGCGGAGCCGAACTGGTTACTCACGCCGACGTAGACGACGTGCCAACCTTTCTCGACGAGGCCGTCTTCGAGCGACTTGAGATGCCCGCCGAACTCGCCGATCCAAAGCCAAGGCTTACCAGGCGCGGCTTTCTCCGGGACCTTCACCGTGACGGCTTTACCGTCGATGGTGAGTTTTTCGACCGTAGCGGCCGAGGCGACGGCGCAAAAGGCCAATCCGAGCAGAGCGAGGAGGATGCGGGGCATGACGGTTTAATAAGTGCAAAGGTGCAAACGTGCAAAGGTGCAAATGTGACGACGGCTCCCGATGCCTTAACTTTTGCACTTTTGCACAGGGGCTTTGCCCCGATTTGCACTTTTGCACCTGCGCCGGCGCACCTGCTTCTTGCCAGCAGGGGCAAGTCCACCCTATCTCTTCCTCCTATCCATTTATGAAACCCGTACTTCTGGTGATCCGCGACGGTTGGGGCGAAAACCACAACCCAAAGCACGACAAGTTCAACGCCGTGAAGCTGGCGAACATCCCGGTCTCGCGCGGCCTGACCCAGGATTGGCCCCGCACCGAGATCATGGCCCACGGACTCGATGTCGGCCTGCCGGTCGGCATCATGGGCAACTCGGAAGTCGGCCACCAGAACATCGGCGCCGGGCGCATCGTCGACCAGGAGATCGTCCGCATCGACAAGGGCCTCACCGATCCGGCCGCCATGCGCCAGATCAAGGCCTTCCGCGGTCTCGTCGAAAACGTCAAGGCCACCGGCGGCGCGGTCCACCTGATGGGCCTCTGCTCGGAAGCCGGCGTCCACTCCACCCTGCCCCACCTCTACGCCCTCCTCCGCCTCCTGAAGGAAGAAGGCCTCTCCAAGGTCTACATCCACGCCTTCATGGACGGCCGCGACAGCCCGCCCACCTCCGGTCTCGGCTATCTCAAGCAGCTCGAAGCCGAACTGGTGAAGATTGGCATCGGTAAGGTCGCCAGCGTCGCCGGCCGCTTCTGGGCCATGGATCGTGACAACCGCTGGGAACGCGTAAAGACCGCTTACGACGCCCTCACTGGCGCCCCGGCCCCGGAAGCCGCCTCGGCCGCCGAAGCCGTGCAGGCCTATTACGACAAGCCGACCGACTCCAATACGACCGGCGACGAGTTCGTCCCGGCCACCCGCATCAAGGGTACGGCTTTCATCCAGGACGGCGACTCGGTGCTCTTCTTCAACTTCCGCGGCGATCGTCCCCGCGAAATCACCCGCGCCTTCACCGATCCGGAGTTCAAGGGCTTTCCCCGCGCGAAGCTCCTCAAAATCTTCTACGCCACCCTCACCAACTACGAAAAGGGCCTCTGCCCCAACGTCGTCTTCGATAAGCCCGCCAAGATGGTAAACATCCTCGGCGAGTGGGTCGCCAAGCAGGGCATCGCGCAGTTTCGCACGGCCGAGACCGAGAAATTCCCGCACGTGACCTTCTTCTTCAACGACTACCGCGAAGAACCCTTCACCGGCGAAGAGCGCGGCATGGCCCAGAGCCCGAAGGAAGTCTCCACCTATAACCAGAAGCCCGAGATGTCGGCTTCGCACGTCACCGAGATGGCCAAGGCCGCGATCCTCTCCGGTAAGTTCGGCCTCATCGTCGTCAACTACGCCAACCCCGACATGGTCGGCCACACCGGCGACCTCGCCGCGGTCTGCAAGGCCTGCGAAGCGGTCGATAGCGGTCTCGGAGTCCTCCTCGCCGCCATCGACCAGGTCGGCGGCAAGGCCCTCGTCACGGCCGACCACGGCAATGCCGACCAGATGTGGGAGCCGGAAGAAAACTGCGCTCATACGCGCCACACGCTCAGCCCCGTCGAGGTCGTCCTCTACGGCGCCGGGTGCAAAGATCTCAAGACCCGCCCGACGGGTCGCCTCGCCGACGTCGCCCCGACCCTGCTCGCCCTCATGGGCGTGCCGAAGCCGGCCGAGATGACCGGCGAGTCGCTGATCGCGTAAGGGACGGCGAAGCCGTCCGTGCAAAGGTGCAAACGGGGCTATCGCCCCCGTGCAAACGTGCAAAAGTAAAATCCCGCACGGGGTTGGCCGTGCTCACACCTTTGCACTTTTGCACCTTCGCACTTTTGCACGCGGCGAAGCCGCTGATCAGGCCTTCAGGCCCGTCGCGAAACTGATCCCGAGCGAATCCCCCACGGCGCGGACGATCTCGATCTCGGCGGGCTCGGCCGTGCCGTCACTCAACATCGCCACGCAGCAGGCATTCAATAACTTACGCCGCATGAGATCGATAACACTTTTATCAGCAACCACGCGCAACGCATTTTCTACCTCAGCCAGATTGACCTGATCGGCCGGAATCATGACCAGACTAAGGTGCTTCATGCCCAATGCATTGGCACCCTTCAGGTAAGCCGCCGCTTGGGCGGCAGGACCTTCACTGGATGTCTGAACAACGGCCGAGAGGATAAGGGCGCACGACACTTGAAGATCGCCAACCGTACCTACCCGTCTCGGAACGGCAGAAAGATAGCGTAACATCGATGCATGGATGAGCAAAACCACGAGCCCGTCATCAGCGTGACAGCCTACCTGATTAATGGCTTCGCTAAACTCCACGACCTGAGCTGGCGAAAGCTGACGTAATGCAGGCATGGAAAGATCCAAGAGCGGCACCCGATGCCCTGGCGGCAAAGCCCGCAGCAAGCCCTCCAACTTGATGGCCTCTTTCACGACTTCGCCCCCAGCGAGGCCGCCGGCCTGTTTCAGCTGCTCTGCCCGCAACGCAGCGTCCTGCCGGAGAATCAAACCTAGCACCAAGCCCATCGCACCGACAGGCGAGGATGCCGCTGCGCGCAAATCATCGGGAAATGTCCCCGTGAAACCGAAGGCACTTTGAACCTGAGCTTCGGTCAGCATCGTCGGCGCGGGCGCCCGAGTCGGGGGCACCACCACCACCTCCTCCCTGGACGCATCAATATGGGGAATCTTCCCGTCAAAATTCGGGTCGAGTCGTCTAATGCGATCACAGATAGACTCACGGCGAGCACCCAACCAAAAGAAGGAGTCAGGCGTGTCAGCGAAGAAGAGTTGCCGATACTTATCATCCGCCAAACGCTTAACGCGGCGGGCATTGGCGTAACCTACGACTTTCTTCAAGACCGGGACTAGGCTGAGCGGGTTACGCGTATAACGAACCGCGGCAGCGTCCGCTAAGTAGTTACGCTGCGTACCAACTGAGTCCGCAATGGCACTGGCCCAAAACAGGCCGAAACCGCTTGGCACTAGGATTGCGAGACCAGTCAGTAAGAGGAACCAAGCTAGTCCCCATGCCGGAAACTTACCATGTGATTCTATAAAAACAAATACCCCCGCGAAGATGAGCAATGCGGCCAACAGGAGGAGCATCACGGCTAACAGGAAAGGGGCCGCAAGGGCCGAGAGCACGCAGTTAATCCGCATGGTCAGCCTCATGTCACCGTTACCGAGATGGCTAAACTCACGGGCAACGACTGCTTGCAACTCATCGCGCGTAAGGCAGAGAAGCGATCCGCGGGTAATGCAAATCACGGCATCACTCACCGTATTCCCTGCGGCAAATGCGTTGATGTTATCATCATCGGCAATGACATAACACAACGGTACAGGCATCGCTGATGCTAGCGCCATCTCTTGCACGACATTCAGATACCTGCGCTCATTGATGTCCGTCGTATTGGGCGCAACCTCATGCCCGCCAAGACTAGCCGCAACCCCCCTGCCGTCATCGTATGAGAACAATAGTCCAGCAAGGTAACCACCCACCATGAGCAGCAAAATCGCCAGCGGTGAGAAGATAAACGCAAATAACGGCGGAACGAAGAACGAGCTTAAGCAGAGCGACGCTGAAATAAAAGCAAACACCAGCGGAATCAATATGATGAGTTTCAGCACCAGCTTCTTCGTGACGCCACGAGCGTCATCCTGGGCCTGGAAGAAATTGATCGTGGAGGCCATGGGGCCTATGAACCTGACGTGCGTCCCCTTTATCGCAATGGGCGATACTATTTATATTCATACTCTAAAGAAGCCGTCGGAGATGACCGGCGAGTCGCTGATCGCGTAAAGGACGGCGAAGCCGTCCGTGCAAAGGTGCAAACGGGGCTAACGCCCCTGTGCAAAGGTGCACAGGTGAAACACACCCGTAGGCTTACTTCGCTCTCACTTTTGCACTTTTGCACCTTCGCACTTTTGCACGCGGCGAAGCCGCTGATCAGGCCTTCAGGCCCGTCGCGAAACTGATCCCGAGCGAATCCCCCACGGCGCGGACGATCTCGATCTCGGCGGGCTCGGCCGTGCCGTCACTCAACATCGCCACGCAGCAGGCATTCAATAACTTACGCCGCATGAGATCGATAACACTTTTATCAGCAACCACGCGCAACGCATTTTCTACCTCAGCCAGATTGACCTGATCGGCCGGAATCATGACCAGACTAAGGTGCTTCATGCCCAATGCATTGGCACCCTTCAGGTAAGCCGCCGCTTGGGCGGCAGGACCTTCACTGGATGTCTGAACAACGGCCGAGAGGATAAGGGCGCACGACACTTGAAGATCGCCAACCGTACCTACCCGTCTCGGAACGGCAGAAAGATAGCGTAACATCGATGCATGGATGAGCAAAACCACGAGCCCGTCATCAGCGTGACAGCCTACCTGATTAATGGCTTCGCTAAACTCCACGACCTGAGCTGGCGAAAGCTGACGTAATGCAGGCATGGAAAGATCCAAGAGCGGCACCCGATGCCCTGGCGGCAAAGCCCGCAGCAAGCCCTCCAACTTGATGGCCTCTTTCACGACTTCGCCCCCAGCGAGGCCGCCGGCCTGTTTCAGCTGCTCTGCCCGCAACGCAGCGTCCTGCCGGAGAATCAAACCTAGCACCAAGCCCATCGCACCGACAGGCGAGGATGCCGCTGCGCGCAAATCATCGGGAAATGTCCCCGTGAAACCGAAGGCACTTTGAACCTGAGCTTCGGTCAGCATCGTCGGCGCGGGCGCCCGAGTCGGGGGCACCACCACCACCTCCTCCCTGGACGCATCAATATGGGGAATCTTCCCGTCAAAATTCGGGTCGAGTCGTCTAATGCGATCACAGATAGACTCACGGCGAGCACCCAACCAAAAGAAGGAGTCAGGCGTGTCAGCGAAGAAGAGTTGCCGATACTTATCATCCGCCAAACGCTTAACGCGGCGGGCATTGGCGTAACCTACGACTTTCTTCAAGACCGGGACTAGGCTGAGCGGGTTACGCGTATAACGAACCGCGGCAGCGTCCGCTAAGTAGTTACGCTGCGTACCAACTGAGTCCGCAATGGCACTGGCCCAAAACAGGCCGAAACCGCTTGGCACTAGGATTGCGAGACCAGTCAGTAAGAGGAACCAAGCTAGTCCCCATGCCGGAAACTTACCATGTGATTCTATAAAAACAAATACCCCCGCGAAGATGAGCAATGCGGCCAACAGGAGGAGCATCACGGCTAACAGGAAAGGGGCCGCAAGGGCCGAGAGCACGCAGTTAATCCGCATGGTCAGCCTCATGTCACCGTTACCGAGATGGCTAAACTCACGGGCAACGACTGCTTGCAACTCATCGCGCGTAAGGCAGAGAAGCGATCCGCGGGTAATGCAAATCACGGCATCACTCACCGTATTCCCTGCGGCAAATGCGTTGATGTTATCATCATCGGCAATGACATAACACAACGGTACAGGCATCGCTGATGCTAGCGCCATCTCTTGCACGACATTCAGATACCTGCGCTCATTGATGTCCGTCGTATTGGGCGCAACCTCATGCCCGCCAAGACTAGCCGCAACCCCCCTGCCGTCATCGTATGAGAACAATAGTCCAGCAAGGTAACCACCCACCATGAGCAGCAAAATCGCCAGCGGTGAGAAGATAAACGCAAATAACGGCGGAACGAAGAACGAGCTTAAGCAGAGCGACGCTGAAATAAAAGCAAACACCAGCGGAATCAATATGATGAGTTTCAGCACCAGCTTCTTCGTGACGCCACGAGCGTCATCCTGGGCCTGGAAGAAATTGATCGTGGAGGCCATGGGGCCTATGAACCTGACGTGCGTCCCCTTTATCGCAATGGGCGATACTATTTATATTCATACTCTAAAGAAGCCGTCGGAGATGACCGGCGAGTCGCTGATCGCGTAAAGGACGGCGAAGCCGTCCGTGCAAAGGTGCAAACGGGGCTAACGCCCCTGTGCAAAGGTGCACAGGTGAAACACACCCGTAGGCTTACTTCGCTCTCACTTTTGCACTTTTGCACCTTCGCACTTTTGCACGCGGCGAAGCCGCTGATCAGGCCTTCAGCCCTGTCGCGAAACTGATCCCAAGCGAATCACCCACGGCGCGGACGATCTCGACCTCGGCCGGCTCAGCCTTGCCGTCGTTCAGCATGGCAACGCCGCAGGCGTGCACGAATTTTCGGCGGTCGTAGACGCTCTGTCCGGCAATCACCGCCAAAGCTTCATCGACCTTGTGGAGGTCGATCAATTCGGCATCGAGCAACGAATCGGTCAGGCCAAGCAAACCGAAGACGCCGGCCCCCAACTGATAGGCGCGAGCCTGGGCCTCGGGTGATTCACTCGAAGTACGCACGACAGCGGAGAGTACGAGTCCACAGGCCGCGGGCAGGTCGCCGGCGCGGGACGGCGGATTCTTTTCCTTCGAAAGGTAACGGCGCATCGACGCCTGGATAAGCAGCACAATCAGCCCGTCCTCGGCATCATAGCCGACCTGGGCGATGGCGAGCCGGAAGGCGGCTTCCTGTTCGCGCGACAGCTGGCGCAACGCCGGCATGGAAAGATCGAGCAGCGGCACGCGCGAACCGGCTGGCAAGTCTTGGAGCAACGGCTCGAACCTAGCTGCCTCGCGGACGACTTCGCCGCCCGCGAGCCCGCGGGCCTTCTCGAGCTGGGCGCTGCGCATGGCAGGATCGCGTCGAAGAATCAGGCCGAGCACGAGGCCCATGGCGCTGACAGGGTCATCCGAGGCGGCACGCAGCTCATCGGGAATTCGCCCACGAAAACCAACGGAGTCTTGGATCTGCCGGTCCGTGGGCAGGGAGCGCGTCGCCTCCGGCAAGGTCGGCGGGGCGACGCGTGATGTAGGCGCAAATCCGGCCGCCGGTTCGTCCGCGACAACCTGCACTGGGACGACATCCGGGATGATGCCATCGAACGCTGGATCAATCAGCCGGATACGCTCGTTGATGGGCGGGTGCGTGGAGAACAGGAACTCCATGAAGCCACCGGACGAGGCGAAGAAGAGATGCTGCGATTCGAGCTCCGAGGCGGAAGCCTCGCGCTTGGCGCCCGACATGCCGGCGACCTTTTTCAGCGCGGAAGCCAACCCGAGCGGATTGCGCGTGAACTGGACCGCCGATGCGTCGGCGAGGTATTCGCGCTGACGGGAGACCGAAGCTTGGATGACCTTAGCGAAGAAGATACCGCCGGAGCCGATAATGAGCACGACCAGCCCCGTCAGGACCATCGCAAGGGTGAGCGGAAGCGAATCCTTATCGCCGTCCGAGGACTGTGCCCCGAGACGCATGAAGATATAGCCCAGTTGGGCGAGCGCAGTCAGGCCGGCGACGGCACCGATGATACGGAGGCTCAGCTTCACGTCGCCGTTACCGATGTGGCTGAACTCGTGGGCAATCACGCCCTGGAGTTCATCGCGCGTCAGATGGACAAGCGCTCCGCGCGTCACGCCGATGGCGGCGTCCTGCGGGTCGTTGCCCGCGGCGAAAGCATTGATGGTGGCGTCCCCGTCGATGACGTAGCACAGCGGTACGGGCAGGCCGGCCGCGAGGGCCATCTCCTGCACGACATTGAGGTAGCGGCGTTCGGCGAGGTCAGTAGTGCTGCCGCCGACCAAACGGCCGCCGAGGCGTTCGGCGATGGCACCGCCCCCTTTAGAAAGCTCAGCGATGCGGAGCAGGCTGCCGCCAATGATCACGAGCAGAGCCGTCCCGGTGGTCGCGAAGAAAAGCTTCGGCTGGAACCAGTTATAGCCGCCACGCAGGAACAGCTTGCCGTGCCCCAGCACTGCGACGGCGTAGAGCGAGCCGGTCAGGATGATAATCGCCAACACGAGCAGCACGACCAGCTTGGTCGTGCGTCCGCGGGCCTCATCCTGGGCCCGGAAGAAATTCATCGTGGCGGCCATCGGCCGTGGTCAGAGCCTCAGAAAGCGACCTTCGGAGCGATCTTTTCGACGGGATCTTCAATCTTGAAGAACTCGGCGGCGGCGAACCCGAAGGCGTTGGCGATGAAGACCTGCGGGAAGACTTCGCGGCCGTTGTTGTAGAACAAGACAGCGTCGTTGAAGGCCTGGCGGGAGAAGGCGATGCGGTTCTCGGTCGAGGAGAGCTCTTCCATCAAGCTGCGCATGGTGGCGTCGGCCTTGAGCTGAGGATACTGTTCGCTGACGACCATGAGTTTGCCGAGGGCGCCGCTGAGGCCGGCTTCGGCCTGACTGAGGTCGCGCATGGCGGCCGGGTCGTTCGGGTTGCCGGCGAAGCGGACGTTGGCCTGGGTGGCCTTGGCGCGGGCTTCGATGACGGCGGTGAGCGTACCGCTTTCGTGAGCCATGTAGCCCTTGGCGGTCTCGACGAGATTCGGGATCAGGTCGTAGCGGCGCTTGAGCTGCACGTCGACCTGGGCAAAGGCGTTCTTGCAGGCGTTCCGCAGGGCGACGAGGCTGTTGTAGATGCCCACGCCCCAGATGGCGGCGATGACGATGGCACCGACGATGATGGCGAGGATGAGGAGAAATGCGGGTAGCATGGTACGATTTAAGTTACCCGACCAGCCCAGCCCTGCAAGTCGTCAGGGGCTGGTCTTTTGATAATTTTACGCGTCAATTGGAACGCCCTACCCTACCCCGACGGGCTTTAAGCGGCCTTTTCCAGTTGGAGGCAGACTTCATCGATCAGGAACGCTGGCGTCGAAGCGCCGGCGGTCACGCCGACGGTGCCGAAGCGAGCCAGCGCGGCGAAGTCGAGTTCGGCGGCGGTCTCGACGTGGAAACAAGGCAGGCCCTGGATCTCGACGAGCTTGGCGAGTTTGACGGTGTTCGCGGAGTGACGGCCGCCGATGACGACGATGGCCTGGCAGCCCTGCTTCTGCAGTTCGAGGATATCGGCCTGACGATCCTTGGTGGCGCCGCAGATGGTGTCGAAGACGAGCGTCGGCGCAAAGCGGGCCTTCAGACGCGCGGCTAGCTTCTCAAACTCGTCAGTGAACATCGTCGACTGCGAGACCATGCAGACCTTCGGGCCGAGATCCGGTAACGCATCAATCTCGGCTTCCGAGGTAATCACATGTCCCTTCCCTTCGGCGTAGCCAAGCAGGCCGATGACTTCAGGGTGCTTGGGATCGCCGAAGATGACGGTGGCGTAGCCCTTGCGCGCATGCATACGGACCTTGCCGGCGATGATGCCGACGTCGGGGCAGGTGGCGTCGCGAAATTCCATGCCGAGCGACTTCAGGTATTCGCGGCGTTCAGGAGAGATGCCGTGTGCGCGCACGACCATAACGGCGTCGGCGTCGGTGGACTTCGAGACCTCGAGCTTCGTCTCGCTGCGGTAATCGCCGACCTCACGGATGCCCTCGCCAGTGAGGACTTCCATCATCTGGCGGTTATGGATAAGCGGCCCATCCGTGTAGACGGGGTGACGTCCCTTCTGGGCGTATTCACGGGCAATATCGATGGCGCGTTCGACGCCCCAACAGAAACCCGCGGACTTGGCTCGGATGACCTTCACGGCTTTAAGGTGCGGGCAAGCCCGCCCGACTCAAGCAAAGTCCCGCCTTACTTGGCAGGGACGCCCCAAACTTCGGTCTCGATATAGTCGTTCGAGGGGCCAGCGGAGTTGCCCTTGGAGTAGAAGCGTACGTAGCGACCCTTGACGGCCGGGACAGCAATCACGCGGCCTTCGTTGGACTCGTAGTAGCAGTAGTCCTTGCCCTTACCCAGGCCGAGTTCGCCTTCGGCGTCGTTGTTGTAGACGGTGGTGACGTCCTTCTTGAAGGCGGAGTCATCAGAGATCTGGATGATGACGTTGAAATACACGCGGCGCTCGCGGTGGAAGTGCCAGAGGGCGATCGCGCTGATTTCGGCGGACTTGGCCAGGTCGACCTGCACCCAGTGGGCGCCGCGGGGGAGTTCGACTTCGAATCCTTCTTCGCCGCCCTTGTCGCCGTCGGTGAGGTAGGAGAAGTCGCCGGCGGCGGCTTCACGGGCGCTGGAGGTCACGTTGCAGCCCTTGGCGAGGTTGACGGCGGCGGCGGGCACCTTGGGCAGCTTGCGCGGAGCGGAGGAAATCGGCTCGAGATTGTTAATTTTCATCGGTCGCGGCGTGCCGAGGGCGACGGACTTAGGCAGGACCAGCGGCAGCTCCTTATCTTCGGCAAAGAGGCCGAGCGGGAGGACGAGGAGGCAGAGAGCGAGGGGCTTCATGGGAAAGAATGTGGGGTTAAGACAACGGAAACGGAGCCTGGTTTCAAGCCTTCGGGGCTTCGAGGGTGCGGACCCGGCGATGCTTGAGCGGGAAACGCAGGATTACGGTCGTTCCGACATCCGGGGTGCTCTGGATATCGACCGTGCCGCCGTGAGCCCGCAGGATGCGGAGTAGGATCAGCATGCCGATACCACCGCCGGAGGCCTTGGTGGTGTAATAGGCGTCGAAGACGCGCGTTAGCTTGTCAGCCGGGATGCCCACGCCGGTGTCGCGAATAGAAAGTACGATCCACTCGTCGTCGGACGTCAGCTTGACGTGGATATCGCCGCCACGATCCATGGCCTCGAGCGCGTTCTTCATCACGTTGAAGATCGCCTGTTTGATCTGGTTACGGTCGCCGAGGATCAGCGGGAGCTCGCTGGGGACGTCGAGCGAGACGCGGACACCGAGCTGCTCCATCTGCTCGCGGAGAAGACCCGTGGCTTCCGCGACGATGGCTACCAGATCGGTGTCGGTGAGGTTCGGCGGCGTCTGACGGACGGCTCCAAGAAAGTCGCGGACAATGCCGTCGAGGCGGTTGATCTCGCTCTGGCAAACCTCCGCAGCCTTACGGACCTTGGCGGCGGCAGGCGAGTCGCCGAGCTTGGCGGCTTCGCGCTGCAGGAGCTGGAGATGGATGCCAATCGCGTTCAAAGGATTGCCAACCTCGTGGGCGACGCCGGCGGCAAGGGAGACGATGGAGTCGATGCGCTCGCTCTCCACGCGGTCTTCGGTCTGGACGCGTTCCTTGGTGACGTCGCTGAGCACCGCCACGCGGCGGGCGCGTTCCGCACCCTGCCGCTCGCCGACGCGAGTCAGGTGAAGATTAAGGAGACGAGGCTCGGGATAACGGACCTCGAGTTCGCGGGAGAGAGCGCCGACGGTCTCGGGCAGCTCGAGCGCCTGGGCGATATCGGGCGAAAGGCGGCGCAGTTCGGCGCCATTGACGTCCTCTTGGCTCACTCCGAGGAGGCGGACAGCGGAGGCGTTGGCGTATTCGATTGCACCGTCATGCGAGAGGACGAGCACGCCTTCACGGAGGGTATCCAAGACCGTCTCCATGAGGTCGCGTTCGCGCTCAAGGCGGCGGGCGAGAATCGCGAGGTTCTGCGCGTCGAGGTCATCGATGCGGCCCAGCACGCGATCCAAGGGACTAAAGCGACGGCGAGCCATGTCAGGAGGCACGCGCCGCAACGAGGCGGGCGATCACGTCGATGAGCTGACGGGCCACGACGGCCTTGGAGGCCGGACCGAGGACTTCGCGAAAGCCGTTTCGACCGAGGACGATAAGTTTGTTATGGTCGGAACCGAAGGCGCCTTCGGAACCGGCGACGGAATTGGCGGCAATGAGGTCGAGCCCCTTGCGCTCGAGCTTATCGAGGGCGTTGGCCTCGACGTTCTCCGTCTCGGCAGCGAAGCCCACGAGAAACTGATCAGTGCGGCGTTCTTCAGCGAGGGCGGTGACAATATCGGGGACTGGCTCGAGTTCGATGGTCAGGCCCTCGCCGTCCTTCTTCATTTTCTGCGGCGCAGTCGCCTTCGGACGCCAGTCGCTGACGGCGGCCGTCATGATCAACACATCGCACGGGCCGAACAAGGCATCGGCCTGGCGCTGCATCTCGGCGGCGGTGACGACTGGGTAGACCATCACGCCAGCGGGCTCAGGCAAGGAGACCGGTCCGGCGACGAGATCGACCGACCAGCCGGCTTCCTTCGCCGCCGTCGCCAAGGCGAAGCCCATCTTGCCCGTCGAAGGGTTGCTGATGAAGCGAACCGGATCGAAGAACTCGCGCGTAGGACCGGCGGTGATGAGGCAGCGGAGGGACAAGGTGGGCTGAAGATGGCAGATGACGGAGGACAGAGGGCCGATGAAGGCCGATGGCTGCCAGAGACGTCACCTTGGCCGAGGATGGGGGCGGAAACAATAGAGAAGGGGTAGGGGTAGGGATAGGGGTGGGGGTAGGGCAGGAAAGGCAGAGAGAACAATCATTCCCGGGTGGCGGGTGGCAGCCCTAGGTGGCGGGTGGCAGGAAATAATCCCTGCACCCGCACCTGAACCTGAAGACCCGAACCTGACACCCGACGGCCGAGACCTGTGACCTGAAATGAATCCACCCCAGCTAACCATCCGGTCTCCGGTTTCCCTTTGAGTGATGTGTCCCCGCCACCTGCCACCCGTGGCTGCCACCCGCCACCTGAAACGACTGCCTCTCACTTTTGCACCTAGGGCAGCACGCGGTGCTGCCCCTATCTCAACCCCCTCCCCTCCCCCTTGCTTTATTTCCCTCTCCCACTCACATTCCCGCCATGGACATCTTTCTGGCGACGGGCAACGCGCACAAGGCCGAGGAATTCGGCCGCATGTTCGCCAAGGCACGCCTCGATGTCCGCGTGCGCTCCGCAAAGGAGCTCGGTGGCATGCCCTACGTGGAAGAGATCACCGGCACCTTCAACGGCAACTGCCGCCTCAAGGGCGAAGCCCTGCGGGCCATCGCCCCCCGTAAAGCCTGGGTCCTCGCCGACGACAGCGGCCTTTGCTGCGACGCGCTGCAAGGCGGACCGGGCGTGGACTCCGCGATCTACGCCGGCGTCGGCGCGACGGATGCGCAGAATCGCGCGAAACTCCTCGAAGCCATGAAGAAGGCCCCGCTCCACAAGCGCGGTGCACGTTTCGAATGTCACCTCGCGCTCCTCGGACCTAATCAGGAAGTTGGCAAGTTCGTCGGTCAATGCTGGGGCAAGATTCTCGAAGCCGAAGTCGGCACCGAAGGCTTCGGCTACGATTCTCTATTCGTGCCTGCCAATGAGGATCGCACCTTCGGTGAACTCAGCGCTGCGAAGAAAGATTCCATCAGCCACCGCGCCAAAGCCTTCCAGCTCATGGCCGCGTGGATGAGGGAGAATGGGGTCGCTTAAGGGTAATGATGCATTGAGGTAGGGGCGCCACTGCGTGGCGTCCGTGGGCGGACAAATGTAGTGAGGACGGAGACACGCCCGGCTCAACCTATCCTAAGTTGCGAACGGACGCGACGCAGTCGCGCCCCTACCCGTTAAAAGAACACCGCTTCGGATAGAGCTTCGGGGGCGGCCATCAGCGCGACGCGCTGGGTGACGGGCTCCGACTGGCGGCTGCGCGTGAAAGTGATGATCGCGCGCGTTCCCTTGTCGGCATGCTCCCACGAGAAACGTGCGCCGTCGGCGTAGACCCATTCGGCGTCGAGATTATCGCCAGGCGGCGGCTGCGGGGTGGTCGCGAATTCGGCGGCGAGGTGCGAACGGGAAAGGCCGGCGCAATGCGTCAGGCAGCCGCGCATCCATTCGAGCAGGCCGGCGGCCTCGCCGCGGAGACCAGTGCCGTGATTGACCGTGACGGAACGCAGGCCGCGGACGAGTTCGGCCGGGGCGTGCGCGGCAAGATACTGGCCGAGCGCCTGGCGCACCGGCAAGCAGCGCGCGACTGCGAGGTCGCGGACGGACTTCGGATTAGGGAACGCGAGCTTGAAGAACTCATCGCCCACAAGGGAACGATCGGCGACGACGCGGCGACAGCGGGAAGTCCACGCGAGCCACGGCTTGAATTCGTCGACGGTCACGCCGTGGGCCCAGACATTGACCGGAAGATCGCCTTCGAGCCAGGTGGAGACCAGCGATTCGAGTTCAGCGGTGGGCGCGCCGTGCGCAAGCATGAGCGCCTCGCAGCAACGCTTGCCGCGGCGGGATGGGTCGAAGAAGCAAAGGACATTGACCTTGGCCTCGAGCGCGGCGGCGGCCTCGGCGAGCGGACGCGCGGCGAGGATCACGAGGCGGCACGGATAACGCTGAGCAAAACGGATGGCTTCGTCGAAGCGGGCCTGGGCATCTTCGGGCGTGACGCCTGCGCCAAACATCAGCACGAGATTCATCTGCGAAGCGCGCGCGGCTTCCTCGCCTTCGTCGGCCCATGCTTTATCGAGCGACGGGAGGACGGCGGAGATCTT
>Ga0209296_1002092_pt1 | contig 14546 bp, 19 predicted proteins | sample S_130206_EF_Meta_FD_187319 | JGI IMG/M metagenome (GOLD analysis project Ga0209296, IMG submission 187319) | Freshwater microbial communities from Lake Simoncouche, Canada to study carbon cycling - S_130206_EF_MetaG (SPAdes) (version 2) | ecosystem: Environmental > Aquatic > Freshwater > Lake ...
AGAACAGATAATATTGATTATTCGGTAACCAAAGAGTACGGGTTTGTCCTTGAGTCAGACACTTTTGGATTTTATGATTCTGAATTTGACGAGGAGGAAGATTTATTTGAAGAAGACTCTAAAATTGAATTGGATGAAGATGAACTTATTTCGTTTTTAAATGAATATTACGAAATAAATCCAAAATCACTACCAAAACCTGAATTGTATTAAGGACCAACCCTTGTTAGGTATAAAGTCATAACTTGTTTCTCACCAAACTTGCCTTTAAACCATGCACCAGTGCTTTTTAGTTGGAGCGATTCAAAACCATCATCTTCAATTAAAAAGGTTAATGTTCTAGCAGAACCATCTACGGTAATATAATCAAATTGTAAGAACCCGTTATTATAAGAATTGTTGGATAATATCCTGTAAAAAATTTCATTTGGTGATGACCCATATTGCCAAATATCAGAACCTGTCGGACTAACACCTAATTCATTCATTCTTACAGTTGAATAATCAAAATGTAAATAAAAACGATTAATTACAATTGAATCTATTGGGTCGGGTAATACTGAGTTAACATACGTAGACCCAATAGTATATAGTGAATCACGGTTTGTATTTTGGTCAACACTCGTTATATCCAATTTAGATACAACATATTTTCCACTTAAAGTTACATCACTTGTTTCAACAACAAACTTTTCACAAGAAGTTAGTAAGAATAAAACCAACATCAGATATATTTTTCCCATGCGACAAATATAATAAATCTTTTCCAATAACAAAAATATTTATTAATATGAATTTAGACGTAGATTTTTTAATAGATTTTTTCAACAAGTATTCGGATAAAGAATTTAAAGAAGAAATGGGAGAACAAGAAGCCGCCGCAGCTGCCGCACCATCATCGGCACCATCTTCAGGTGGAGGTGGAGGAAATGTACCTAAATGGTCAGATTCATATCAAACAAAAAGAGGTAAAGCAAATCCATTAACAAAATCAGGTGAAAAATGGGAAACAGGTTTAACCAGAGGAGCCGCAAACCAAATTTGGTAATTACATGATATTTATAATAAAAAAATGAAAGAATTAGATTTTTACATATCAAAAAACGGTAGATATATGATGTTAGAAAACGTTGTATATGATGCAGTTAAAGATAGACATGCCCATATTGATGAAATTAGTTTTTCGGATTTAATAGAAATTATTGGTGAAAACGTGAACTTCATGGTTCAAAAATTAAACTCAAACATATCTGAAATTTCATCATTTACAAGAAAAAATGTTTATCACGTTTTAGAATATTTTGAAACGGACTCAAAATTATCATTAATGGTAGAATATGAAACAAAGTTTGGTTCTTTATTGTTAACTGAAGGTACCGTTGATAGAAAAAAACTTATTGAAGAGACTTGGGTTTGGATTAAAGAAAAAACACAAATTTTAGAACAAACTTTAAATCCTTTTAATAAAGATTTTTATACATCGTCTAATTGGAAAAAGGCGGGTGAGGAAACTTTAGATGCTGCCAAAAACGTTGCAACAGGTGTTGGTAATTTTGTTAAAGACCCTGTAGGTACTACAAAAAAAGGTATTCAGTGGGTAAAAGAAAATGGATTCCCTGCAATGATGGAAAAAATTAGAGACGGGTTATCAAGTGGTACAGGAATTGCTATTCAGATATTTGCGCAAATGACTGGTGTTGGTAATATTGGTGTGGGAATTGTTTGGGGGTCAATGTTATTATATGATTTATGGAAAGTTTTCACAGATAAAGATTGGAATTTTTTGGATATTTTATTTGATGCCTTGGGAATACTATCAACAGGAGCTGCGAAAGGTTTAAAATTTGCAGCACAAGAAATTGGTGTTACAGGTAAAGGAGGTGCCGCAGGATTAAAGTCAGGTATGGCTAAATTGGCAAAATCACCAAAAACTGCAGGATATATGAAAACATTGTCAAATGGAATATCAACAGTTATTGCTTGGCTTGAAAAATCGGGAGCTTGGTTATCAAAAAATTTAGGTATAAAATGGATATCAGATGTTTTAGGTAAGGCAAAAACATGGATTGTTGAAAATATTACAGGGCCAATTAATACTTGGGCTAACGCTAGTAAAGCAACTAAAGGAACTAAAGCTGTTGTTACCGCAAAAGCCCAAACTGACGCTATTGGTGACATTGCTTCTACTGAAACAGGTCAAAATATTATAAATAAAACAAGCAATTTTGTAAATCGTGTAACAGGTAAAATAAATCCTGAAGACATGTCATCTTCAATTGCAACGCAATATAGTTTTAAATAAAAAAAATTAAAATGGAAAATAAATCAAATAACGTATTAAATAGAGTTTTATTATTAATGAATTACGATTCAAGTAAAACTTTAACTGAAAATTCAAAAGTTGTTGAAAGTGAATTTTCACAACAATTAAATGAGGCACCACCTAGATTAAAACCAACAACAAAACCTAATTTAAATGCTGCTAAAAACATAAAAAACGCAACTATAAATAAGTTTAAAATACAACATCAATCAAGTCCAAAAGGTTTAACTCCAACACAAAGAAATGCGTTTGGTCAAGAGTTATTAAAAAATGAAGTTTCAATTTATGCTAATACTAAATTACCAAATGGAAAATTTCCAAATGCTCAACAACAACAAGCATATGCCGATAAATTAGTTAAAACTGGTAAAATTCAAGGTCAAATTGATGTACATGCACCATCATCTGCCAAAACTACCGCAACTAAAGGAAACCAACAAACTCAGTCAAATAGACAAAGTCAAAATGCACAACAAAATGTTACGGTTAATGTTGCCTCACCAAAAACTAGAGGTCCTAAAACTAAAAAGTCAGCAAATGGTAATACAAAAAAATTAAATGGTGGTAATGGGCCAAAACCTGGAACTAAAACAATTTCACCTACAACTAGTTTAGGTCAAAAAATTATTAATTTGGCTAAAAATGGTTGGAATTGGAAAAAAATTGTTTGGACAGCAGCCAAATGGGGTGTTGGTATTGCAGCCGTTTGGTGGTTATTTTTTAGTGATGACGATGAAACTACTGTAGTTCCTGACGACATTCCAGTTACACCACCAACAGAGACAAGTACTTACACTGTATGTCCTGAAACACTACCTATTAAACAATATTGTAAAAATGAAACTATTAGAAGAGTCCAAGCTTGTTTAGGATTACCTGACAAATATCAAACAGGTAATTTTGGACCAATAACTCAAAAGGCATTAGAGGGTAAAGGTCAAGATGGGACAACAATAACAACTGAAACAATTATTGCAGTATGTGGTAGTTCAGATTTACCAACAACTGGTAGTACAGCAACAAACACAACAACTACACCTAATAACGTTACAGGATATGAAGATTATACAACAGATGAAATTGAAACATCTGTAGAACCTACAACAGGGTCACCAGCATCGGCGCCAGCATCGGCGCCAGCATCGGAACCATCAAATAATGTTGCAAGTGTACAACAAGGTAAAAAATCATTTATAGGACCATTAGACAATGATGAGGTTGAACAATAATTATTAAAATAACAAATAACAATATGAAACTAATATTTGAAGCTAACGAACAAGAGAAAAAAGAAATTCTTGAACAACATAATTTATTTAAAAAAGCACTTCAGTCTAAAGTCACAAGACTTATGGTAAACGAGCAATCTGAACCACTTAAAGGTATTGAATTTTTAAAGGCGGCTAGAGATAAAAAATGTAAAATTGCGGTTGGAGGTGTAATTAGAAGTGCGCCTGGCAAACCAAGTGTTTTATATAAAATTGCGGATTATGATTCTGCTAATGGATACTTTAAAAAAGGTGATGAAATATATATTAAAGATGATTATACTTTTGATGTTGTAACAACAGACGCCACAGGTAATAAAACAAAATCTGTTCAAAATAAAAAATGGGGTTGTCCAGCAATGACTGCGGATGCTGAATCAGCGTCAAAAACAAACACTGAAAGAACAAAACTAGAAGGTGATTGGAAACTAAGAAAAGATATTACGGATACCGACGAAAACGTTGAAAATCCTGAAATGTATGAAAAGAAAGTTATTAATGGTATAGTTTATTACAGAAGTTTATCAGGTGCAGGAATTCAGGCGGCTTTAACTGAAAGAGGAAAACAAATATTTGATAAATACGTTGCTAATGGTGGATTAACAGAAAAACAAGTTGGACCTGAAGAATCAAAAACTTATGTTAAAGTCTTGATAGGTTCAAAACCTGACTTTTCTGCTGATTTTTATATGTATTTTGACCCTCAAAAAACAGTTAGAGACCCATCAATTGCAACAAATATTCAAAAATCTATTGAGCAAACAATTCCTACAGACAAGAAAGATTGTAAGACGAATATTGAAAATTATTACACTAACTATAAAAAGAAAAGAATGATGGAGCCAAATCAATTGGCAGCATTAAAATACAAAGTTCAGGCATGTAAAAATGAGTTTTATGGTGATTGGGGATTCTTAGGTGGTGGAAAAATGGATAAAATATTAGATATAATGAGCGGCGGAATTGGTGGACCATCAAAAATGGGTGAAGATGCTCAATGGAGATTAAAATAATTTAGAATTATGTTAGAAAAACAAATTAAAAAGTCTTTAATTGAGACCAAAGAAAGAAAAGAAAAACTTTTGATTGAGGAAAAATTAATCAAAGATAGATTTTCTATGATACTTGGAGGTATTAATAGTGAAAAAGATTTTAAAAAATTATCTGAAGATAAACAGATTAAATTAAGTTTAAAAATTATTCAAGAATTTTCTTATTTAGAAAAAAATGGATTAATTGTTGAACAAGATTTAGGTTCATTAATGAGTAAATTATTTGGCGGATGGTTTGGTAATATGACTCAAACAATTTTTGAACCAATGTTCAATAAATTGTTAACTCCATTGTTTGGTGAAGGATTTTTTAAAGATTTTTTAGTTTCATTTCTAACATCAAAACCATCTGAAGTCATAAAGGCATTTAATGATTGTAGATTAATGACAAAATTAGTTGCTGAAGGTGTTGCTGAAGCAATTGCAATGCAAGTTGGAAGAAGTGAAGGATATACTGGTGTAGGGTACGCATTTATTAGAAATAGTATGGCGGATGTATTAACAGGAAGTGAATTTATAACAGGTATTGAAAAAGGTCTTGGAAACACAGTTTGTGGTATACTTGGTAAATTTAGTAATAACGCGAAAAAAGTAGTTGAAAAAGTAAAAGGTGATAGTAAAACTGCGGTTGGAACAACTGCAACTAATGTTGCTGATACCGCTAAAACAGCCGCAACTAATGTTACTGATGCCGCTAAAACAGCAGTAAATACTGTAAAATCTGCAATAGGTTAATACAGGAAAAGAGATTCAAAGAGTGAAGACTCTTGAATATAAATGAGAACTAAAACTAAGGGGGTGTTTCAAAATCTCAAAAAAAGAAGGGTTAATTACCCTTCTTTTTTGTTTTAACAATTTCGTCAATAATACCGTACTCAAGAGCTTCTTCAGCACTTAACCACAAATCACGAGTTGCGTCATTCATAACTTGTTCCGCAGGTTTACCACAATATTTTCCCAACAAATCAAATAGGATGTTGTTAACTTTTTCCCACTCCATCATGTTGATACGAGCGTCTTGAATGTTTCCACCTGCACCACCTGAAGATTGGTGTAACATTGTTCGTGAAAAACGAAGTGATGAACGTTTACCTTTTGTACCTGCTCCAAGTAATACCGAACCCATTGATGCTGCCATACCTGTGTTTACCGTTCTAATGTCGCATGAGATGTATTCCATCACATCAACCATAGATAACCCTGATTTAACACTTCCACCAGGAGAATCAATGTGCATTGTAATGTCGGTTTTATCAGTTGAATCCAAGAACATTAATTGAGCTTGAACGATTGTTGACATATTATCGTTTACTGGTCCTGCAACCCATAATAAACGGTCTCTCATTAAACGAGAGAAAATGTCCATTTGAGTCACCCTCATTTCCCTTTCTTCCAAAATGTATGGAGTCATTGATGATTCAATGTGTTGTGCAAAGTAATCCAAATGTGATGATGGTTTACCCAAATGTTTCGTGTAGTACGATTGAAATTCTTGTCCGTAATTCATATTCTTTTTATTTGTTTAAGCAAATGTAGGTAAAAAGAATTAAACCACAAAATTAATTCTTACTAATTAGAAAATTATTAATCACAACATGGTCTAAACCTGTTTCTAAAAAAGTTCTAATGGCATCATAAGGACTTTCTACTATAGGTTCTTTTGGACCGTTAAAACTTGTATTCAATAGTACAGGAACACCAGTTTTATTATAAAAACTTGTGATTAAATTATAAAACTTATTGTTATTTGATTCTGTAACGGATTGATGTCTTGCTGAGTAGTCAATATGTGTAACAGCGGGTATCTTATTTCTCCATTCTTCTTTGACAGATGTTGTTACTAACATGTATGGTGAATAAACATCAGATTCAAAAATATCTCTTTGATATTCAAATAAAACTGCAGGTGCAAATGGTCTGTACCACTCTCGTTTTTTAATATCGGCGTTAATATGACCAGTCATCCAAGAGTTAATTGGGGATGCTAAAATTGAACGATTACCTAAAGCTCTTGGTCCTATTTCTGAACCACCTTGGTACCAACCAATTACCATGTTTTGAACTAAAAGATTTGAAACATCTTCAGTTAATTCATCCATGTTATCATATTCTCTAAATTCTAATATTTTGTGTTTATTAATTGCTTCAATGACTTCTAATCTTGAATATGGTTTACCAATATACGGACTAAAAATTTCTGTTTCTTGAATGTCAATTAATTCTTGATACGCATACCAAGCACAACCTAATGGAATCCCACTGTCATCAGCGGGTGGTATAAAATAAGAATTTTCAAAGATACCTGAATTTAATATTTTTTCATTTGAGTTACAATTCAAAAACGAACCTCCAGCAACACAAACATTATTAGAACCTGTTAATTCTTTGGCTTTATTTGCCAACATAATAGAAACTCTTTCTTGTTCTCTTTGGTATATTCCAGCAACACACGCTTTAGAATAAAAATCTGACTTATAAGTTACTTTTGGATATATTTTTCTATTTGGAATAAAAATGTCGCCATCTTTCTCTACAATATAGAATGGTGCTTCATTAACAATATCTTGATTAGCATAAGATGCCAATCCCATCAACTTACCTGCTGGCCAAGTGTGACTATTTGGTTCATATATTAATTGTAAAGAACCTTCAGAATATAAAGTGCCAACTGAAACATCATCATCAGTATCTAAAGGAACTGGATATTTTATCCATTTTTTATAAACTTCTTTTTGAGTATTTTTTGTTAAATGGTAAATTGAAATCCCTTCGGACCAATCTTCTTCAAGGTCTAAACTTAATTCACCAATATTTGGATACCAATTTGGTAATTTATTTAAAGAATTTAAAACACTTCCCGATGCGTCCGCAACAATAACTGCCGCGTCTTCAAACCCTGAACTAAAGAATGATGAATAAGCATGTGCCAAGTGATGAGGAATAAATGTTGGAGGAACAGAAATACCAAAATAGTTTTTAAACTGTTCCTCAACATCATCAACAAGTTCTGTAGTACTATAGACAATGGAATTAATATCTTTAATTGTTATACCCAAATGATTTAGGCAATATAAGATGGATTCATAAGGTAGTGTACCACCTTGATATGCCCCATCATGTTTAATTCTTGATAATCTTTCTTGTGTTATACCAATAACAACTTTACCGTTTTCAATTATAACAGCACCTTTGTCGTGGCCAACGGAAAATCCTAATGTCCTCATTCAATAATAATAAAATTTAAAGTTTATTCTTGTGTTGTTTCAGGTTCTTGAGTTTCTTCAGGATTTGGTCCTAAATTAACCGCCATACCTTCTTCAACATCTTCGTCACATTTAAAAATGTGAATTTGATTGTTTTGTCTGAATACGATTACTTTTTTAACATCGTCTCCTAACTTAACATCTCCACTAACATCAACAACAATACCTTCATCTTCTTTAAAGATAAGTCCTAATGCTCTTGCGAACAACATTGATGCGTTTAATAAATCTTGAGGTGCATTATCTTGGCCCTCTTGTCCTTCTGGTGTTATGTAATTTTCCATAATTTAATTTTTCTTTTTTATAATTTTAGTAATTTTTTTTAATAAACAAAGGATTGTTGATAATCATTCCACACTTTATTTAACAATCCATTTTCATTTAATAATGATGGGACGTATGGTTTTACATTCATTGTCATCTTTGCTTCTTCAGGGGTCTTATTTCCCTTTTTAAGATTACATTTAAAACAACATGTCACTAAGTTAGTCCATTCATTACTACCACCTCTAGATTTAGGAATAACATGGTCTAATGTCAATTGTTTTTTTGACCCACAATAAACACATTCATGATTATCCCTTTTGTAAATTCTTGTTCTGTTAACCCTAATATTCCTTGTATTATATTTAATGTAATTTAATAATCTAATAATTAAAGGTCTAACATAGGTGTTATAACCTGCAGTGATAGGATTGTCGTCAGATTTTACAATCTCCGCTTTACCTTTATCTACAAGTACAAACCCCCTCCTTGTTGAAGTTATATTCAATGGGGTATAATCATAATTCAACACTAATACTCCGCTCATTTTTATAGTTTTTTAAAAGAATAGGTTATTTTTGTAGAAAAAACAAAAAAGGGATGAAAACTTTTTCACCCCTTTTGAATATAACATTTGTTTTTAGATTGTTTATGGTTAGAGATTTCCAATTCTCATTACACCTAAGTTCTCATTATATGACTTCAATTCCAAAAGACCTCTGAGGTTTTGTCTGTCATCATATCTATAAATATCTTCAAAAAACTTTGAAACTCCAAAATTGTTATTATATTTGTGACATGAAATTAAAAATTTATTTGGATGATGTAAGAACTCCTGTGGATAAAGAAGCGTGGATGGTTGTTAGAAATTATGATGAATTTGTAGATAGAGTTACTAAGGTTGGTTTGAAAAATATTGAGATTATTTCTTTAGACCACGACTTAGGTGATACTGCAATGGCAGAATGGCACAAGAATGTTTATCACAATTATTCATTGAATTATGATAACATCCAAGAAAAAACAGGATATGATTGTGCTAAATGGTTGGTTGAGCAGTGGATGGATGGACAACCTGTTGTTGATGTTTATACTCACTCTGCAAATGCAATTGGAAGTGCCAATATTATGGGTTATATCAACAATTATCGTCACGTTAATCGTTTACCTCAGAATTGTGTAAGGGTTCAAATTGAACATACCGTGTAATAAATTTTGTTAATATATTTAACTGTTATATATTTGCATCATGAAAAACGACCCAACAATCAAAACACAAGACCCATCTGAGAAATTCACATATACAACTGAAGAGTTAAATGAAATGAAAGAGTGGGATGTAACCTTAATGGACGGTTTAGAAGACGAACCACCGTACTACATTGAAGATGAATGGGATAACATCAACGGAGATTTGGTGTTATTCTAAACATCTTAATGGACCCTTAGCTCAGTTGGTTAGAGCGGCACACTCATAATGTGAAGGTCACAGGTTCAAGTCCTGTAGGGTCCACAAAAATTTTAAATTATGTATAGCGAAAAAGCAATGAAACGATTATCTATGGCAATATTAATAATCATATTATCAATGATTTTAATGGTGGTATTATCAGGTTGTAAATGGGAGATGAATAAAAAACCTGAACCAAACACGGTATCACAACCTGTTGAAATTAAACAACTTGGTACCTCTACAGAACCGTACGATAGATATTACCAAATTTACACTTTAGAAGGATGTGAATATATTGTTGTATCACCAGGAAATAGTCATTTTACTTGGGGAACTCACAAAGGAAATTGTAAGAATCCAATACACGAAAAAACAAAATGAAAATAGCGGTTATTGCTCACGACGGAAAAAAGGCTGACATGGTTGCCTTTGTTATGAAGAGATTGGAATTCTTCAAAAGGGTTGATGTTATTGCAACAGGTACCACAGGAAAACATATTGAACACGCAGGATTGGATGTTCAATGTATGAAGTCAGGACCACTTGGTGGTGATGCTCAAATTGCATCAATGATTGCCGATGGTGAAATATCTGGTGTTGTATTCTTTATTGACCCATTGGAAGTCCATCCTCACCAAGTTGATGTGAATATGTTGTTAAGGATTTGTAATGTGTACAATACACCACTTGCAACCAACTATATGACGGCATCATATATTATTTCAGGTTTAGAAAAAAAGTTGAATCAAGAGTTGGAAAATTCCTTTTAACCCATTATCTTTGTATTCTTAAAAAACCAAATTATGATACACATGCCAACAGCAAGCGCAAACGGAACGAGCTTTCACGGAAGCACATTTAAAGCAACACCAAAACAATTGGTTGAGGCAATCGGAGAAATTACGAATGGTAGAAGTGGTGATGGAAAAGTCACAATGGAATGGGTTAGAGAATTGGATAGCGCCGAAGTCATTACAATTTATGATTGGAAATACCGAAGAAAAATTGGAATGGATGAAGAAATTGAATGGAATATTGGTGGTAGAAACAAAAGTGCTACTGAAGAAGCAAAAGAAAAAATTTTAACATTATTATCAAAATGAAAACAATAATCGGAATTAAACTATTTTTAGTTTTGTGTTGTCAAACCACAAATGAGGGACAATACAGGTATGATGTAAAATCTTTGCAAGATACAACACAAACTGGTGTGATTTTTTCAGGGGTACATTATTCAGAAGGAGACACAATTAAACTTAAAACTTTATAAAATAAAATATTATGCCAGAATTTGACACATACGTAGATGTTGATGTAGATGAATTTTTATCAGCATGTAGTAAAAGAGAAATTACAGAACTTATTGACTCATTAATTGAAGATGGTCACATACCAGAATCTGCATCAAAAAAAGTTAATGATAATATCGGAGTATTGGAATCCCAATTCATTGAAAAAATGGACGGATTAAAAGAAAAATATTACCGTCTTTCACAAGAAGATGAAAAAACTTTGGGAGATTTATTCAAAAAATACCTGTAGGGGTTGATTTTTAATATTTTGGACTATATTTATAAGAACATTATGAAAAATTTGAACACACTTGATAGAGCGAATTTAGTACCGACAAATGACGGCACAGGGACTCTATGCAAATGTTCAGACAATAAATAATGGAATAGTAAAAGCCAAGATTTAGAAACCCTGAACAATAAAAAGTTCGGGGTTTTTTGTTTTTAAGGAGTTTTTTACTATCTTTGTAGTGTTCTTTGGCTTATGGGAAAATAAAACGGGGTGTAGCGTAGCTCGGTATCGCGCTTGGTTTGGGACCAAGAGGTCGTAGGTTCAAATCCTGCCACCCCGACGTAAATGTCTTCTTAGCTCAGTTGGTTTAGAGCACTTGACTGTTAATCAAGTGGTCCATGGTTCGAATCCATGAGAGGACGCAATTGCGAGTATCGCCTAGTAGGTATGGCACCACACTTCCAATGTGGAATAGGGTCGGTTCGAGACCGACTACTCGCTCAAATAGACTTTAAAAAGGGCCCTTCCGTGTTTGGAGCGGCTTGCTGGGCCCGAGTCTATTTTATGTAACGCGAGAGTAGCTCAGTTGGTAGAGCACAACCTTGCCAAGGTTGGGGTCGCAAGTTCAAACCTTGTTTCTCGCTCAAGGGGTAAGAGATACCCAATAGATTTGGTACCGTTTCTTAAACAATGGTATAGTTGTTGCCTTCCACAACTTTAAAGAGGAGGTCGTCGGAGTATGGTCGTAACAAAACCACCGAGTATGTTTGATTTTAGAGTTCATGTGGTAAGACACTAATGGTTAGAGTTTTTAAGAAAACAAAACCGTTAAAATCCACTCACCATAATCTCAGGTGGGGAATTTTGGTTCGGTAGTTCAGCTGGTTAGAATGCCTGCCTGTCACGCAGGAGGTCGCGGGTTCGAGTCCCGTCCGAACCGCAAGATTTAGTTAGGGTCGTACCACATTGTGCCACGACTAAATAATAGGTAAAGAAAAAGAGAGGTGGTCGTGACTATTCTTTACCGTCAATGCCACCTTAGCTCAGCAGGTAGAGCAACTGACTTGTAATCAGTAGGTCGTTGGTTCGATTCCGACAGGTGGCTCAAAAATAATTTTGGCGATTCAAACTTTTTAATTATCTTTGTGACCTAATTTAAAACTATTAAAAAATATTATTATGAAGTCGTTAAAAAAATTAAAATTATCCGAGTTAGCAATTGCATTAGTTGTAACCGCTTGGGCTGTCGGAATGGTTGTAATTATCTACATGTCAGTTAAAGGTGAATTCAACTAATAGTTTGGGGTTGTAGCTCAGATGGCTAGAGCACTTGTTTTGCAATCAAGATGTCGTGGGTTCGAGTCCCACCTTCTCCACAAAAAATAAAAATATGGCACACCCAAATATACATGCAAAAAGTTCTGCCAAAAAGTTTGGTGGAAAACCTGAAGATTACATTCATTTACATGAGTGGTTGGATGAAACCAAAGGTTGGATGGGAGATTCTTTACATAGGATGTTCAGACATCATAGTGAAGGAATTTTTGAAATGCAACAAAAATTTGGTTCTGAATTCTTAAACAGTGATGGAAAAATTGTTTACACTCGTTATGTTGGAGAACAACATGTTAAAGAAGATTGTAATAATTACCTACCATCTGCAAAAGAATGGATGAATAATATTTTGGAAAATAAACGACCTCAGTGGATGTTGAGGACACTTAAAATAGAAGATTGATATTTATAGTTATGGCAGAAATTTTAACACCAGAAGAAAAAAAATACTTAAACAGAACTTGTAACTATCTTGCGTCATTAGGTATGACAGAAGGTACAATTAATATTGAATTGGATTCAGACCAATATGACTTATCACATGAAGATATTGATTGGAAATACGTTCAACATTTTGAAAATAACTATAGAGCAGAACTACCTGAAGGATTGGTACCAATTCTTAAAAAAGTAATGAATTATGTTATTGATGAAGGTGTATTTGATTCTCCTGATATGGATTCAATGAGTTATCAAATGATTGGTATTGAGATTGATTGTTCAAGAAAAGAACTTACCGTAACTCACGATTATTCTTATTATAGTAGAGACGAGGGTAGTTCAATTACATATGATTCTGACGAGGATAAAGCAAGATTTGATAAGTGGATGGAAGAAGACATGCAAGATGTTGAGGTTCCAAGTGAGGGTATTTTAACTCTAAGTTACAATGGTGGTGGAGATTCTGGATATATTGAAAGTTCATTTGATGAAACAAGTGATGCAGTTCCTGCCTCAATTGAAGATTGGTGTTATAGTCAACTTGAAAGTCATTTCGGTGGTTGGGAAATCAACGAAGGTTCTGACGGACGATTCATATTTAATTTCAACAATTCAACCGTTGAATTAGACCATACCTTCAACACAGAAGAAAACGAATCAAACACATTATTTGAAGAAAACTTTTCTATATAAGTTGTAATCTTCAAAACTATTTCCTACATTTGTATAACAATCAACGTTCTTAGATTAGTTGCTCGGGTGGTGGAATAGGTAGACACGCAAGACTTAAAATCTTGTGGACAGTAATGTCCGTGCGGGTTCGATTCCCGCTCCGAGTACAAAAAAACAATACCTTACGTAAGACAGATTAGCACTGTTGAAAGGAACCTTGGCTTCTCCGCGGAGTAATTACCGTAACCGAAGTTTTAAATGACCCAAGGTACTATGTAATGGACCCTGCTCTATGGTGCACTCATAACAGGTGATGGGGAACAAACCATCTATAAAATCTAAACCCACGGTGAGCGTGGAAGGTATTGTTTTTTATTTAATGGTCTCATAGCTCAGCTGGATAGAGCAACGGTTTTCTAAACCGTAGGTCGTAGGTTCGAGTCCTACTGGGACTACAAATCACAACTTCAGGTACCCATATTGCGGTGAGACGGGCTAAGTAAGATACAATTCCTCGGAGCAAGGAGTAGAATGCCTGATTGGAGTGATTTATTTGCCCTGATGGTGGAATGGTAGACACGCAAGTTTTAGAAACTTGTGTCTTAATGACGTGTCGGTTCGAGTCCGACTTGGGGTACAAAATAGTCAGGTGGCGGAATAGTAGACGCTAAGGGGGCAAGATAGAAAGTACATAAACGGATTAGCCTAAGGTATAAGTGGTTGCGCGGAAGCATAAGTTTCACCATTATAGCCTTTCCAGCGAAGACTTTCATGCAGGTTCAAATCCTGTCCTGACTACAAATAAAAATTTTAAAAAAATTTTGGAATACGGGATTTTTTTGTATCTTTGTATTGTGATTGAGGAGAACGATTCAGATACACAAGCTCAATTACACATAGGGTGACACGGGAACGATTTAGATACTAGTGTTACCCTTTTTTTATAAATCA
>Ga0209296_1002102_pt1 | contig 14526 bp, 9 predicted proteins | sample S_130206_EF_Meta_FD_187319 | JGI IMG/M metagenome (GOLD analysis project Ga0209296, IMG submission 187319) | Freshwater microbial communities from Lake Simoncouche, Canada to study carbon cycling - S_130206_EF_MetaG (SPAdes) (version 2) | ecosystem: Environmental > Aquatic > Freshwater > Lake ...
GTAAGGCAAATGCAAAAACGATGAAACAGCGTAAGGCAAATGCAACAACGATGAAACGGCGAACACGTTTAGGATTCATGAAACGTAAACGAATTACTAGAAAGGTAGGAAAGAGAGGGGGTGAATTTAACAAATACGTTTTAGAGGATGCTGTTGAAGCTGCGGATAATAAGAGATTTAAGAATAGTTGTAAATCAGAAAGTGATGATTGTAAAGATGTGATTGATGCGGTTAAAGAAAAGATACGATTAAACTATACAAATACAATTTTTTATGAATTTATAGAAAAGGAAGAAGAAGATTTTAATAAAATAATCAAAGATGCGATCTTCAATCAACCTACATCCTATTGGGATGAAACAAATGAGAAATGGATTCTCCCACCAAAACCATTTGATGATGATACTTCAAATGTAGTAAATAACATTATATCACAACTATCCAAATATTATGGTTTAAAATATATTGTTGAAAATCCAACAGATGAGGATGTAATAAAATATACAAACATGTTAAGATCACGCGATGAACTAAATAAACAACTAGATGAACATTTAACAAATGATACCTTAAAAAATGATGATATTTCAATTTACAATACAGCATTAAGAAATCTAAGAGATAGTATAAATGGATACAATCGCGAAATTTTACAAAAGCTACACCTAATATCACAAAAAGAACCACCATCCAAGAATTATGAGAACCCGGTCTATGATATTGGGGCTGCGGCTGAAGAAGAAGATTACGACAACGAATAAATATTTATTCTTATATAATGCTATAATTAAAAATAATAATCGTATTTTATATAAGAACAAATGGCAAAACAAACCCGTTCAACCAGGGGGCGTAAGGCCAAAGTCAAAACGATGAAACGGCGTAAGGCAAAGGCAAATGCAAAAGTAAATGCAACAACGATGAAAAAACCGCAGCGGCGAACACGTTTAGGATTGATGAAACGTAAACGAATTACTAGAAAGGTAAAGAAATGGAGTGGGGATGGGGGGATGTTTGACTGGCAGAAGAAGAAGCAAGAGATAATAAGTTTAAACCAACAAAGAGAAAATATAAGGAATGATTATTATAAAACACATAAGGCCTATAAGATTCTGCTTAAGAAATTAGAAGATAATGTAAGAAATTATCGATGGGATGGTGAAACTGTGTTAAGTTATTATGCTAATGTTGAAAAGGAAGATACAAAAATAGAAAAATTTGATGAAATACATACGAGATTACTTAATGATTTGGACGCTGACTTATTATTTTTAAAAAAAAATAGTTGGAACGACTATATTAAAAGGAAGAAGGCGAGGGATACGCTTGACCAGACTGATCCGGTTGGTAAGGAATCAACAATACAGGAAACGTCGGCACAGGAGGACGCAGCACCGGGACCGGTGAAATATGATATAGCGAGTCCGGGTCCCAGTGAAGAAGATTATCAATTGTTTGATCCAACCAAAAATGAACATGACGGATACGATTTGCTTGATCCAAATGATACTTATAATGATAATAACGGATATGATTATTTCGGTGAAGAAAGAGAAGAAGAATAAATTTTTAATATAAAATTGATATGATATAAATGTTTATAGAGTATATTATATAACCCTCTAAACATTACCGCCAGAAGATGACGACTGAAGTTGAAACTCCACTTTCCACCCCGGAAATGTCGTTAAATGATTACGCTGATTTGAAAGAAACGGTCGGATTAATCGTGCATGAATATATGAAACTGAATGTAAAACACTATATGCAACCAAAATTTCACAAAACTGCGCTGGGTGATATTACCGAAATGCTTGGCTATATATTAGATAGTATTTCCAAAGAGTATGATGTCACTGCCGAGCTACTTCAATCCCTCATTAAAGACAGCATGAATGTATTTTACACTTATATTGCACCGCGGCGGTCCAGTGGCACGACCTTTATTCGTATAAAACAAAGCGAGAAACAAAAAAAGACCATGAAAGAAAAAATAGACTATTTACAAAGCATTCCGCAACCCGACCAGCGGACATCCGAGTGGTATGAATTTCGCTATAAACATTTAACTGCCAGTAATATTTGGAAAACCTTTTTAACCGAGAGCACGCGCAATCAACTTATTTTTGAAAAATGCCAACCATTGAATTTGGATAAATACAGCGGACCTTCCGCAGCCTCCTTGGAATCGCCTTTACATTGGGGGCAAAAATATGAACCGCTTTCAGTGATGCTTTATGAAAAAGTATATGAAACAAGTGTCAGCGATTTTGGTTGTTTACCGCACCCCACACTTGAGTTTTTGGCAGCATCTCCGGACGGCATTAATACACTAGAAGCATCCGATCGTTATGGGCGAATGTTGGAAATTAAAAATATTTATAACAGAGAAATTACGGGTATTCCCAAATTAGAATACTGGGTTCAAATGCAATTACAGATGGAAGTGTGTAATTTAAATGAGTGTGATTTCTTAGAAACCCGTTTTAAGGAATATACGTCAAAAGAAGAATTTGAAACCGATGCAACTACCGAACATAAAGGGTTAATCATGCTCTTTATGAATGACAAAGGACAACCCGTCTATGAATATGGACCGCTTGATTTATCTGCATCACCCACGTCAATAGAAAATTGGCAAGAGAGTATCATGGATAAACACGCAACTGCCAATTGGATGTGGATGAAAAATATTTACTGGAAACTAGATGAATTAAGTTGTGTTTTGGTATTGCGCAATAAATTGTGGTTTTCATCCGCCGTTCCGCAATTAAAGGAATTATGGAAAACCATTGAAGAAGAAAAAGAAAATGGATCCTATGTAAATCGGGCACCGAAAAAAATGAATCCAGCCACTAGGACAAAGAAAAAATACACAACTGACGCGTCGTCCGATATTTACATCACCTCACAGTCAATGTGTTTGATTGAACATAATGAAGAAGTGGTCGGCGTTGAAGAAGAAGTGGTCGGCGTTGAAGAAGTTAGCGTTGAAGAAAAAAGTAATAAATGAAAATTATATGTTTATAATATATAATTGTATATAGTATATACAAATGGTTTTAAGACTATTATTAACTGCGATTATTGGTAGTATTGCTGGTATAATCGGTGGTGGATTAGGTATTGGTGGCACATTTATTATTTTACCAGGTCTATTATTATTAAATATTATACCTGATTATAAAGTAGCAGTAGGGACGGTTATTCTTTCAATGCTTCCGCCAATATCTATTTTAGCTGCAATTGATTATTATAAACGAAAACAACTTGATTTTTTAATTGCAGCTATTCTATGTATTTCGTATGTCCTTGCAGCCAAATATGGTGCATCTTTAAATAAAGACTACAGCAATAAAACGCTTAAATATATTACAGCTCTTATTTTTTTCATCTTTTCCCTATACTTTTTATGGTCCGGTAAATCAGATAAAGGCCATTAATAAAAATTTACACGACGATGTTGACTATTTAAATCAATTGGTTTTGCGGCTTCATTTTTAGATCCACTTGTCATAAATAAAGGCGCGTCATTTGTATACACTTCTTTTTCAGTATTGAAATTTTCCAAATCCTTATAGTTCTCTAATTTAAGTTCATTGGCCGGAACACAGCTTTCTGTATCATTTGATAAAGGAGTAATAGTATTTAATAAACGATTATCAACTCCATTTATATAATCATTTGCCATATCTGGATCAAGCTCATCATCGGTATCGGTATCTGTATCCGTATCTATATCATTATGCACACCATTCTTTAAATAGGTCGGAACCACTTTTTCATTTGTGTTTGGTTTCATAATAATAAAGAAAAAATAAACAAGAAGAACACTTGTTAAAATACTAGTGACAGTTGCAACTAACTTAAGGTTCATTCTATATATAATATATAGTATATATATTTACTATATTATATATAGCATATATTTACTATATTATATGGATAACAATTTAAACTTTTCTCATTATTATTAAATAATAGAACATTTATTAATAATGTCGTCAGCAGCATCCGCCGCACCTGCCTTATCCAACGAAGAATTATATGTTATAAAACGAAATGGAGAAACCGAAGTTTTATCTTTTGATAAAATTCTACAAAGAGTAAAGCATCTAGGCACAACTCAAAAACCCACGTTAAATGTCAACTATAGTCAATTGGTGATGAAAATTGTAGACCAACTGTATAATAATATTCCAACACATATTATTGATGAATTAATGGCAGAACAATGTGCTTCATTAACGACTAAACATTTAGATTATGGAATTCTCTCTAGTAGAATTATTGTATCCAACAATCATAAAAATACAACTGCTGTTTTTTCGGAAGCAATGGATGTGATTTATAATTATTGCGATATGCACGGCATTCATAAACCGCTGATTCACTTAAACACCTGGTCTATTAGTCAGAAACACAAGGAACAAATTGACGGAATGATAGACCATTCACGTGATTATTTGTTTGATTATTTTGGGTTCAAGACCTTGGAGCGAGCATATCTGATGCGGGTTGATAAAAAAGTGATTGAGCGTCCGCAATATATGTGGATGCGCGTAGCCATTGGAATTCACGGCGAAGATTTGGCGCGGGTAAAAGAAACCTATGATTTATTGTCCAATAAATACTTTACGCATGCGACGCCAACGCTTTTTAATGCAGGCACCAACAATCCACAACTCAGTTCGTGTTATTTAATTGGGATGGAGGATGATAGCGTAGAGGGAATCTACAATACCTTGAAAGATTGCGCTAAAATATCAAAATGGGCGGGCGGAATTGGATTGCATATTCATAATGTTCGTGCATCCGGCACCCATATTAACGGAACCAATGGCACGAGTAATGGTATTGTGCCAATGTTGCGCGTTTTTAATACGACGGCCCGCTACATTGATCAAGGCGGTAATAAACGAAACGGAAGTTTTGCGATTTATTTAGAACCTTGGCATGCAGATATTGAGAGTTTCTTGGATATGAAAAAGAATCACGGCGACGAAGAAATGCGGGCGCGTGATTTGTTTTATGGCCTGTGGATTCCGAACCTCTTTATGGAAAAGGTAAAAAACAATCAAGAATGGCATTTATTTTGTCCGCATATTTGTCCGGGATTGGCCGATTGTTACGGTGATGCATTTAATACGCTGTATGATAAATATGTAAAGAGCGGAAAAGCATTGAAAACCGTAAAAGCCCGCGACTTATGGTTTAAAATTTTAGACAGTCAAATGGAAACTGGCACACCGTATCTCCTTTATAAGGATGCGGCCAATAAAAAAAGCAACCAGCAAAATATTGGCGTGATTAAATCTAGTAATCTTTGCACTGAGATTATTGAATACAGTGATTCCGAACAAACCGCGGTCTGTAATTTGGCAAGTATTGGATTGCCCAAATTTGTTAACAGCGATAAAACATTTAATTATGAAAAACTCCACGAGGTCACGAAGGTCATTACGTATAATTTGAATAAAGTCATTGATATTAATTTCTACCCAACCGATAAAACCCGTGTCAGTAATTTGCTTCATCGCCCGATTGGAATTGGCGTTCAAGGGTTAGCCGATGTCTTTGTCTTAATGGATGTGGCATTTACGAGTGAGAAGGCAAAGGAAACCAATAAACTTATATTTGAAACGATTTATCATGCTTCGGTGGAATGTTCTATGGAAATTGCGAGGGAGCGTTCACCCCATATGCAAGAGTTGGCCAAACATTCGCGCATTTTGTTTAAAGATATTGAGGTTGAACATTTAGACAAGTATCAAAAACACGATACCGTATCGCGGAATTATTTACCAGCGGCTGAAAAAGATGAAGAGGTGAAAGAGTTATTGCCAATTCCAGCGGAACTGTATTATTTAAATGATACGCAAATGGGCGCCTATAGTTCATTCGCCGGCAGCCCCGCCTCCAAAGGACTGCTTCAATTTGATATGTGGGGTGTTTCGCCGAGTAGTAATCGTTATGACTGGCACGGATTAAAAGAGCAAATTAAAATATATGGGTTGCGTAATTCGCTCTTGGTTGCGCCGATGCCGACGGCTTCTACCTCGCAAATTCTTGGAAACAATGAATGTTTTGAACCGTTTACGAGCAATTTGTATTCGCGCCGCACAAATGCCGGTGAATTTGTATTGCCGAACAAATATTTGATGGCCGAACTATTGGAGCTGGGCTTGTGGAACGATGCTATAAAAGAAAATATTATTTTGAATAAAGGCAGTGTCCAACAATTAACTACCCTTCCGCAACATTTAAAAGACAAATATAAAACGGTGTGGGAATTGCCGATGAAACAATTAATCAATATGGCCGTTGATCGGGCGCCCTACATTTGCCAATCCCAAAGTTTGAATTTATGGGTAGAAGACCCGGATTATAAACTTTTAACTTCAATGCATTTTTACGCTTGGGAGAAAGGGTTGAAAACGGGAATTTATTATTTACGCCGAAAAGCAAAGCATCAAGCGCAACAATTTACAATCAAACCGTCTGCAAATGTGCAAGGACCAGGTCAAGGTCAAGGTCAAGGTCAAGGTCAAGGTCAAGGCCCAGGTCAAGGACAAGGTCCCGACGACTGCCTAATGTGTTCAAGTTAAAATAAGTGTTCAAAAATTATTAGACGCAATTCAAGATTTTTATAAAAAAAACAAGGACAATTGTGATGGCACAGTTTTAGTTTTTTTATTGGTTTACATACTACAACTACATACAATACGATTGATATAAAGTTCTAAAAACCAACTTTACATCATTATCGGACGAGATATCATACTTATATTCTAGCATGACATAACAACGCAAACAAATCATGACATCGGCAATCGCGTTATGCGTTCCTTTTGGCGCAACCCCAAATAATTTGGAATGCAACTCCGTTAAGGTCGGAAATTTATGATAAGTTTCGCCGGTTTTTGGATTCACTTTTGGAATCGCACATAAATCCGTGGTGCGTTTCATGGTGCAGTATTCGGGAATTGCGCCGATTTTATTATAAAAGCAATTTTTAATGCCGTGACGGTAGAGTTCAACGGTAATAATGCGTTTATCAAAGATAATGTTATGCCCAACAATCATGTCCGCCGTTTGTATAGATTGGGCAAACTCAGTGAGAACGTCTTTCATCGGGATGCCTTGGGACTCACTTTTTTCACGTGTAATTTGATGAATAGCAATACTTTCCGGTGTGATCATAACCGATGGATCCAATTTAACCACACGGTCACTGTATTCTAAGATTTCCTTTGTTTCTGTATCATAGGTAATGTAGGACAACTGAATAATATGAGGCCATTTAGCCGAATCACGAAAGGACGCATAATTATCTTCAGGCAGACCAGTGGTTTCGGTATCAAAAACAATAACCTTCATAGTGAATCGTGTTTATTGGTTTTGTAGGGTAATATGGAAGGGAAAGGAAAAGTGATATTCAATTTTTTGGGTTAAAATACTTTTTTAATCGTTTTATGCTATTGGTTATAAATTGTAAAAAATAGTATAATCATTATATAAGATATTACACGATGGGCATTAGCATGTCTATAACAAAAAATGCAAAATACAGTAAACCCAAATATGCTAATCTTGGAACAGTAGATGAAAATGGTGAAGGTGCTGAAGGTGATAAGGCAGCTGCTCCTCCTCTTGAAATGAATTCGGAAACGATAGACAAAATAAAACAAGAAAATTTTGATAAATGGAGTAAAATATTCAGGGATCTTACTAGAAATAAAGAGATTGAAAGTAAAATTAAATCCTCATTTAAGAAAGTATTTTTACAACCACTAGGACAAGTGGGAGGTGATGATACGCCCCCTGCAGCCGCCGATGCTCCAGCCGCCGATGCTCCAACCGGTGAAAAAGTAGATATTAATAACTTTAAATATTTTGCTGGATTGAAAATTTTGGCGGAAAAAGATGATGTATTTACCTATATGAGCGGTGATGACAAATTTTCGTTATTCTTAAAGGAAGATATTGATAAATATTGGTTAGTGGATGAAACTATAAAAGGATTACTGGATGAAGAAACCGCATTGTTGATTATAGAATTAGGAAAAAATGAAAAGGAATTTAAAAAGGCCAATGAAGCAAAATACAATGAAATATCAGGGATTGTGACAAAAATAACTAAAGAAATTGTTCCAAAAATGTTTGATAAAACTCAAATAGCCATTCAACATAAAGCATTAAAGGATATTTTAGATTATGCTATTCAATCTGATGAATTAAAAAATTATCACAAGAAGCAAAACATCTCAGATAAAAAAACGTCTATTACTAGCGGCGACGCGACCGCAAAAGAAGTTTCAATGGAAAAAAGGGATAATGAAGCAGAAGCAAAGGAACAAAAAGCCGCAGAAGAAGGACCAAGTGGCGGTATGAATAATGTAAGTGATAGTGAAAGTGAAAGTGATAGTGATACTGATAGTGAAAGTGATAGTGAAAAGGGAAGTGGTTATAGCAGTGACGGTGGCGAAAGTTATATAAGTAGTGGCGATAATATAGGAGGTGGTAAAATATTTAAAAGTGCAGAAGAAAAAGAGTATAAAAAATTTAAGGGTGAAGAGCGAAAAGATTTTGCTGAAAAGAAAGATAAATTTATGAAAGACGAGGTAAAGGTAATTGCATTTTTGGACGCAAATATAGCCTCATTAATGTCATCTTATGAAAAAAACAAAATTGGTGCAAATGTTAAGAAGAGTTCAATGAAAACAAATACTGCTTTAATGGATGCACTATTTACTGCAGTAACTAGTTATGAGAAAGAAGTGGAATCAACTGGTGCAGCAGTAGAAATGATAATGAAACCACCAGCAGAAGGCGAGAAAAAGGATGGAGCAGCAGCAGGAGAAGGCGAGAAAAAGGATGGAGCAGCAGCACCAGCAGAAAAACCAGCAGAACCAGCAGAACCAGCAGGCGACGAGAAAAAGGATGGAGAAGGCGAGAAAAATGCACCACCAGCAGCAGCAGAAAAACCAGCACCAGCCGGCGACAACAAAAAGGATGGCGGATCGCAAAGCGGAGGTGCATCGCAAAGCGGAGGTGCATCGCAAAGCGGAGGTGGTCATACTACTAAAAAACCCAAGAAAAAACGTCAACCAAAAAAATTACCCAAAAACATTAATATTAATATAAATCTAGGCAAAACAAATATTGCATATGATAATACAAGCAGCAGTAGCAGCAGTGCTAGCGATAGCAGCAGTAGCGATAGCAGCAGTGATAGTAGCAGTAGTGATAGCAGCAGTAGTGATAGCAGCAGCAGCAGTGATAGCGAAGAAGAAGAAGAAGAAAAGGTCATTAAAAAGGGCAAAAAACAAGTAAAGTATGTTGTCAATGCAACTAAGAAAAAAAATAGATCCAAACGTCGTCGTGAAGATAAAGATGATTAATGAAAGGTCCGACAAATCCCAAAACTCTTCCGATGAAACGGTGTTATACCGTGTTGTTTAATGCCATTCATATGAATCTGTGTGCCATACCCTTTATTTTTCAAAATACCATAATGCTCATTTAAATTTGGATGGGCTGCACATAATTCAGAAATATACTCATCGCGTGCTACTTTGGCCAAAATAGAAGCAGCCGCAATACATGAATATGTGTTATCACCACCTTCAATACATACGTGCGATACTTTTTCACCGGTTGAACTATACATAAACGGCGTGAAATCATTACCATCCACAAGTAATAATACTTTATTTTCCTTGTTATTCTTATTATTATTTAGTTGTTCCATCACCTTATGAATCGCTGCATGCATTGCTTGATGTGTTGCATTGCGGATGTTTATTTTATCAATAATAGTCTCATCACAATAGTGCACTGACCACGCAATCGCGTGTTCTTTAATATAAGCAGCCACTTCTTTGATTTTCTTTTCAGAATGAAACTTTTTACTGTCTTTCATAAGCGCATGATTAAATTCTTCCATACGTTTAGGTAAAACTACAGCACCAGCATAAACACGACCAAGCATAGGACCACGCCCCGCTTCATCTACGCCAATTTCATAATGAGTGCTGATATTATTGATAGGAAGAGTATGACAATCAGTAACAATATCATTTTCAATATTATCCTCACAATAAGAAGATTTTAATAAAGTTACTGTTTGTCGTGGAGGCATATGTATCTATTAGTTAATACAATAGGTTATCTCTATTATATTAATTTCAATTTTAATATAATATAGTTTTATTAATTATAGTTTTATTAATTATAGTTTTATTAATTATAGTTTTATTAATTATAGTTTTATTAATTATAGTTTTATTAATTATAGTTTTATTAACATTATACGAATTTTACATTATACGATTTATTTTTTCCATTCATAATCTATATACAAATGAAAAATAGCAACACAATGTTAAAAACAATAAAAAAAACAATATTGACATCAAAAATAGTTAAAGTGTTAACACTATGGTTTAACAAGTTCGCAAAATTATCAAACTTGAAGCCAAAACAATTAGTTATTCTTTTAGGATTATTATTAGTAAGTTTAGCAACACTGGGGTTAGGAATGATAGGAGGGAAGAGAGAAGGATTTGGAACTACGGCCGAATTAGAGGAATTGGAAAAAAAGAGGATAAAGATTGTAGATGTGATGAATTGTGCTATTAATAATTCTACGACGATTCAATCCACTCGCGACACAATGCGAAGCAATATAAATGCTTGGTATACGAAATATATTACTTATTTAATACAGGGAGAAGAATTTAATTTAAAAAATAATATGGATAGTAGTGGTAACAATAATCGTAAAATATATAAAATAAAGAATAGTTCAGATATAAGCGCTACAAGACCAAAATACATTGACGATAAAGATACATCTTCTATTAGTGACCTATCAAAATATGAGTTAGTTTTTCTTTATGAGAAAGGTAGTATTGACGTGAACACTGATAAAAAAATATATAAAATAAGAGATGAAACAAAAATAAGCGCGACAATGCCAAAATATATAGATAATGTTCCAGTATTACCTGCAACTACTAGCAATGGAACACCTAGTTTAGCCACCTATAGTTTAATAGATATCAAAGTTCCTATTAGTAAAAGCTTGGTTGATAGTGATGAAAATACCATTAAAACAACTGATTTTAATGTTAATATAATCAGTAAAGACAAATTAATAAAAGCATTTAATGATATTAAGAAATTTGCCGAAGAATATTTTTCCTTAATGAATAGTCCGTCTAGTAATACTATAGAAGGATTCGCGACCGATACAGTTAATCTTATTTTAAATCAAGGCACTAGGTATACAGTGACCGAGAGGGATATTAAACAGGTGGATCCATGCGATATTACGGCTGGTGCTGCTGGTGCTACTGGCTCCGGTGAGACTACTACTACTGCTGGTGCGACTACTACTACTGCTGGTGCGACTACTACTGCTGGTGCCAAAGTTAACTGCAGTGGGTCATGGACCGAAATAGATACTTGTAAAAATGGTTCTATTAAAAAGAAATACAAGGTCACGAGAAATGCGAGTAATGGTGGTGATATTTGTGGATACCTTCACGATGAAGTAAGAAATTTCGCTTGCGTGAATGGAGTCGGAAGTGAAATTGAAGAAGATGAAATTATTATTAATACTACTATAAGTGGAAATTACGCTATACCTGAAAGCATCACTAATCCTGCCTTATTACGTGATTATTTGAACAAAATTGAGACCGATTTTACGAATGCCGATAAATGGAAACAATTATACATTAATGAGTTGAAAAGACGCAACGATTATATAAAATACGCAAACTCACATAATGCTACCTATCATAAGACTAACGTCAATACCAGAACACAACAAGGAAGACAAGGAACGCAAGGCTATGATAATTTAACTGGCACTGGCAAAGTGGGCGTTCCTCCTGGCGACGAAGATTTATACATGCTGAAATCACGAATGGTTCCACCAACAAACCCGCCCGGAAGTGGCAGGCAAAGCGGCAATAGCATGCAAGGCGGCAATAGCATGCAAGGCGGCAATAGCATGCAAGGCGGCAATAGCATGCAAGGCGGCAATAGCATGCAAAGCGAAGGATCCGACCAAGGTTTATCTACTGGTGGTGGTTGTAATAGACCTGCACCTGTCCCACCTTGCCCCCCTTGCGAACGCTGCCCGGAACCTGCGTTTGATTGTAAACGTGTGCCCAATTACAATAGTGTAACATCAAATCAATATTTACCACGTCCCGTTCTTACCGACTTTAGTCAATTTGGTATGTAATTCTATTTGTATTTTTAAATTTTATAATTTTAGTATTGCATTTATAATATATATATATATATTATATATAATGAGGGGAGGTGTTATATTAGATCACACACGATTTACTGATAACAAAGAAGCATTTAAATATTTTATGGAAAATTCAGTAAGTGCACAAGTATTAACAGATGATGCTGGAAGCGGTATTACTTATATAGTAACGTTACCAAATACGGTTGTATCGCCTTATAAAAGAGTAAGAAGTCACAATTTACAAGATCCTGTAAAAACAATATTAATAAAGTGTACTATAAAAAATGCTCCCACAAAATTATATTTTAAAGGTCTAGAACAAAAGTTTCCAACTATTGAACGTGATTTTAAGCGTGAAGTTAAAATACAAGATGACGTATTTTACAAATCGTTTATAGACCAATTAGGTTTAGCTGAACCAATTTGTCCTGGAATTATTACTGCGATGTATAGTGTTCCATCTGATATAAAACAAAGTCTAATTGATGTATTAACCGATAAGAAAAAATTTGTAAATAGAAAATCAAGAGATACACATAACACGGCACAATTGTTAAAACTTGAAATATCTTTAATTGTGATGGAATTTATGGAAAATTACAAACCATTGGATGATTTTTTGGATCATAGAGACATAGGCGGTCAACCAGAACACCGACGTTTTGAACAATTTTCTAATATGCGAATATATGAACTTCAACGCCTTGAAGCTTTGGGCGTAAAACATTGTGATGCACATTATAACAATATCATGATTAATCCAGATTATCCTTATTTTACAACTGATAAAAAAAACCCCTATTATGGAAGGGCTCTTATTATTGATTTTGGTAAGGTGTTATTACCGAAGGAGTCTATAGAGAGTCTTTATCCTTGGATGGATCCTTTAAGGCTGGAAGAGTTAAAGTTAACACACGTTGACCCTATGGGTTTATACAATTATTATCGCAATGGTCGTCCGTGGGCACTGTTGGATAGGGAATTGGCTAATTTAAAAACAGCACGAGGAACATATATTGCCAGCTGGATACAAAGCGTAGATCCTAAAATAATTCAAGAATTCACAGAACTCGTTGCTGCGCATAGATATGATATATCTTTTAAGTATGTTGCAGACCCCACTGAAGGAATGCCCCCACCCACACAATTACCATTACCACCTCAAGGGATAAAGCAAATAAATGAACTTATAAGGAATTGTTTTAATACAGTAAAAGAATCTCCTTTTAATATATTTAACTGGGGGGAAATATTTAATATGGGAAATTTACCTGAAGAAGAAGAAGAAAGGGAGGATAGAGAGAGAAAAGCGAGGGAAGCCCGATATTTAAGCGAACGTGCTAAACTTGCTAAAGCACGTGATCCTCGTTACGACGCACAAGCAGCACCTCCAGCACCACCAGCAGCAGCACCACCACAAGCACGACCAGCACCACGAGCACTAACACCACTAGAACAAGCGCGTGATTCTGGCTGTTATGCTTACGAAAATGGTTTCAATAAGGAACCTATTCCTGATTGTATATCCGATCGTGAGGTGTATAAAAAACTAGCAAAGATTTACCATCCTGATCGTAATCTTGAATGTAACGATTTTGCCACAGCGGAATTCAAGAAGCTTGGCGAGGCATATGCTGAGGGACAAATTACTGGTTGTGTTTCTAATCGGTTTGGTCAACAAGCAGCACCACCACCAGCACGACAAAGACGACCAGCATCACCACCAGCACGAGCAGCATCACCACCACGACCAGCAGGACCAGCACCAGCACGAGCAGGACCAGCACCATCACGAGCAGGACCAGCACCATCACGACAAACCGGACCAGCACCATCACGACAAACCGGACCAGCACCACGACAAACCGGACCAGCACCAGCACAAACCGGACCAGCACCAGCACAAACCGGACCAGCACCATCACGAGCACAAGCACCACCACCAGCACAAACCGGACCACCACCACCACAAACACCACTAGAACAAGCGAAGAGCTCTGGCTGTCGTGCTTACACAGAGGGTTTCAAGAAAAATGGAGATATTCCTCATTGTATGCTCAAAACTGATAAGGCTAAGTATAACAAACTATCATTAATTTACCATCCTGATAAAAATCCTGAATGTAATGATTTTGCCGGTGAGGAATTCCGGAAGCTTGGCAAGGCATGGAATCAAGGACAAAATACTAATTGTCCCTCTGATCAAGAAGCCCAACAACAAGCAGACGCACAACAACAGGCACAAGCCC
>Ga0209296_1002110_pt1 | contig 14513 bp, 10 predicted proteins | sample S_130206_EF_Meta_FD_187319 | JGI IMG/M metagenome (GOLD analysis project Ga0209296, IMG submission 187319) | Freshwater microbial communities from Lake Simoncouche, Canada to study carbon cycling - S_130206_EF_MetaG (SPAdes) (version 2) | ecosystem: Environmental > Aquatic > Freshwater > Lake ...
AGACCCGCGCCCAGCGGCACGGGTTCTTGCCCCAGGAATGCGGTCGCATCCAGCATGCGGGCACGGGCGTTGAGGACGCTGAGGTTGCGGAGGGTGTCTAGGGGGATCATCTATGGACTCTTGCGGACAACGATCACTCGCCACCCTTCGCTGGACCTGTCAACCGGACCCTGCTAAACGAACGGCCTCTCAAGCAACAGATTGAGCCTACTGGCGAACTTTCCGCCGCCCGGTTCCCTGTCTGGAAATCGCCTGAGAGGAAGGTCTAGGAGTGTAGCTCAGCTGGTAGAGCATCGGTCTCCAAAACCGAGGGTCGTGGGTTCGAGTCCCTCCACTCCTGCCACCAACCGCCGGTTCGCCGGCGAAAAGAAGAGACGACAGAGAACGGTCTATGGCGAAGAAATCGGGGTCTTCCCCGTCAGCGATTAAGAGCAGGGCGGCCAAGACAGCCGCAGCGCTCAATGCCGCCAGGCCTGCTGGCTTGGCCGTGGCTGCTTCCGTCGCAGCCCCAGCGCCGCCAAAGAAAAAGACCAACCTCATGCAGTTTCTGCGCGAAGTGCGCGCAGAGGCCCGCAAGATCAGCTGGACCTCCCGCAAGGAGACCTGGATCACCTCGGTGATGGTGCTGATCATGGTGGTGATCACCGCGATCTTCTTCATGATCGTCGACTGGGGCCTCGGAACTGCCGTGGCCCAAATCCTGAAATTCGCCACCCCTGGGTGATTGAAAAAATGTCCGTCGAACCCGCCCCCGCCGCGCCGTCCAACCCGCGCCACAAGTGGTACATTGTCCACGCCTACTCGAACTTCGAGAAGAAGGTGAAGGACTCGATCCTCGAACAGGCCAAGTCTCAGGGCCTATCGGAGAACTTCGGCGACATCTTGGTCCCGACCGAAGATGTGGTGGAAATCCGTCGGGGTCGTAAGGTCAACGCCGAACGCAAGTTCTTTCCCGGCTATGTGCTGGTGAAGATGGAGATGACCGACGAGGCCTATCACCTGATCAAGAATACCCCGAAAGTGACGGGCTTCCTTGGCAGTGGCTCCAAGCCCATGCCGGTGTCGGAAAAAGAAGTGGCCCGTATCATCGGTGCCATCGAGGAGGGCGTCGAACGCCCCAAGACCACGATCCGCTTCGAGATTGGCGAGCAGGTCCGCGTCACTGACGGTCCCTTCGCCAGCTTCAACGGTTCAGTCGAGCGGGTGGACGAGGAGCGCGAGCGCCTGTTTGTCACCGTCTCGATCTTCGGCCGCGCCACCCCGGTGGAGCTCGAATACACCCAGGTCGAAAAGACGAGCTGAGACTGGGCCGCGGCTAGAGCCGTAACCCAAACCGAGGCCCGATCCACAGAATCGCCGAATAGCGCGCGATCGTCAGTAGGCAGCCCGCGCCAAGCGACGGCCAGAAGCCTGAACCGCGCTTGAGCAGAGGCGGGCCATCTGCTAAACACCACGCCTCGCCAGACCATCGGCGTAAACAAATCTGTGGGAGGGGCTGCCCGAACCACGGCTCATAGGCGGCATTAAATTGCTGCCGCTGAATGGAGAGACAGATGGCCAAGAAAATCTTGGGCTATATCAAACTACAGGTGAAGGCCGGCTCCGCCACGCCTTCTCCGCCTATCGGCCCGGCTCTGGGCCAACGTGGCGTGAACATCATGGGCTTCTGTAAGGAGTTCAACGCCCGGACCGAGAACGTCGAAAAGGGCACCCCCCTGCCCACCGTAATCACGGTGTATCAGGACAAGTCATTCACCTTTGTCACCAAGACCCCGCCGGCCACCTTCTTCCTGAAGCAGGTCACAGGCCTGAAATCCGGGGCCAAACTGACCGGTCGGGAGACCGTCGGCGAAGTGACGCGTACCCAGCTGCGCGACATCGCTGAGAAGAAGATGAAGGACCTTAACGCCAACGATCTCGAGGCTGCGGCCAAGATCATCGAAGGCTCCGCCCGCGCCATGGGCCTCAAGATCGTGGAGGCCTAAGCACATGGCCAAGCAACCCAAGCGCATCAAGGCCTGGACCGGCGACCGCAATGCGGCCTTCTCCATCGACGCCGCCGTTAAGCTGGTGAAGGAAAACGCCAAGGCCAAGTTCGACGAGTCGATTGAGATCGCCGTCAACCTGGGCGTCGACCCGCGTCACGCTGACCAGCAGGTCCGTGGCGTGGTCGCCCTGCCGTCAGGCACCGGCCGCGACGTCCGCGTCGCCGTTATCGCCCGCGACGCCAAGGCCGCTGAAGCCACGGCCGCTGGGGCCGAGATTGTCGGCGCCGAAGACCTGGTCGAAAGAATCCAGGGCGGCTTCATGGACTTTGACCGGGTCATCGCGACCCCGGACATGATGGCTCTGGTCGGTCGCCTTGGTAAGGTGCTGGGCCCGCGCGGCCTGATGCCTAACCCCCGCGTCGGCACGGTCACGCCGAATGTTGGCGAGGCCGTCAAGGCTGCTAAGGGCGGCGCGATCGAGTTCCGCGTTGAAAAGGCCGGCATCGTCCACGCCGGAATCGGCAAGGCCAGCTTCACCGAAGCGGCGCTGAAGGCGAACGTCGTGGCTCTGATCGACGCCCTCAACAAGGCTAAGCCTACCGGCGCCAAGGGCATGTACATCAAGCGTGTCAGCCTCTCCTCGACCATGGGTCCGGGCTTCAAGCTGGATGTGAACAACCTCGCGGTCTGATCGTTTCAGCGCCGTAGAAATACAGATGGGCGGGCCTTTGTGGGCCCGCCCATTTTGTTTGTGTCAAGTCCTGACCATTGCGCCGCAGGAGGCTATCTCATGGCAGCGACGCTTGCAGCCGGGATGCCCCTCATGACCAAAGTTAAAGCCTTCGCCGCCTTTTCGGCCGCGACTCCGCTTGCACCCTTTTCCTTTAATCGCCGCGCGCCGGATGAGGAGGATGTGGTCATCGACATCCTCTATTGCGGCGTCTGCCATAGCGATCTGCACACCGCCCGCAACGAATGGGGTCGCACGACCTACCCCTGTGTGCCGGGACACGAGATTGTCGGTCGGGTAACGGCAGTCGGCACAAGCGTTTCGCGGTTCAAGGCGGGCGATCTGGTCGGGGTCGGCTGTATGGTCGACAGCTGCCGTCAGTGCGTGAACTGCAACGATGGCCTGGAACAGTACTGCATCAGCGGTATGACCGGCACCTACAATGGCAAGGATCGCAAGGGCGGTGCCACCACCTATGGCGGCTATTCCAGCGCCATCACTGTGTCCGACCGCTATGTGGTGCGAATTCCCGACGGAATAGACCCGGCCGCTGCCGCCCCACTACTCTGCGCCGGCATCACCACCTATTCGCCTTTGCGGCACTGGAAAGCGGGGCCAGGCAAGACGGTCGCTATCGTCGGGCTTGGCGGTCTGGGCCATATGGGGGTCAAGCTGGCCCATGCCATGGGAGCCAAGGTCGTGCTGTTCACCACCTCGCCGGACAAGATCGCTGACGGTAAGGTGTTGGGTGCCGATGCGGTGGTGATCTCTACTGACGTGGACGCCTTGGCCGCTTACGCTAATAGCCTCGACCTGATCATCAATACTGTGGCGGTTAGCCACGACCTCAATGTCTATCTCCGCCTGCTCAAACGCGATGGGACCATGGTTTTGGTCGGCGCACCCGAGCATCCGCATGGGCCGCTGCAGATCTTCACCCTGCTGATGGGGCGCCGCTCGCTGGCAGGGTCTGGCATTGGCGGTATACCGGAGACCCAGGAGATGCTCGATTTCTGCGCCGAACAAGGCCTAACGGCCGATATCGAGGTTATCCCAATCCAGCAGATCAATACGGCCTACGCGCGTATGCTCAAGGGCGAGGTCAAGTATCGGTTTGTGGTCGACATGGCGACTCTGCAAGCCTGACCCGCGTCATCGGCTGATCCGACTTGCCGTCACTTTATCGGCCGGCTTGAGTCGGCGGCGGCTTCGTTATATACGCCCCGCTCTGTTCTCTGGTGGCTTGGCCTTTTGGTTGTTGGCATTTGAGAACAATCCTGTCCGTGAACTGCGGGACGCCGGGGCCACCGGCGACTTAATCCAAGGAAGAGCCCTTCCTTGCCGCTGGGAGATGGGGATGCGAAATTTGGGCCCAGCCTCGCGCTGCGCCCGGTGATGCTTCCTTCGGACAGTCTAAGCGGCCTTGCGCCTGGCGGTTTTCCGCCGGGAACGGGGCCGTCTGGCGTTTCGGAATAGTCCGTGGCGCTAAATCTGACGAGGAGACCGCAATGGACCGCGCTGAAAAGCAGGTTTCGATCGGGACGCTGAAGGGCGTCTTCGCCGACGCCGGGGCCGTGGTCGTGACCCATTACATGGGCCTGACCGTTGCGGAAATGACTGATCTGCGCCTGCGCCTTCGTAAGGAAGGCGCTTCGCTGAAGGTTGTGAAGAACACCCTGGTTCAAAAAGCGCTGGACGGCGCAATCGGCGAAGCGGGTGACACCCTCTTCAAGGGTCCCGTCGCCATTGCCTACGGTCCGGACGCCGTTTCGGCGGCCAAGATCGTTACCCAGTTCGCCAAAGAAAACGACAAGTTCACCGTCGTTGGCGGCATTTTGGGCCAGACCACCGTGCTCGACACCAAGGGGGTGAGTGCGCTCGCCACCATGCCTTCGCTCGATCAGCTGCGCGCGCAGCTGCTGGGGCTGCTCAATGCGCCGGCCACTCGCTTGGCCCGCGTTATTGGCGAACCGGCCAACCAGGTCGCCCGCGTGCTGCAAGCTCGCGTCGACAAGGACGCGGCCTGATCCACGGTCATTTTTGCTGACACCCTTTCATCCCCACTTCCCAAAAATAGGAACTGAACATGTCCAAGATTGAAAAGCTCGGCGAAGAGATCGCCGCCCTGACCCTGATGGAAACCTCCGAGCTGGTTAAACTGCTCGAAGAAAAGCTGGGCGTCTCGGCAGCGGCCCCGGTGGCCATGGCCGCTGCTCCGGCCGCCGGTGGCGGCGCTGCTCCGGCTGAAGCCGCCGAAGAGCAAACTGAATTCACCGTCGTGCTGACTGCCGGCGGCGACAAGAAGATCAACGTGATCAAGGAAGTCCGCACCGTTCGTCCGGACCTGGGCCTGAAAGAAGCCAAGGACCTGGTGGAAGCGGCTCCGGCCAACGTCCTCGAAAACGTCTCCAAGCAAGTCGCGGAAGATGCCAAGAAGAAGCTGGAAGAAGCCGGCGCGACCGTCACCATCAAATAAGACGGCTTTATATCGCTGCATGAAGACAGGCCCGTTTCCGCACAGGAGGCGGGCCTGTTGCTTTTCGGGGGGTGGACTCCATGACGATCAGAAAGCTGAATCTGGGCTGTGGCTTCGACAAGCGCGACGGGTTCATAAACGCCGACGGATTTGCCGAATGCCATCCCGACGTTCAGATGGACATCGAGACCTTTCCCTGGCCGTTCCAAGACAACGCCTTCGACTACATTCTAATGAAGCATGTGCTTGAGCATGTCGGTGCCACCTTCGCTGGTTTTACGGCGGTGATGCGCGAGCTCTATCGAGTCACCGCCCCTGGCGGGATCATTGAGATCCACGTGCCTCACTACCGCCACGGGTCATACTGGAGTGACCCCACCCATGTGCGGGCCCTTACCCTGACGACGTTCAAGATGATGTCGAAGGCCATGAACGACAAATGGATCGCAAGGCGGGCAAACTACACCATGCTGGCCTATGCCATGAACGTCGACTTCGAGATCGTGCAGGGCTTCAACTCGGTCGATCAGCCCTTTTTGGCCAAGATCGAAAGCGGCGAGTTGACCCGGGAACAGGTAGTCGAGGCCGGGGAGACGCTGTGGGGCGTCTACCGCGAGGTCAAAGTCCGGCTCAGGGCTGTCAAATAAGCTTCATTTCGAGCTTGGCTTGAGGCGGCCGAGAGACTATATCGCCCACTCTCATTAGAGACGGTCGTTTGCGGCGTTTAATCGCTGGTGCGTCCGTATTTGTCCCGAGGCGCAGGTCCCACCCTGATCTGCACGAAGGGACGCCCCTGTTGAACCAGGGGCTCGTCAGCGTCCGGAGGCCTTCCCAGGTCCCGAGGGTGGACGCAAAGGACGACCGGCTTAGCGCTTTGCTTAGCCAAATTCGACGATACAGACGGCGCGCCCGCGTGCCACAGGGAAACATTGATGTCTCAATCCTTCACCGGCCGTAAGCGGATCCGTAAGTCGTTTGGCCGCATCCCCGAAGCCGTGCAGATGCCGAACCTGATTGAGGTTCAGCGTTCGTCGTACGAACAGTTCCTGCAGCGCGAAACTCGCGTCGCGGACCGTGTCGACGAGGGAATCGAGGCCGTCTTCAAGTCGGTGTTCCCGATCAAAGATTTCAATGAGCGCGCTGTGCTCGAGTACGTCTCCTACGAGTTCGAGGAGCCCAAGTACGACGTCGAAGAATGCATCCAGCGCGACATGACCTATGCGGCACCGCTGAAGGTTAAGCTGCGCCTGATTGTGTTCGAGATCGAAGAAGAAACCGGCGCGCGTTCGGTCAAGGATATCAAGGAGCAGGACGTCTACATGGGCGATATTCCGCTCATGACCGACAAGGGCACCTTTATCGTCAACGGTACCGAGCGGGTCATCGTTTCGCAGATGCACCGTTCGCCCGGCGTGTTTTTCGACCACGATAAGGGCAAGACCCACGCTTCGGGCAAGCTGCTGTTCGCCGCCCGAGTGATCCCCTATCGTGGTTCGTGGCTCGATTTCGAATTCGACGCCAAGGACATCGTCTACGTCCGTATCGACCGCCGCCGCAAACTGCCTGCCACCACCTTCCTGATGGCGCTGGGCATGGACGGCGAGGAAATCCTCACCACCTTCTATGACGTGGTGCCCTATGAGAAGCGCGATGGCGGCTGGGCCACGCCCTTTAAGGCTGAACGCTGGCGCGGGGTGAAACCGGAATATGCTCTGATCGACGCCGACACCGGCGAGGAAGTGGCTGCCGCTGGCGCCAAGATCAGTGCCCGCAACGCCAACAAGCTGGGCCAGACCGTCAAGAGCCTGTTGCTGCCGCCCGAAGCCCTGACGGGCAAGTACCTCGCTCGCGACGAGGTCAATATGGCCACCGGCGAGATCTACGCCGAGGCCGGCGACGAACTCGACACCATCTTGATTGAATCCCTGGCTGCCCAGGGCTTCTCGACCATCGACGTGCTGGATATCGACCACGTTACGGTCGGTGCCTACATGCGTAATACCCTGCGCATCGACAAGAACTCGGCCCGCGAGGAAGCCCTGTTCGACATCTACCGCGTCATGCGTCCCGGCGAGCCGCCCACCGTTGAAGCGGCTGAAACCATGTACAAGGGCCTGTTCTTCGATAGCGAGCGCTACGACCTCAGCGCCGTGGGCCGGGTAAAGATGAACATGCGCCTGGAGCTTGATGCTCCCGACGACATGCGCACCCTGCGCAAGGAAGACGTGCTGTCGGTGCTCAAGCTGCTGGTCGGCCTGCGCGATAGCCGCGGCGAAATCGACGACATCGACAACCTAGGCAACCGCCGGGTCCGCTCGGTGGGCGAGTTGCTGGAGAACCAGTACCGCGTTGGCCTGCTGCGTATGGAACGGGCGATCAAGGAACGGATGTCATCGGTCGATATCGACACGGTGATGCCGCACGACCTGATCAACGCCAAACCGGCCGCCGCGGCGGTGCGTGAATTCTTCGGCAGTAGCCAGCTGTCGCAGTTTATGGACCAGACCAACCCGCTGTCGGAAATCACCCACAAGCGCCGCCTGTCGGCGCTCGGCCCGGGCGGTCTGACCCGCGAGCGCGCTGGCTTCGAAGTGCGCGACGTGCACCCGACCCACTATGGCCGGATCTGCCCAATTGAGACGCCGGAAGGCCCGAACATCGGCCTGATCAACAGCCTGGCCACCCACGCACGGGTGAACAAGTACGGCTTTATCGAGAGCCCCTATCGCCGTGTTGTCGACGGCAAGCCGGCCGAAGAGGTCGTCTATATGTCGGCCATGGAAGAGGCCAAGCACGTCATCGCCCAGGCCAATATCCGCATGGAAGGCGGCCTGATCGCAGAAGAGCTGGTGCAGGGCCGGATCAACGGCGAACCGGGTCTGCTACCGCGTGAGACCGTCGATCTGATGGACGTCTCGCCCAAGCAGGTGGTGTCGGTGGCCGCGGCCCTGATCCCCTTCCTCGAAAACGATGACGCCAACCGCGCCCTGATGGGTTCGAACATGCAACGTCAGGCCGTGCCGCTGGTACAGTCAGATGCACCGCTGGTCGGCACGGGCATGGAAGATGTGGTTGCACGCGACTCTGGTGCCGTCGTGATCGCCCGCCGCTCGGGTGTGGTTGAGCAGATCGACGGCACACGTATCGTCATCCGCGCCACTGAGGAGGTCGATCCGGCCAAGCCAGGCGTCGATATTTACCGCCTGAGCAAATTCCAACGCTCCAACCAGAACACCTGCATCAATCAGCGTCCGCTGGTACGGGTGGGCGATAAGATCCGCGTCGGCGACATCATCGCTGATGGCCCGTCCACGGAGCTGGGCGAACTGGCCTTGGGCCGCAACGCTCTCGTCGCCTTCATGCCCTGGAATGGCTATAACTTCGAAGATTCGATCCTGATCTCCGAGCGCATCGTGCGTGACGACGTCTTCACCTCGATCCACATCGAGGAATTCGAGGTCATGGCCCGCGACACCAAACTGGGTCCGGAAGAAATCACCCGCGATATCCCCAACGTCGGCGAAGAAGCCCTTCGCAACCTCGACGAAGCGGGCATCGTGGCCATCGGCGCCGAAGTGCTCCCAGGCGATATCCTGGTCGGCAAGGTGACGCCGAAGGGCGAGAGCCCGATGACCCCGGAAGAAAAGCTGCTGCGCGCCATCTTCGGCGAAAAGGCCAGCGACGTGCGCGACACCTCGCTGCGACTGCCCCCGGGCGTTGCTGGCACAATCGTCGAGGTGCGTGTATTCAACCGGCACGGCGTCGAGAAGGACGAGCGCGCTCTGGCGATCGAGAGAGCCGAAATCGACCGTCTGGGTAAGGACCGCGACGACGAGTTCGCGATTCTGAACCGCAACATGACCGGCCGTCTGCGCGAGCTGTTGTCCGGCAAGGGCGCCGTTTCTGGTCCCAAGGGCCTGGGTCGCGGCGAAATCACCCCTGCCAAGCTGGAAGAGATCCAGCCGGGTCTGTGGTGGCAGATCGCCCTCGACGACGAAAAGGCCATGGGTGAGCTGGAGGCCCTGCGCCGTCAGTTCGATGACGCCCGCAAGCGTCTGGACCGTCGCTTTGAAGACAAGGTCGACAAGCTACAACGCGGCGACGAACTGCCTCCGGGCGTGATGAAGATGGTCAAGGTGTTCGTGGCGGTGAAGCGCAAGCTGCAGCCGGGCGACAAGATGGCCGGTCGTCACGGCAATAAGGGCGTGATTTCCAAGATCCTGCCGATCGAAGACATGCCTCACCTGGCCGACGGAACCTCGGTCGATGTGGTGCTGAACCCGCTGGGCGTGCCGTCGCGCATGAATGTGGGCCAGATCTTTGAAACCCACCTCGGATGGGCGGCTGCGGGCCTCGGCAAGCAAATTTCTGCGCTTCTCGAAGCCTGGCAGCACGGTGGCCAGAAGAAGGCCCTGATCTCGCGTCTGAAGGAGATCTACGGGGATGATCAGGAACTGCCCGACGACGAGGGCGAGCTGATCGAACTGGCTCGCAACCTCTCCAAGGGTGTTCCGTTTGCGACCCCGGTGTTTGACGGTGCCCACGTTGACGACATCGAGGATGCGCTGGAATCGGCGGGGCTGGACCGTTCGGGCCAATCGATCCTGTTCGACGGCCAGACCGGCGAGCAGTTCAAGCGCCCGGTCACCGTTGGCTACATCTATATGCTGAAGCTGCACCACCTGGTGGATGACAAGATCCACGCCCGCTCGATCGGTCCCTACAGCCTCGTCACCCAGCAACCGCTGGGCGGTAAGGCCCAGTTCGGCGGTCAGCGCTTCGGGGAAATGGAGGTGTGGGCGCTCGAAGCCTACGGTGCAGCCTATACCCTGCAGGAGATGCTCACCGTTAAGTCGGACGATGTCGCGGGCCGGACCAAGGTCTACGAGTCCATCGTCCGCGGCGATGACACCTTCGAGGCCGGTATCCCGGAAAGCTTCAACGTGCTGGTCAAGGAAATGCGTTCCCTGGGCCTCAACGTCGAACTCGAGAACAGCTGATCGGAATGTGACCAACCCCGGCCGTCGCATGACGGCCGGGGCGCTTCCCCGACCAATCTGAAGACACTTATTCGCGGGCAGACCCCGCAGAAGGAACCAAGATGAACCAGGAAATCCTGAACATCTTCAATCCGGTCCCGGCAACGCCGACGTTCGACCAGATTCGCATCACCCTGGCTTCGCCCGAGAAGATCCGTTCGTGGTCGTTCGGCGAGATCAAGAAGCCCGAGACTATTAACTACCGCACCTTCAAGCCGGAGCGCGACGGCCTGTTCTGCGCCCGCATCTTTGGCCCCACCAAGGATTACGAGTGCCTGTGCGGCAAGTACAAGCGCATGAAGTACAAGGGCATCATCTGCGAAAAGTGCGGCGTGGAAGTCACCCTCGCCCGCGTTCGGCGCGAGCGGATGGGCCACATTGAACTGGCTTCCCCGGTCGCCCACATCTGGTTCCTGAAGAGCCTGCCCAGCCGTATCGCCATGATGCTGGACATGCCGCTCAAGGATATCGAGAGGGTGCTGTACTTCGAATATTACATCGTCACCGAGCCGGGCCTCACCCCGCTGAAGCAGCATCAGCTGCTGAGCGAGGATGACTACATCCGCGCCCAGGAAGAATACGGCGACGATAGCTTCACGGGCGAGATCGGCGCTGAAGCCATCCAGGGCCTGCTCAAGGCTATCGACCTGCAAAAGGATGCGGATCGTCTGCGGGAAGAGCTGGGCGGTACCCCGTCTGAGCTGAAGCAGAAGAAGGCCTCAAAGCGCCTCAAGATCATCGAGGCCTTCATGGAATCCGGCAATAAGCCGGAATGGATGGTGCTGTCGGTCGTGCCGGTGATCCCGCCGGAACTGCGCCCGCTGGTGCCGCTGGACGGCGGGCGTTTCGCCACGTCTGACCTCAACGACCTCTACCGCCGGGTCATCAACCGTAACAACCGCCTCAAGCGCCTGATCGAACTGCGCGCGCCGGACATCATCATCCGCAACGAAAAGCGGATGCTGCAGGAGTCGGTGGACGCCCTGTTTGATAACGGCCGCCGCGGCCGGGTCATCACCGGTGCCAACAAGCGCCCCCTGAAGTCGCTGGCCGACATGCTGAAGGGCAAGCAAGGTCGGTTCCGCCAGAACCTGCTCGGCAAGCGTGTCGACTATTCCGGCCGTTCGGTAATCGTGGTGGGTCCCGAGCTGAAGCTGCACGAGTGCGGCCTGCCCAAGAAGATGGCGCTCGAATTGTTCAAGCCGTTCATCTACGCGCGGCTTGACGCCAAGGGCCTGTCGGGCACCGTCAAGCAGTCCAAGCGCATGGTGGAGCGTGAACAGCCCGCGGTGTGGGATGTGCTTGAAGAAGTGATCCGCGAGCATCCCGTGCTGCTGAATCGCGCGCCGACCCTGCACCGCCTGGGCATTCAGGCGTTCGAGCCCAAGCTGATCGAAGGCAAGGCTATCCAGCTGCACCCGCTGGTCTGCGCCGCCTTCAACGCCGACTTCGACGGCGACCAGATGGCCGTGCACGTGCCGCTTTCGTTGGAAGCCCAGCTGGAAGCGCGCGTGCTGATGATGAGCACGAACAACATTCTGTCGCCCGCCAACGGCCGACCGATCATCGTGCCGTCGCAGGACATCGTGCTGGGCCTCTACTATCTGTCGATGAGCCGTGATGGCGAAATCGGCGAGGGCAAGCTGTTCGCGGACCTGGGCGAGATTGACGCGGCGCTCGACGCCGGAGTCATCACCCTGCACTCCAAGATCAAGGCGCGCTTCTTCGAGGTGGACGCAGAGGGCAAGCTGGTCCGCAAGGTGATCGACACCACGCCGGGCCGGATCAAGATCGCAAACCTGCTGCCCAAGCACTCCGCTCTGGGCCACCGGCTAGTCGAAAAGCCTCTGACCAAGAAGGAAATCGGCAATCTGATCGACATGGTCTATCGCCACTGCGGTCAGAAGGCGACGGTGATCTTCGCCGACCAGATCATGGGCCTGGGCTTCAAGGAAGCCGCCAAGGCTGGCATCAGCTTCGGTAAGGACGACATCGTCATTCCGCAGCGCAAGAAGCCGATCGTCGAAGAGACCCGTAAGCTCGTGGAGGAATACGAGCAGCAGTACGCCGACGGCCTGATCACCAAGGGTGAGAAGTACAACAAGGTGGTTGACGCCTGGGCCAAGGCCACCGACCGCGTCGCCGACGAGATGATGGCCGAGATCTCCACCAAGAAGATGGGGGCTGACGGCCGCGAGCTGAACATCAACTCGATCTATATGATGGCCCACTCTGGGGCCCGTGGTTCTCAGGCGCAGATGAAGCAACTGGGCGGCATGCGCGGCCTAATGGCCAAGCCGTCGGGCGAGATCATCGAGACCCCGATTATCTCGAACTTCAAAGAAGGCTTGACCGTTCAGGAGTACTTCAACTCCACCCACGGTGCCCGTAAGGGTCTGGCCGACACGGCTCTGAAGACCGCCAACTCTGGCTACCTGACCCGGCGTCTGGTCGATGTGGCGCAGGACTGCATCATCACCCAGGAGGATTGCGGCACCACACGCGGCATTACTCTCAAGGCCGTGATCGAAGGCGGCGACACCCTGGTCAGCATGGGTATGCGCGTTCTGGGCCGCTTCTCGGCCGAGGACATCATGGATCCGGCGACCAACGAGGTGATTATCCCGGCCGATACCTACCTCGACGAGAACATGACCGATGTGATCGAAAAGTCCCAGGTTCAGTCGGTAAAGGTCCGCTCGGTGCTGACCTGCGAGGCCGATATCGGCGTCTGCGGCGCCTGCTATGGCCGCGACCTGGCCCGCGGCACGCCCGTGAACATCGGCGAAGCGGTTGGCGTTATCGCCGCGCAGTCGATCGGCGAACCTGGTACCCAGCTGACCATGCGCACCTTCCACATCGGCGGCACCGCCCAGGTGGCGGAGCAATCCTTCTTCGAGAGCAGCATCGACGGGACCGCCAAGGTCAGCGGCGGCAACAGCGTCGTCGGCTCTGACGGCTTGCTTGTGGTCATGAGCCGAAACCTGGTCGTCAGCGTCCAGATCGATGGCAAGGATCGCGAAACCTACAAGCCGCCCTACGGTGCCAAGCTGAAGATCAAGGACGGCGACAAGGTCAAGCGCGGCCAGCGCCTCGCCGATTGGGACCCCTATACCACCCCGATCATCACCGAAGTGGGCGGTAAGGTCCGCGCTGAAGACCTGGTCGAGGGCTTCTCCGTGCGGGAAGAAACCGACGAGGCCACCGGCATCGCCAACCGCGTCGTTACCGACTGGCGTACCTCCGCCCGTGCGTCGGACCTGCGTCCGGCCCTGGGCGTGCTCGACGCTGACGGCGCCTACAAGCGCCTAGCGAACGGCGGCGAGGCTCGCTACCTGCTATCGGCTGGGGCCATTCTCTCCGTCGGCGACGGCGACGAGGTGAAGCCCGGCGAGGTGATCGCCCGTATCCCGACCGAAAGCGCCAAGACGCGCGACATCACCGGCGGTCTGCCGCGGGTGGCGGAGCTGTTTGAAGCGCGTCGGCCCAAGGAATGCGCCGTGATCGCCGAGATGGATGGCCGGGTCGAGTTCGGTAAGGACTACAAGAACAAGCGCCGCATTCGCATCACCCCGGAAGCCGTTGACGGCGAACAGGGCGAGCCGATCGAGTTCCTGATCCCCAAGGGCAAGCACATCGCCGTTCACGACGGGGACATCATCCGCAAGGGTGAGTACCTCATCGACGGCAACCCGGATCCGCACGACATCCTGCGCATCCTGGGCATCGAAGCCCTGGCCGAGTTCCTGGTCGACGAGATCCAGGAGGTCTATCGCCTCCAGGGCGTGCCGATCAACGATAAGCACATCGAGACGATCGTGCGGCAAATGCTGCAGAAGGTCGAAATCCTCGAGCCTGGCGACACCGGCCTGATCAAGGGCGACAGCCTCGACAAGCCGGAATTCCAGGTCGAACAGCAGAAGTCGCTGGCGCGGGGCGGCCGTCCAGCCGTCACCCAGCCGGTGCTGCTGGGCATCACCAAGGCGAGCCTGCAAACCCGCAGCTTCATCTCGGCGGCGTCCTTCCAGGAAACCACCCGCGTGCTGACCGACGCCTCCGTGCACGGCAAAACCGACACCCTGGAAGGCCTGAAGGAAAACGTCATCGTTGGCCGACTCATCCCGGCCGGCACCGGCTCCTACCTGCGCGGCCTGCAACGCATCGCCGCTAAGCGCGACCAAGCCCTGTCCGCATCACGCGAACAGGCGATGGAAGCCCTGCCGGAAGAGATCGCCAAGGAAGAGGCACCGGCCGACTAGGCTGTGGTTTCAGAGCAGCTA
>Ga0209296_1002115_pt1 | contig 14496 bp, 20 predicted proteins | sample S_130206_EF_Meta_FD_187319 | JGI IMG/M metagenome (GOLD analysis project Ga0209296, IMG submission 187319) | Freshwater microbial communities from Lake Simoncouche, Canada to study carbon cycling - S_130206_EF_MetaG (SPAdes) (version 2) | ecosystem: Environmental > Aquatic > Freshwater > Lake ...
TCCATAGAACGGATATGTTCCCGCATAGCTTGACGCTCCCGTTCTACCGCAATAGATAAACATATTTCCTACAAACAACGTCGGTTGCATGTTGTTGTGCGCATTTGAACCTCCCTGATTCGACATTACAAGTTGGTGCGTGTGCCCTGAATCTGTTATACCCGTTGTTGCGCTGTTAGTATTTGCAGCGAATGTGCCCTGGTTGTTCGAACTGTTTGTCAGACTTGTCGCATTCTCATGATTTGTATCATTCGTTCTAACGTATCCATGTACGTGACCAGGATCATTAATATTGGCATTGCTCGTCGTATTACTGCTCCCAGGGTGGTTGTGCGTAGGCATCTCAGCAATTGTCAGAGTGTGCATCTCTTCGCCAATGAATTGCCCCGCCGACCGCACAGTAAGCGGCTGGCCATTCGAGCCAATTCCAGAGCCGATAACACCTAGTACATAGCCTGCCGGATTAGGAAGATTAAAATTGCTTGACGTTCCACCATAGGTATTACCAATGGTCTGGTACAACCAATAGTAGTCTGATACATTTAGCGATCTACCGTCGCATATTAACCAGCCTAGATGGTCTGCGCCAACTAGAGAGAGTTTCGTATCTCCAACTGTAGGCTTAGAACTAGCTGTAGCAGAAAAGAATCCAGTAAGCACAGATGTCATTCTATTATAACCTCAAGAAAAGAAGATATCTTCTTCTCTTGTCAGAGAGGACCTGCGGGAGAATATACAGCCACCCTCCAAATCCTGCGAGAGAAATCCTTCTTATTCTGTTCCATCCTTAAATGCCGCCATGGAAAAGGTGGGGGTATACTTTGATAGAGGATAGTTTAGATATGCCGTCTGTAAACCAGGAATATCAAATAAGCGATAGCAGAAGACACAGTCTTCCTTGTTCTCATGTTCTTTCTCTTGACTAAATGGGCTTCTTTCGAATATTTCCCTGCGTACTGTTACATGAGCATGATGAATACGAGAGGAATAGTCGAGAAATATACAGCCCGACGGGGCAGTGTGCAATTGGTTTCTCACTACACTGAAAGAGTTGATATGAGGATATGGTATATGTGACTCTTCAGCCCCAAAAAAACTATGGATAGCCATATCACATGGCTCAGAAAAGGCATGCTCTAACGCCTCCATACGCTGGGGATGCATCTGATCATCAGCATCAATAAAAGAAATAATATCTGTATCTAGACGTTTTGCTGCAATATTGCGATTTTGAGCCGCATTTTTTCTCTCGGTACAGATAGATACGACAACTCCAAAACTGTAGTGCGGTAGAATCGGGAATTCATCTGGAAGTGTGGAAGAGCAGCTAATGGAAACAACATCTGGCTTTTTTGTCTGAGCCTCAATAGACGCCAGGCATTCAAGTAAGTTGGGAATATGTTTGTTGTAACAGGGGATCGCCACACCAATCCGCTTCCGTTCAGGCATTGTTACACAGTACTTCAATGCATGATACTGATACCAACGAGTATTAGGACGATTTAGTTCACACCAGTCAAAGAGGTATTTTCCATTCTTTGCCATAGCAGGGAAGGGGGTCCACACACGAAGATGAAAGTGAAAGAAAATATTCATAACGCACATCTCGTTAGTTCGCCAGACAGGGTATTTGTTCATAATATCAATCATCTCCTGCTTGCTTGATTCCGTTATTAGCGACGTGTCAAAGATCCAGATACAATTCAGAAAATAATTCTCATCTAGTATGCCAGATCCATAATCATTTGTCAATGCCTCTACTGCAGAAGGATTATCCGTTATATCAACTTGGCAGCGGAACTTCTTATTTGGATCATTCCACGTATCATCCAGTGCCATAATTCGCCCCTTCCAATTCAGAGAAAAAAACGTATCTACTGAATCTAAGACGCGTAGCCCAGCATCCATAAAGAGGATGCAGTCCCATGCACAAAAGTACGTATCAAATACATGTAGCTTTTCCCACTGGGTCACCTTTTTTATTTCACGCCCATCACATGTTGGTATCGAAAATGGATTTTCTCTATAATGTTTCAGAAGTGACTCAATGGGAATGCCTGGAAACTGAACAGTCTGTACTCTATACTTATCACATACATTCTCAGGAGGTGTAAATCCCACATGTATCAGTACAATATCACCTGCCCATTGACCAATCCCACGCACGTCTCTTATAGTTTGAACTGCTTTATCAAAGTATTTCTCATCACATAATGTAACAATCGCGGCACTCATTACTTTAGATATATTTCCCCATATTTAGGTGTCCTATATGAGAAGAGGTTCTGCTAGAGGGGCTGGCATTTCTTCAATGTTACGGGCTGCTTCAGCATCAGTATAGGCAGACGTCGCAATCGCCTTCCGCTTACACATAGGGCATGTATCATTCGTCTGGAACCAGGTAGCTATGGCATTTGCATCAAATACGTGAAAGCACGTTGTCACGCTGGCAGTAATAGGAGATACCTCATCAAGGGTAATCGAGCAGGTCTCCCCCCTCTTACTCGCATCCTCTGCAATCAGCCAGGCAATTCTCTGAGGCAGAGGCTCTATATGTGGCTCTGGAGTAAGAACAGTATAGACAACGCGGGGCTCAGGGGTGTAAAGAGTCCACAGAGGTTCTGTGTTGGGCTCCTCTTCTGCGGTAGCTGTACAGGTAAACTCAAAGTTATATATAGAATCGCTGAACGATCTCGGTGAACCCCTTTCTTTTACAACGATCGGTACTTCCAGGCCATTGTAGAAGAGATACTTGCCAGTGGCCTTGCACTTAACATTAAGATTCACTGTAGTATTGTGAGAGATTGTATTGATAAGTACAGGTGCAGGGGGTAGAGCGTGTGTACGAATGGTAGCAGCAGCCGCATACTCGGGATCTACAGTATCACGTGACCAGTAGGTACCATTTACATTCCAGCCAAGTAAACTATACGTTTTCTTATTTGGCCTAAATACTGCTATTTGTCCTCGGCGAAAGAGCCGTATATTTCCTATAGTCATCGTGGACTTGTATCTATCTTATATGGATATTTCAATTTTAAAAAATGATAGGGAGCTTCGATGTTTAGCTCAGTCTAGCCATGGCAGGACGTGTGCGTGTGTCTTTCTCCACGAGGAGTCTGTATGCAATTATTCAGCAGAGGGATGGCGATGAGATCCTAATTCCAGACCATCAGAGAGAGTATTGCTGGACAGAGACTCGCAAGGATAAGTTCATCAAGAGTATTCTCCGTGGTTTCCCCTGTCCTGCCATCCTCTTGGGAGAGCATAGGACCGAGAAGCCCACCCTCGAAGATGGCAACCAGAGGATTACTACTGCTATGAAATACAGAAAGGATGAGTTTGCATCGAATGGCAAACTGTTCAGCCAGCTTTCTGTGCGGGAGCAAGACTGGTTCGACAACTACCCCATCTCCATTGTGTCGTATGCAAATGCTAGCCAGGAGGATCGCATTCAGATCTTTGACTGGCATCAGAACGGGGCTCCTCTCACCACGGGAGAGAGATACCATGCTCATTCGGCCACTCCTCTCGTAAAGTATGTAAAGGAAACACTCTTTACCCCAGGGACGGGACTCCATGACCGCGCCGTTGGTATTTGGGGTGCTAGGTCTGGTACAGATAAGCGTCGCAGATGGTTACAGGATGCGGTCGGGCTCGTCGTGGGCCTTGCTCATGGTACCCTACATATGACCAAAAACTATGAGCACGTGTCGCAGTTCCTGACGAAACGCTTTGACGCCGAGGGAGTGACACGTGACCTGCAGAGAATCCTGGAGATCTTCGAGAGGACCGATGCAGTACAGAGAGTACAGGGATGGACGGCGAGGAACTGGGATGCGGGGAATTTCATCGGGTACATTGCCTATAGCCTGTCACACAAGGCACGGGTGGCTCATGAGCAGGCCCAGCTTGCTCTGCCGTCTGCCGAGCGTGTAGTATTTGACGATGTAGAGGCTCGGGTCTACAGCCCTAACTCTTTGGCCAACGATGCGGCTGAGTGGGAGAGGCTGCGGACAGGATGGGTTGGATACATATGTAAGGTTCGCAGGGATATTAGCCGGTCGTTCAAGGAGGTTCTCAGAAAGGAGATTCACAAGGATCTGAACAATGGACGTAACTGGAGCCTGGGGAGATGGAGGAATGGATACATGCGAGTCTTGGAGGCATCTGGGCCACTGGTTCCTGATCCTGCGGAAGAGAGTTCAGAGTACGATTCTGAGTGATATAAAAATTTCGTGAGTGTATATAGCAATGGTGGCAAATATATATACTATTTTTGCAACGCATCATTTACATGAAGATTCATGTGATGTGTCTCACTTACATACAATGGCTAAACATTACCTGATAAAAACATTTCAGCCAATCCAAGACACAGAGATTGTGGTTGGCGATATTCTTGTAAACACCGAGAATGGGAAATTAATATTATATAGGGTCAGTTCCTTATGCGAGGATGGATGTTTTGTTCATCATGAACATGCAGAGCACAAAGTAGTCTATGCCACAGATATCAATAATGTATTGTATTGCACATCAAAGGCATTGGATAAGAACTTTTATACCAAGGCTGTAATGAGTGATATTAAGAGGGAAATTACTGCATATTTTAATAATCCCATGCATCAAGAAACATTGCATGTGAAAGATACAACTAAGAAGCCAGGTTCACAGGAAGATAGTCCCATACCATCCATCACGGAGTCAAAGGGTTCTCTTCGAATGGTTCCAAGCAATCGCATCTTAGATGCTATTGGACATAGTAGAACACCTCTTGCAGAAGGAGTTCCAACTAATATTACTCCGCAGTCGAGTTTTGATACGTATACTACAGATGATATGTTTATTTATAGTGATAGACCTTTTTGCGAGGAAGTTTACTATACGGAGAAAAAGCCATTGACATTGAAAAGTCTATTCCTTATGATTGCAACATGTGGTATGCTTGACTGAGGTAAAAATTGAATCTACCGAATATATGTAAAATGGTATGTTGTCGCAAACCTATTGGATTGCAATGGATGAGTATCACAGGCGCCAGGTTATCCTGCAGTTCTTAGATGGAGAGGGGGGGAGCCTGGTTATTCTCGGTTCCAGGCATTTTCATGAAATAAATGATTTACTCACTGACCTCTACGAGGATGGTCTGGGATGCAGCGTAAATCTTATTGATGCATATGATACCCATATATTTCCAGCAGATCCCGATCACGTAAAGAATATCTATATACGTGATCTGGATTCAGAGACTATACTAATGATGTCAGGGATTGAGCCGCTTCTGGCGATCTTTGGCTAGGCTCTTGCTCTTTCTCTTTCTCTTCCCTTGCCTCTGGTTCTCTCGGTGCACAAACAATAAGAGTGGAAAACGTACACCCTACCGATAACCCTGTGGCAGCACCCACTAATGCAGGAAAGAGTTGAGAAAAGCCTCCACACATAAGCCCTGTAAGTGCACCAATTAATGTAAAAGCTATTGGAAGGGGGAGCTTGCGGTTCATTTCATAGTATATGTTATTTTTATTCGGGTGCCTTTGCTGCACCCACCATATTTTGAACAATTACCGTCTGTGGCTCGACTTCTGGCATACACATATAGACGGTAGATAGGATAGCTCCCAATGATACACCGCTCACTGCACCTACCCACACAGGAAGCGTTTGCGTACATCCTCCCCCAATACTTCCCGCGAAGGCACCCAAGAATCCACAGGTGATTGGAAGAGGGATCTGATACATTATGTAATATGGATTATCTGGGTTTAGATATAAAGTACGTGTAAGTTCTTCTTATAGAATGCAGTGTACTGGAGACGGGCGTTGTTTTACTCAATGCTACTGCATATGCTATAATGAATGTACAGATGAAGATCATCCCATATGCATATGTGGTCATCGTAACCATGCTACTGAATACTGTCGCAAAGAACCATGTATATATAATTGCATATATATTCAATGCAAGAACTTTGCAATATGTGGAATATCTATGCCAAAATGGAGTATCGAGCAGATCCCTGGAGCCAATATGTGCTTCAAGTGTTGGGCATATCGCGGTAATGTGGAAGCATCTCAGGCAGAAGAGTGTATAATATGTAATATGCAGAAACAAGTCATTGTCTTACAATGTCATTCTACACATAAACTATGTATTGAATGTTGGGATAAAGCAATTCATTCAAAAAAATACCCTTCCACCTGCCCTTTTTGTCGTAAGGATATAGGGGGGTGGAAATTTAATAATTCAGAATAATATATAAGATTATACCTTAGTTGGAACTGGCTCCGAGGCCATAATAAGCTTCTGGTAGCTGGGATTCATTCGCACGAGGACATGTGATAGTCGTACGAGCGACTTGAATATCCATGGAAGAGGTCGCTCCACATCAAGAAAGAGAACAACCCTGTTTTTCGTCCCCCTGTTTTCGGCCGAGTGCAAGACATTATCGTTCCACAACAGGCTCTCCCCTTCCTTCCAGTGGCGTGTCTCGCCGCCCACTGTCAGAGAACAGAGTTCGGGCTCAGGCACTTCGAGGCCCAAGTGATATCTCAGTACTCCCTGCTGGGGCCCCTCGTGAGGCTCAAGAACTGTTCCAGGCTCGAGCGTCGAGAAGAAGGCGGTCGACACTCCTGGGCAAGAATTGATGATTGACATGGTCAAAGGGCACTGCTTCGCATTCGGACAGTCAGCCCCTGTTGCACGAAGAAAGAGAACTCTCCAGGTCCCGTTGGCAATCCCTTCTTGGGTAGGATCGATCGCCTTGAACTCGGGTGCCGTGCCCTGCGTAAGAAGATTACGATACTCGGCCGCTATCTCACGCCAGTTATTCTCAAAGTTTGTACACGGAAAGTCTGTAATGTCTGTGAAAGGGATGAAGGTGTCGGTATTCGGCGGTATTGCAAGATTTGCCAATGACATAATTGTATAAGGACTCATCCATCTAAGGAGAATGTAAAAGAGGATGAGAGCAAGTATGTACATTTCTATATAGGTGGGCGGTCTATTTAGATGTCTAATAAAATATCTCGCTTAGTAGAACCAAATGTCAAGTGTCGGCACCTCGTTTCAGCAAGTTCAGCGTCGCCAGTACATCTCTAGTGCTCCCTTCTTCAACAACTTCTTCTCCTACTCGACACATGTGGACGCTACTCTTACGGTGCGTGGCTCCCTTGTCGTGCACCCTAGTGCAAACTCCAGCACGTGTGGCATTGGCCACATTCTCCGTGAGAACGGCAAGAAGTTACAGGTCGGCACCCACCCCGATCTGAACGACCCGAATAATACCGGCGTCTCCTACACCTACCTCGTTGGCGTCTACGATGCCCAGACCTTCCTCAGCGGCTACATCGAGCCCAACTGCCCGCTGTTCGCTCCCTTCAATACCGACAAGTCCTACCAGAACGAGCTGGTGAACGAGGCGGTCGATGCGTCCACGGGGCTCGTTGATGAGGGTCCTCCCGTATACACCCGTGGCAACATCACTACGACGAACGGCAATATCCTGGCCACTATTGGCAACGTGACGGCGGGTGTGAACGTAGTAGCTGGCTCGAATGTTACTGCCACAGGTGGTAACGTATCAGCCACGCTGGGCGATGTAACTGCTGGCAGAAATATGGTTGCTGCCAGCAACATTACGGCTACGGCTGGGACTGTATCTTCCACGAAGTTTATCGTCTCTGCGGTTGGAAGTGGTCTAGGATCGTCAGGTTCCCCCCTGAATGCATCCGCTGGTACGGCAGCCCTAACGAATGGCGTTGCAAATGTATACACTACAAAATTAACATCGAGTTCTCTCGTTTTCGTAACTATTAATAATGGTACAGCAATGGGGTCGACGGTTGTTCCCAATCCTGGTGCCAACCCCCCTTATTTTACAGTGTATTCTACCATTGGTGCTGGTAACAATTCAACCTTCTACTGGATGATGATCAACTAAGCGCCGCCCAAGAAACGGGGAACTTTTCTCTCAGCAAGGTCGAAACAGCTTCCGCATATTGGCGAATTTCCCATTGTGCAGAAGGATCCAGGCGCAGCTTACAGAGACGTGCGTAGCCCGCAAGAGACCCCGTCTCAATGAACTCCGTATACATGCCCTGGGGTAAGACCGTGCGTGCAACCTCAGGGGCCACACCCATATCGAGCAGCTCCTGGTACAGCTCTGCAGCCGACTCATTGGCGTGCTTGATCATGGCCACGGCCAAGGCATTATCTGTAACACCTCCTGCCTTACTGCCCTGCTTGAGCTTCTCATCACGCTCCCTTACAAGTTCAGGGCAATACATCTCAGGCTCATAATCCACGTAGCGTCTGCTCACCTCATTGCGGGCAAAGCCGATCTGATGGCGATACCACTCTCTGGCTACAAAGATTGGCATCTTCAGACGAAGGCGTATCTGCGGGTGGAAAAAGGGAGTCACATGGTTGTGCTCGGCCAGGAACTTGATGAGCTTCTCGTCCTTCGAGGTAAGCTCCGTCGATTCCTTATTGTAGGAGACACGGGCTGCATTCACTACCGTCAAGTCATCGCCGAACGTATCTAAGAGTTCCACTCGGCCGAGATCAAGTACATTCATTCTGTGGTATATGGGAGGGGGACTTTATATGGAGAGTGTAAAAAATGAAGTGGGGGTTGCTCGTTAGCACATGGGTACCAATGCCTACACTCGCCGATGTGCTCTATCTCCTCGCGTGGAATGGCTACGAGGACCAGGCATATAAAGGGAGTATGACATGCAAGGAGGCATGGGAGGACGACCGGATCCTCTTCCCCCATATAATCAACAAAAAGTTCGGGAAACAAGAAAAAAGCCTGATTGGCTGCCTGGCAGCCCGTGATTTCAATTTCGGAAGTTCTATACCCCGCATTGAGAGACTCATACGACTGGGGGCCGATCCTGATGTTCCGTATGGGAGTCTCCAACTAACTCCCTTTATGGAGGTATGCTGCCTCGGTGACTATGCGCAGATGGAACTCTTCAAATTCTTTCTTACACGGGCCAATATTCACGGACAAGGAGGGTGGACTCCTATTGCCTACCAAAGTCTAGCTGCCAACTGTTCTAAGAAGCAGCAACTGCTCCTTGACCACGGGGCAGACATACATCGGATTACGGACGGCGAGTCTGTTCTTTACAGGGTATGTGACTTTACACGGGGCACTGATCTGAGTGCAATCAAGTTCCTGCTCGACCATGGGGCAGATCCTACTATTGTATGCAAGGGGAGGACACCGTTGGAAGTGTGTTTAGCCAGAGGGCGGGTGGATATCGCCAGATTGCTAATGAAGTACGGGGCCACGATTCCTGCTTCAGACGAATGCGTATGGGATGCATACGATAATGATCAAGAGGATGTTCTCCAGTTCCTAGTGGCGAATGGAAAGAGTATTGACTCGCAAATGCTCATTGAAACAGTGGAGACTAGTGATGTAAAATGGGTTCGCTTCCTTCTCAGCTGTCCTGCCCCTGCCGATCATATAAGAAGGCGGATTCTCTCGAACGTACATAGTCCCATTACGCCCGAGAAGGTGGAGATTGTCAAAATGTTATGTGATGCAGGGGCCGATGTTAATGTACATATGCCGTCTTATATTACCGATAACTTTGCTGGTAATGGAATAACAGTTACAGGTGGTGAGAGATTCTTAGATCTGATGGTTGACGAGTATGTTAAAACCAAGAATGAACACACCTTTACCGTAATAAAGAGCCTTATTGCAAGAGGTGCAACGCCTCCTCCCCTCGAGATGTATAATACAATGCCTGCTTTCAAAAAGAATCCCGTCGATTATATACAGATGAATGTTCTCTTCATGAAGGCGAGGTGGGCTGCTAAGTCCGCTAAGGTGTAAGGCTCGATGAATATAAAATATCTTACTTATAGATGAACGACTCGACTGAGTTACTTGATAGATTTACGCAGATACTGGCCTATGTTGGCGATGATGGTGCCAAAGATGGGTATTTTTTACGTGAAAATAATGCAGGAAATCCTGTATATTCAATTGACATACGCCCGGAACCGATGCCTGAAGAGAGTGTGGCTCATCTAGTCAAAAAGATTAAGATTCTACTCAAGACAAATACTCCTGTTACAGGGTTTCCTGCTGACGTGGTCGCTAAAACGAACGAACTTAAGGATGTATTTGATAGCAGTTCTACTGCGGCCAAGAAGGAATTACTTGAGTATATAAGTGACTTTGGAAAGTTTGGTACTGAAGGTATGCGGGGTGGTCGTAAGACGAAACGTAAGTCCAAGCGTAAGTCCAATCGTAGTAAGAGAACACGGACGAGGGCAAGGAGGTAAAAAATGAAGTGCGGGGATATTTTTGGATGAGTCCAAATGGATCCGCTGTGTGACTATAAGTACGTCGCTGACCGCTTCCTCGATGACGGCGAGTTGCCCTTTTACGAGAGGACTGACCTCGATGACAGGAAGCCCGCTGAGTGCCTGATTTGCCGAGAGGCCGAGCAGGGGAATATGACCAAGTACGCACAGAAGGCCAGAAAGGAGGCCCATGCTATTGCAAATACCGTGGCCGATGAGAAGGCGGAGAACGGGAACAAGAAAATGGACTATATTGATTACTACATGTTCTTCTACCGCATTGAGTATACGAGGGTCTTTGAAAGCCTGTTCGAGAAGTACCGCGATGACTACTACGATTCCCTCATGGAAAAGGAGTGGGATTTGAAGTACATTTGCAGTTACCATCGGGATAGCATTCGTTTCCATGCTATGCCGAGGTGCCCTAAGTGCAAGTGCACGTTTGACGACATTGTTCCTGACCCCTGCCCTGAGTGTCCCATTCGTGAAGCGTGCGAAGCTCTTCGTAGATGAGGGAATGATCAAACGTATATCTGTGTAAGAGGAAGATTCCTACGACGATACTCGGCCATTCTCTTCCTCGCACCTGCCCAATAAGCACGACTGATCTCTTGCCAACTCTTGCACATCTCCTCGTGGATGCGATCCTTCACTGGATAGCTACCGCCCACTAGGGTATTCACTTTGGGCAAGATCATCGGCGGCTGCAGCAGGCTGGGGGAATGATTTTTTTGCAGTTGGCCCTTCCACAGGCGGTCCTCGTTCAGTGCAGGTAGACGCATCTATAGGGGTAGGTAAATGGCGTTTATGCGTATGCATTTACTTAAGCAGCAACGAGACGAAGCACCCGCTCAAACCGTTGCGGAAGATCGACGTCGCCATAGAGGTGCTTCAGATGAGAATACTCATAACTAGCCCCCGTGCTCACCACCTTGACCTGCTTCGATACTCCATCGACAACGAACGGAACGATGTCACCTACGTTCAGCGATTCAAGCCCCTGTACAAACTCACCCCGTGTCACAGGGTGGAACCAGTCTGTTGCAGTGTTCTGCCCCCACGCCAGAATAACTGCATAGCTGTTGGCATCTATGGAAATCATTTGTCTATAGAAATAGTTAGATGTTTCTTTAGACAGATACCTTAGACAGATACCTTACAGATACCTTAGCTCTTTTCTTCCCCTGTAGCTACTGATTCTACAGGTGGGATATGGCGTAAACAGATTACCCACCCAGCAAGACATCCAAATGCCGTACCCCCATAAATAACATACAACTGGCAGGAAGTGCACATTCCAACTATGCTTCCTAGTGCTGCCCCTATAGCACCACATCCTATCGGCAAGCTCTTTGGAGTATCACACTCAAGCTGAGCCATCTACTTAGGAGTCCGAACTCACCTTATCACCCCTACAGACAAAAATACTGGAATTCTTCCCCTTTACATACCACTTGCAGTCAGGAAATGCATCTGTTAGACCTTGTATGATAAATGCTCGATCACCATGGTATTTTGATCCAAATGAAATATCATGAGAAACATGATCGACGTGCTTTGTAATATGGCTAGTAGCTATGCTTACAACTTCTTCTTTTGTCAAATCTGGAGCGTCATTTTGTAGAGGTGCAAGGTCTGCAATGCACCGAGGGGGTGCTGATTTCTTGGGAATCGCTGCAAACTTTGATACATCATTATAGTCACTGACAGAAAGCATCCCATAGTCTACGGTATCGACGTAGACTTTCCCGCTTATATTTACAAACTTAGCCATCTATTCTAAAGGTGCGGTAGTGTTTTATGTAAGATAATCTATAAGAAAAGAAGAGTATATGAAGTTTCCGATTACCCGTGAACGCCTAAAGGGATTTCAATATGTGGAGGAAAGACTCGAGAGAGCGGAAGAAGCCTTAGAGGAAAGGATAGGAGAAGTTGTTAAAGAGATATGCAAGGATTTTACACAGTATATGTATGAGAACTTCCGTGAGCAGAAATATATCTGGAAGAAGTTGTCGGGAGCCTTTCAAGAGAATCCTTACAAGTGCTTCATTCCTATCGAGGAACAAATGGAAAAGTTTCTTATCTGTCTTAGGCAGACGTTCCTAGGATGTGATATTAGCATAAATTCGGGCAGGACACATGTAATAATCGACTGGACTTAATAGATGGAGCCACTGTCGCGCGAAGATCTCCAAGGTCTTCGTGCGAAACGGGAAGAAGAATCTCGTCTGCGTTTCATTCGACAAGCAGTGACGATAGTATATAATGGCGTTGTCAGCAAGGCAGAAAAAGGAGAAACATCCTATACATTGCCTCTAATGAAGCTGGGAACTGACTTTTTTGGAGAAAGTATAGGAGAGATTCTAGAGCAACTACGTACCCTTTTTCCTAGATGTTGCATTACATGTAAGAAACTTTTCCCAAAGGATAGGGGGCCAAAGGTCACGACATTCGCCAACTTTATGGAGCTCAATCTTCGAGGGGATTTGTATATTGTGGTTGATTGGTCTTAGATCTATACTTAGTGGAACAATGTTGTGTCTGACAAATTGTCGCTCACAACAGTTTTGAGAGAAAATGCGTATTCTTATGCCTCATGCCTCATGCCTCATGCCTCATGCCTCATGCCTCATGCCTCATGCCTCATGCCTCATGTCTTCGCAAAAGAAGCAAGAAACATATTAGCATATCCATGAATATGCATGATTGAATAGCCAATCCCCTTTACATATTCAAATAGCTCAATATTATCTGTATTTGATTCAAATAATATGGGTGGATAATTACTCCGCTTCAAGGTTTCAAGCCCTCCCTTTATTGCCTGAAGCTCATTATTCTCAATATCCATCTTTATAAAGCCAATGTTATCAAGATTGAGAGAATCCAGCGTATGAATACGAATTGTCTCTGTCTCGAGAATTCCCGCGGTAGCATGAAGAGAAGACCCACCCCCATCATTACTCACGATGTTAAGTGTCTGAGCACCAACTTGATCCTCTGAACCCAGTCCAATATTATGGCAGATCGCATTTCGTATGCCCGAGAGTGCAACTCCACCACAAAGAGAATAATATGTCATTCTCTGAGGCTCAAAGCAATGCACTGTCTTTGCATACTTTGCAAGAGAGATTGCATACGTTCCAGAATGAGCACCGATATCCAAAAAAAGCGTATCCCTTGAACAAAACTGCTTGCACCAGTCAATAAGAGCTTGCTCGAACAAACCGTGAGAACAGTAGTAGTCAAGATTTACCTGCGGGAGAATATGTGTCTCAGAATGATTCAGCACAATAATCTGATTATCTTTTTCCCCCTTTGTAAGTATGAAATATTTGGTAGCCATGTGAAATGTTCTGGAATATATATAAAATTGTCTTTAGAGCGACTTACGTCCAAACTACCAGAAAGTCAATCCCATAGTCAGCGAACCAGGTGAGGGCTTTTTTGAATTGGTCATGCTCCACTTCCGTCCAATCAAACTCGTACTCGAAGCACCTCCAAATATCCGACCATTTCGGGTATCCATCCAAGAAAGAGAGTACGCTCATCTGATTCCCCTTGTACCAGTCCTCAAACCTCCGTGTCGTGTATGCATGATAAATATCACCACATTGATTTATGTATCTACGATACTCCTTTGGCACCTCAAAGTTCGGTGTACCGTAGACTCTGATAGACTCCATGTAATAATAGGGTCGCCCCGTTTCACTGCATATATGGATGGGGCATATGATATTAATCTCCATTCTACTTCAAGATTTCAATTCTATTTAATCCACGTTTCAAAAAAATTCTTTTCAAACGGAAACTTCTTATACGCATACTCGGGGCCCAGAGCTTCCGAATAGATACAGCGGAACCCACGTTCCTTCAATGTCGCATCAATGAACTCCTTATGCTCAACGTTGTAATAGTCATTTTCCATAAGTACCTTCGTAATCCCATCTAAGATATCAGGCATGTCCTTGAGAATGTAATAGAAGGCTCCCTCGCAGTCGAGGACCAGGGTGTCAAACTGGTACTTTGCTCGGAGTTCAGGGAGAGTGATTGTCTTGACCCACTTGTATCCCTCGAGAAGCTCCTCGCTGACCATAGTGTCCCAGCCACGCTGGATGAGCGGGCGAAGAGAAAGGGCCGCAGGCTCAATGGCAAAGCTCATCTTG
>Ga0209296_1002118_pt1 | contig 14485 bp, 10 predicted proteins | sample S_130206_EF_Meta_FD_187319 | JGI IMG/M metagenome (GOLD analysis project Ga0209296, IMG submission 187319) | Freshwater microbial communities from Lake Simoncouche, Canada to study carbon cycling - S_130206_EF_MetaG (SPAdes) (version 2) | ecosystem: Environmental > Aquatic > Freshwater > Lake ...
CACCTTCTAGCCAAACAATTTTCTTACCCACTCTAATCGTAGAACCTTCTCCGTGAAGGCTCATCAATAATGCCGCGCCGTAGTCGTCTGAACTACACTTAGCAATTAAGCGACCTTCAGGGTCGTAAGCGTCTAAGGTTATCTTAGCCATTTATTCTCCTTCTATTAAGTTATACCTAAGTATAGCATACTCAGGGCTATAAGTCAAGTTCTGACTTATGGCGTGTCCTAGTAGGGTATCGAACCCTAAGCATACCGAACCTATCGGCTAGGACTATCTTACAATTATAGGTAGTTCTCAGCAGGTCTAGCCAATAGACTAGCCATTAGAGCCTTGCGCTCATCAAGCGCAATTCTACGCAACTCATCAGCACTTAAAGGTTTAGGGGTAGTGTCGGGCTTAGGTTTGGCGTTCTTAATAGTTCGCCTCGCCAACTTAACCGCTTGACTATCCTCGATAGCCACGATTAAATTGCCCTCTCTATCACGCACCTCTAAATTGCTAAACCGCTTAGAGCGTGAACCTAACCACGCTGGAGCAGACCTAACATCTCTAGGGGGTGTGATAATACTACCGCTAACCCCATAGGGGTTATACGACACGATATTACCTCTCTCTAGGGGCTTGATTAGATAGTGAGTAAGTGGCTAAGAGCCCTCGGTCAGCGCACCCGCCGACACTACTAGGAGAGCAAACCCACCCACCTACTTACTATCTAATCAAACCTTTATTAAGTTATTAAGAGTATCTTACCACACTATCCTAAGATAGTCAAGTCCGACACGCCGTTAATCTTTATTCTTTATTAAGTTCTATCTAGTTAATTACTTAACTTGATAAAGAGAATACTACCACGCTCATTTATTAAAGTCAAGCGACACGCCGACCTTATTTTGTTATCTACATCACACGAACATCTGTTCGAATATAGGGGGGCTAATGGGTCGGGGAGATAGTTCGAACAAGTGTTCGAGTATTTTAGTATTTTAATTACACTCAGGTAGTTCTAAGGTATCTCTCAGGAAACTATCAGGTAATTCCTACTGGTCAGTAAGTAAATAAGTCTATAAGTCGATAAGTCGACAATTTTTTGACCCAGAGTGCTTAACTTTTACTGCGGTAATATATATATGTCTTAGGTAATAACTTTATGTTAGGTGGCCTAATATGTATACAAATAGGACATTATAAAGATATATCACCCTAAGTTGTGCGTTTTTCAGTTATTCACAGGTTATCTATATATGTAGATATAAAATATTATATATAAGGAGTTGTCTCCTTTTAATCCCGACAACTCCTATAATAGTATATATATAAAATATATATAGTGGGATACCTATGCCGTTAGACGGCTACCGTTAGATTAGTCTTAGGGGCGTTAAATGGCAAAGCAGAACCTTACCAAGGAAGAGGCCCAGTACAAGGTCCTCACCCAACTTAAACAGGGTCAGACCATCAAGATGGCTATGGAGTCGGTTGGCCGATCTGAGGCCGCTTACCGCCAGTGGACCCTTACCGAGCCAAGTTTTAAAGAACAGGCTGACAAGGCCAGGCTAGAAGCCAAGGGTGTTAAGACTGACTTAGCCGAACTTAAGGATATCTCCTTCGAGGATTTCTCTCAGGAGTTTCTAGACACTACACTTTTTGACCACCACCTTGACTGGGTGGATCTGGTAGAGGGCAGGGAGCCAAGATGGATTCATCCGTCAATGACTTACGAGCCTGGTGCTGCGAATCGTGTTTTAATCAACGTACCGCCAGAGCACGCCAAGTCGACGGTGATTACGATCAACTATGTAACTTACCGTCTTGCAGTAGATCCTAACGTCAGAATTATTATAGTTTCAAAAACCCAGGGTATGGCCCGAAAGTTCCTTTCAGCCATCAAGACTAGACTCAGTCATCCTAACTGGACCAAACTTCAAGTGGCCTTCGGCCCTCAGGGTGGATACAAAGCAGACTCCAATACTTGGTCTGCTGATATGATCTACCTAGGTACTGGTCGGGACTCTGGCGAGAAAGACCCAACTGTACAAGCATTAGGCTTTGGATCTCAGATTTACGGTGCTCGCGCCGATCTGATTATCCTTGACGATGTGGTGATGAATGCAAATGCCCACGAGTGGGAGAAGCAAATTGAATGGCTTCAAAAAGAAGTCATCACCCGTTTGGGTCGACACGGAAAACTACTTATTGTAGGAACCCGTGTCGCACCTATTGATCTTTATAAAATGATGAGAGATCCTGGTCAGTGGACTGGTGGTAAATCTCCATTCACTTACTTTAGTCAACCAGCAGTATTAGAATTTGATGAGAAACCTGCCAACTGGAAAACCTTATGGCCAAAGACTGATAGGCCTGAGGGGGAGCAAGATGAGGCAGATGAACAAGGATTATATACAAAATGGGATGGATCCTCGCTATTTACTAGAAGGTCTGAAGTCGCTCCCTCAGTATGGGCGCTGGTCTACCAACAAGAAGATGTTATGGAAGACTCGATCTTCTCGCCAACTATTGTCGCTGGATGTGTTAACGGTATGCGAAAGAGAGGCCCACTCAAGGCTGGAGTCCCAGGCCATCCAAAACATATTGATGGCTCTTACACCGTTATCGGCCTCGACCCTGCAATGGCAGGAGCCACAGGAGCAGTAGTAATAACCTACAATCGCTCTGATGGTAAGATCTATGTCCTTGACTGTGTCAATATGACAGATACCACTCCGCAAAGAATTAGAGATCTCATAGAAGAATGGGTTATCAAATACAAACCCCAAGAGATCCGAATAGAGATTAACGCCCACCAGAAGGCTTACGCCTTAGATGATGATCTACGTAACTGGTTGGCGGCTCACGGCTGTACCCTTAACTCTCACTTCACAGGTAAGAACAAATGGGATACAGGATTTGGTGTAGCCTCTATGGCTTCGCTGTTTGGGACAACAAGAGATTCTCGTTTCCAAGATAATAATCTAATTGAACTTCCTTCTAATGAAGGCTCTGAGGGCTTGAAGTCCTTAGTACAGCAATTAATTACTTGGAAACCTGATACTAAAAACCCAACAGATACTGTAATGGCACTATGGTTTGCCGTCATTAAAGTCCGTGAACTTATGCAGCAATCATCATATGCTACCAAGTTTGCCAATAATCGTTGGGCAACTAGAGCACAAAAAGATAAAAGATATGGAATCAATTTAGACGACGCCTTTGCAGAGCAATGGCAAGAAACCTACGGATAGGATATAGAGTGTCAATCATAGGACCTATAGTAGCAGCAGCAAGAGCAGCAAGAGCCGCTCAGATTGCCACAAGAGTTGCTGGTGGTATTCGTGGTGCTAAAACTGTAGAGAAGGTTTATCGCGAAGGAACTACTCCACCTATTGAAGCATCTAAAGCAAAGATTAGAAAAGATCTAGGTATTCCAGAAAAAGGAACACCTGAGTATAGCAAATGGCAAGCAGGACTAGCAAAGCAACGCGACAGAGATCTTTCAAAGAGCAGAATTAAAAGAGGAAACTAATGGCATTATCGATTGAACAAATTGCAGTACGAGTAGACTCACTTAGATATCGTGCTTCAGAACGTGATGCTCGCGCAGGAGATGTACTTGCTGTGCGTCAAGGTAAAATCTCTGAAGTTTATCCTGACTTTTTTCCAGAAGGTGTAGATACAAATGTCGTGGCAAATTTTATTGATATCGTTGCCAGAGATCTTTCAGAGGTTATGGCGCCACTTCCAGCGGTCAATTGCTCATCCGCTAGTCAGGTTAATGATCGTGCTCGTAGGTTTGCTGATAATCGCACTCGTATTGCTTCTAACTATTTTAATCACTCTGACTTACAAGTTTCTATGTACACAGGGGCAGACCACTACATAACATACGGATTCCTCCCATTCATTATTGAATTGGACGAGGAAGCAAAACTGCCACGCATTCGCCTAGAAAACCCAAGGATGGCTTATCCTGAATTTGATCGCTATGGACGATGCATTGCATTTGCAAAAAGATACTCACTTACATTAGGTGAGTTAGTAGCACAGTTCCCAGAATATGAAGGTCAATTACTTGGACCTACTGGGTTTAAACAAGACATAAATGGGCAGATTGAAATTGTTCGTTACTACGATAAAGATCAATCTGTTGTATACATACCTGCTCGTCAAAATTTAGTTTTATCTCAAGCACGTAATCCACTTGGTAAGATGATGGTTGTTGTTGCTAAACGTCCATCTGTTGATGGTGAAATGCGTGGACAGTTTGATGATGTATTAGGAATTCAATTACTGCGTAACCGATTTGCTATGTTGGCAATGGAGGCTGCAGAGAAATCTGTTCAAGCCCCAATTGTTCTTCCTCAAGATGTACAAGAGTTACAACTTGGTGGAGATGCTGTTATTCGTACAGCGAACCCAGCAGGTGTTCGTCGTGTAGAACTTAATCTACCGCAGGGTGCATTTACTGAACAACAATTATTAAATCAAGAATTACGTGTTGGTGCTCGTTATCCAGAGGGACGTACTGGTAACATCGATGCATCTATTGTTACTGGTCAAGGTGTACAGGCTCTTATGGGAGCATTTGACACACAGGTTAAATCAGCGCAAGCAATCTTTGCTACAGCACTCCGTGATGTTATTGGTCTATGTTTTGAAGTAGATCAAATGTTCTTTGACGAACTTAAGACAATTCGCGGTGTAGATGCTGGATCACCTTACGCACTTGAATATAAACCAAGCAAAGACATTAAGAGTGATTTTTCTGCTGATGTTCGCTATGGTATGCTTGCTGGTCTTAACCCAGCACAAGGACTTATCTTTATGCTACAAGCACTTGGAGGTAAGTTAATCTCTAAGGATATGGCTATGAGAGAGTTACCGTTCAATGTTAATGTCACACAAGAGCAAGAGAAGATTGAAATTGAAGATATGCGTAATGCTCTTATCGGTTCACTTCAGGCTTACACACAAACAATTCCGCAAATGGCTACTGCTGGACAAGATCCTTCAAATATTGTTAGAAAGATTGCTGATGTCATTAAGTCAAGACAAAAGGGACAAGCAATAGAGGATGCAATTCAAGAAATATTTGCGCCTGAAGCGCAACAAGTTCCTCCTGCTGGCGCACCTTCTCAGGTTGAGCAAACGTCCCCTGCTCCCGCTGCTGCCCCAGTAGGAGGTCCTACTCCTGAACAGGTTATGGCAGAAGCACCACAAGCAGCACCAGATATCCAAAGTCTTTTATCTAGCCTAACATCAGGTGGAGAAGCAAACGCAAGCGTAAGAACTATTCGACGACGATAATTAAGTAGGGGACAATGACAACAATTATTGGAATAGAACATAAAGATCGCTGCTTTATAGTTGCCGATAGCCAGACTACAGATGCTGATGGTAGAATTTATTCTCACCCTGAGGTTAAAAAGATTTCAGATAGTGGTATGTTTTTGATTGCAGGATCTGGTGAAACATTAGCCTGTGATATAGCACAACATATTTGGGAGCCACCAACTCCCACAAAGCAAGATAGAGAAGACCTTTATCATTTTATGATTGTAAAGGCAATGCCATCTCTCCGTAAGTGTATGGCAGAGAATGGTTACAACTTTGAAGAAGATACCAAAGAATCTCGCTTTCAGTTTATTATTGCTGTAGGTGGAGAAATCTTTGATGTTGACCAAGAATTATCAATAAGTAAGTCTGCAGATGGAGTATACGCTGCAGGCTCTGGAGCAGCATATGCACTTGGCGCATTATATGCTGGAGCAGATGCATATGAAGCAATGGAGATTGCATCCAAATTAACTGCTTTTACAGCAGGTCCTTATATATCAAAAGAACAACCTAAAAAAATTAAGTAGGAGGAACAGTGGCTGGTAATCAAAATAGCGGTGGATTCCGCCCAACAGCACCACAAAATAATCCTGCAAATGTTTCCGCAACTGGTGGAGCAGGACAATCAGGAACACAACCTGCACGTTATATGTCAGGATTAGCATACGGACAAGGTCAAGCACAAATGCAACAACAGACTTCTGCGCCTATGGCTGGTAATCCTGTTGCTGCAACACAACCCGCTGTAACTACTGGCATTCCAGTTGTTCCACTTACTGCTGCTACACAAAGACCTGATGTTCCAATTACAAATAATTTAGATCAAGAACCTACATTACCAGCAATGGTGCCTCAGCAACAACCAGATAATTCCGCAAAATTAATTCAAGCATTATATCTTCAAGATCCAAGCAATGAAGATGTTCGGCGTATGTTGGAGTATTTGAGCGCTGAAGGCAGGATCTAGTGTCTCTTCCTAATATCAAAAAAGATGCTAATGGGAATTACGTGCTTGAGGGTATTCAAGAGCGCGAGATATCCCAGAACCAATTTAACTATAATGACATTATTCAGCAATCACAGACATTAACTGGACCACAAGGTGATGCTGCACGAGCAGCCATATCAAAAAATACAGACATTTCTGCTGGAGTTATTGCTGGATTATATAAAAATGGAAGCATTGGTTCTAGTCCATTAGTTGATACATTTGTTGAGATAGATAGACAAACTGCTGCTAAAAGATATGAAGATGCATTTAAAGAAGCGCAAAGAATTTCTAATGAACAATTTCAAAAGAAGCCTTGGGGAAAGGCTTGGACCATCCTTAAAGGATTGGTTCGAAACAGTACTTTAGCATTAAGCACTCCGATTGAAACTTCTTTTGCTAACCTAGGTAATCAAATTGGATTAGTTGCTAAAGAGTTTCAACTTCAGGCTCAAGGTAAACTAACCTGGGACGGTAAACCTACAGATCCAGCAGATACAAGAGAAAGTCTAGGTTTACTTTCTGACAAAGAAATGTTAAACGTAGCATTTAACCCAGCAGTTGCATTGCAACAAACTACAGCATTTCAGGCTGGTAAGCAATTTGTCAATGAGGGTAAAGTTGATTTAGGTCAAGGATTCTTTTTCTCCGAAGAAATGGGTGCTGGTTTTAAAGCACGCCAAGAAAAAATGAAATATGCTAAAGTTGCAATTTATCAAAATGGCGAACAAGTAACAGACGCTGAAGGCAATGTTATATACAGACCATATTCTCCTGTAGACCCAGTATCTTTTGTTATTACAAGAGGACTTGGGCTTGATGAGAGCAATGCAAGATTTATTAATGCTATTGGCGAATTAGGTTTAATGGTAGTAGGAGATCCAACATCTGCGTATGCCAGAGCCGCTAGACTTAAAAAACAATTAGAGCAAGCCAAAGCATTTAACGCTGGCGTATTGCCAGGAAAACAAATGCAGAAACTTACAATACTTGAGACTCAAGTTGATGAGGCTCAAAAGGCAGTTGAAGAATCTCTTGCTCAAATGAAAGTTTTCAACGGTATGACAACTGGCCAAAAAGTTGCCGCATACAAATCAGCCCTAGCAGAGCAAACTAAAATAGAAGCAGAGTTTACTAATCTTCTAGGCAAAGAAATTGATTACGAGCCAATCGCTACATTTATTAGCGGTAGCAGCGGGTCTCACATTGTAGATGCTATTGTTGAAATGAATGACTGGAAACAGATCTGGAAAACAAGTAGACTGCGTAACAAACCAGGATTTACTGTAGACCAAGCAAAGGCTTTGGCTGCTTCTACAAACAGAGAAGAAGTTTTAAAAGCAATTGCTCCGTATGTTGCAAGTGGTGATGTTGCTCAAAATCTTTTGGAAACAGGAACTACTACTAGTAGATTCTTAAATAAAATCGTACCTGGAAAAATTGCTCGTCCAGCAGAAGGCATTGCTGGTTGGGCCGCAAAAGGTATCCGTAAAATTCCATTTATCAAAAAGGGATTAACTGGGTTAAGTGAGTCGTACTCCACGTATGTTCCAAATAGTGGAGCATTTGTCCATTATGCTGACAAAGATTCATTAATTGAAACAGTAGTTAACTATGGACGATCTACTGGAGTAGACGAAAAGACTATTAACTCAATCATAGATGAGATTGCATTTTCAACAGATGCATCTACTGCTGGTTTTAATGCAACAACCAAATTATTTAACTCAATTTTTGAAGCAAACAAGGCTGCATTTGCTAAGGCTGGAATAAGTGATGCTGAATTAGCAAAACTTACTAGAGCATTTGACGCTGAGCGTAAGACACAGTCAGCATACTGGGCTGAACTACACGCTAGTGGAGCAGAGATAGACTTTGTGATTGCTGGTGGAAAGAAGTTTACCCTAAGTGGACCACACTTGGACTCGGAATTTTTAAATTCTATGATCTATTTCCCAGCAGCCACAGATATTATGCTGGAAATTGGAAAGATAGGAAAACTAGCCAAGGCAACTGGTGGATTGTCAAGCAAAATTGCTAAACCATTAGACACTTTTACTAACAACTTCTGGAAAAAAGTAGTTTTAACCAGACCTGCCTATGTGATACGTAATATTACGGAAGAACAGATACGTGTTATGGCAACTGGTCACGTATCTTTCTTTAATAATCCTGCTATGGCTATAGGAATGTGGTTAGGACGCGAAGGTGGACCTAAATGGAAATCTCTTTTAAACACATTTGACCCATATAGACACACAGTTTTTGGCGATCAATTTAAACTAGCCAATTCTGCAGATGAATTATTGTATGAAACAATGGCACACGACCAAGGTCATCAATATATGGGATTTATGCAGAGCCAATTAATTGGTGCTGCTAATGAAACCCAAAGAGTGTCTACTTTAAGAGGCTATAAAAACGTTCAGGTAGATGAGCCTAGATTTTGGGAAGGCATTGCAAACGAAATTCGTATGTTGCAAGCCAGTCCTATTGCTAAAGCAGTTGCAAGAACACAACCTGGAAACGAACAAGCAACCATTGATTATTTGCTAAGAGGTCAAGGTAAAGATGCTTGGACTAGATTTGTTAACGCTAGAAATCCAGAGACTAAAGCCTGGTTATTAACCGATCAAGGTGCTCGCACCTATCTATTTGATGGAGTTAATGGCAATGGTAGAGCGGCTTCATTAAGAGCACGTATCGAAGAAGTTGCTGGTCAAGGTGGACCTGCTTCTGCTGCTATTCGTAAATTGATTTCTGATGGTTCATTTGAAACTGCTGGTTATTCTTTAAAGGTTCCTACTGCTGCTGATAGCGCAAGGAACTCTATTAAAAATACCCAAGAAATTTCCAAGAATCGCAAGTCAATTAGAGATGCTAATGAAGAATTTGCTGACCAATTAGAAAAAGTATTTAAAGGTCAAGGCAACTGGAATGGCATAAGATTTAAAGTATCAGACCCAACAACCGTTATAACTAAAGGTGAGGGTGGCCCTAAGTGGGTAGATAACTTCTTTGACTTTACCATTAGACTTGAAAAGACAAGTACTATGGGTCCTGAATGGCGCCAAAAATACTGGGACGTGGTAAGAACTGCCGCATTATCTGCAGATGAAAACGCTTTAAAACTATTAAAGCAAACAGCAGAGAAGTCTTTGCGCCCACTAACTAATCCTCAGGGTATTAGAATCGGTGATAAGCATTCTGCTTGGACTGTTCTCAATAAGGCAAAGGGTGATGGTCCGTTAACAATTGACGAGATTCACGAATATGCTTCTAAGATTGCAAGCAATCACACAAAAGAACTATTTTATAATGCATCAAAGAAGCGTTTATTATGGCACCAATTAAGATTGATTGCACCATTCGGAAATGCCTGGGGCGACACTATCTCTAAGTGGTCTAAACTTGCCTTTGATAATCCAGATCAAGTATATAAGATATCTAGAAATTTAAACTGGCTTAACTCTCCAGAAGCGTCTGCTCTATACGAGATAACAGATGCCAAGGAATACTATGATCCAAATCAAGGATTCTTCTTTACAGATCCTCAGAGTGGTCAACGTCAATTCTTCGTACCGTTTATGTCAACTGGTATGAACTTTATGAGCAACCTATTTAAGGGTGATCTTAGTTTAAAGGGTCCGTTTGCTGCTAGCGCAAGCCCTCAATCATTTAACTTTGCACTTGGATCTGGCATTGTTCTTCCTGGCTTTGGCCCTGGAATTTCTTTAGGATTAACTGTATTAGATTCATTAAATAAGAATCCTTTAGATATGCTTCCAACTGCCTGGAAAGATGATATGTATAAGTTTATATATCCATTTGGCCAAACAGATTTGAGTATAACATCTCAGGCAATAGGTTCCGTAACAAGCGGAAATATTGGTAGAGTTTTTGCTGGAGTAACTGGATCCCAAGAATCCTATGCTTCATCATTCTCTCCGATTATGAATTATCTTGCATCAGGCGGAGATTATAACATAGATGATCCAGCCGATCAAAGCAAGTTAATCACAGATACAAATAGATTTGCTCAATACTTTATGTTAATGCGTGGTTTGTTTGGCTTTGTATCTCCTGTTGCTATTCAACCTAAAGATCTAACCAAGGATAAAGATGGAAATCTTTTACTTGCCTCATCACTATACTCTGATTTCAGGGCATTGGAGCAGGCTAATGGATCTAACAGAAACAAGGCATATGCAGACTTCCTAGATCTGTATGGTCCAGAACAGGTATTTGCTATAATATCAGCAACATCTGGTGGACCTAATAATCTTTACACATACAACTTAATCCAAAAGGATCCTAGTGTTGTAGATCAATACTCTGACGTATATGGGTATTTCTATCCTAATGGTGGATTCTCCCAAGAACTATATAGATGGCAACTTAGAAACAATAAGCGCGAGAAACTATCTTCTGCGGAGATCTTAGAAAAGGCAACCAATGTACGTTATTATGCTGCTAAAGATCGTCTATTAGCACGTTCCGTTGGTGAGACTTGGGACTCTAAGAGAACCGAAAAGGCACTACAAGAATTAGGCGATTCATATGAAATGCGTAATCGCAAAGTAATATTTGATGCAACTAAAGAACCAAGAGTCCTTGCTCAGTTGACAAGGGCGGCCTATGATGAAAGATTCATAGACTCAGAAGCGGTTAATGGTTTAAGAGATTACCTACACTTAAGAGAAAAGGCTATCGCTGCTAGCGGTAGAGTATCCTTAAAGAATCAATCTAGCCTACCTCAAAGAGAATGGCTTGCTGAACAAGCCCTTGATATTATAAGAAAATATCCTGATTTCCAGAAACTATATTACTCGTTCTTTAAAAAAGAATTGGAAGGTTAATCCAGTATGTCATCACTTGTACCTATCGCAAAGACAGTTGCTAAGGTTATTCCTAAAAGTAAAAAGGGCAAGGCTGCAGTAGTTGTTGGTGGAGCAGTCGGTGTTTCCGCATTTAAAGACAAGAACAAGACACCTAAAGAATCAACCGCTTTGACACCTAGCGTAGATGCACTGAATGCAAATGCCCCAGCGGGTAGCGAAAGTGGTAAAACAACCCTATTAGGTTTACCATATAATACTCCTGTCAAGGCTGGTACTAGCGGATTCCCTGGAGTTCCATACAGATTAGATTATACTGGACCTACTTATACTAATGCCGATGCAATAAAGGGCGATGCTCAAAAACTTCTTGCTGGAAAAAGTGCTCCCGAAAAAGCAGCACTACTCGTTAGATTAGGGCAGATACCTAACCTATATCCTAGCGGACAAGCACCAGACTTAGCATATGTTCAAAGTATGGGCAATAGGATAGTTTGGCGCCCAGCAGATGCCTTGGCTTTGGAAAGTATTTTATTTGTTCAAGATCAATTAGGTGATCCAACAGAGAATGTTACTATAGATAATCTTCTATCAAATCCTAAGTTAGCATCTAAGTTCTTTGGTCAGGTCACTACTAAGGCTAAAGCAACAACATCTTTGGCTGCCATAGAGGCTGATTTAAATAGTCAGTTCCTAGATTTATTTGAAACCAAAGCAGACCCTGGAATAGTAAAAGCATATGCTAAAGAAATTAATGCTTTAGAACTATCTCCTGCTGGAATAACTGCACAGCAAAAAGAAGATATACTTTTAAAGTACGTACAAAAGAAGGCTAATGAATTAGGCACAATTCCTGGTGCTACAGATAAAGGTTCCTTAGGTCGTGTTGTTAGAAGTATTAGAAGTGCATATGATGAGAATGGTCTTCCATTTAACGAAAAAGATATTTATAATAAAGCAGTTCAGTCATTAAGAAGTCCAGATGCATATAAAAATGTAATCGATGGCATTATGATGCAGGCTAGCACAGTTATGCCAGCCTTTAAAGATCTATTTGCACAAGGCAAAACTGCTCAAGAAGTTTTATCACCCTGGATTTATACTAGGGCTAACATACTAGGGGTTCCAGCAGAGACAATTAAAGTATCTGATATGTATGAAGTTGGCTCTGGATCTGCTCCACTGTCTATACCTGATTATAAAAAATTAGTTTATAAAAGCGAAGCGTATAGATCATCCGATGCTTTCAAGGCACGTTCTTTAGCAGATACTAGAACAATGCTTAGAGCATTCAATATAGGAACTGGTGGATTATAAACAATGGCAACTAAAGCAGAAGTAGCAGCAAAACAACAGGAAGAAGCAGCCCGTCAAAGAAACTTAGAGCGTGCTCAAGCACAAGTTGCTGCTGCCACCGAGACATTAAAAACTGCACAATCTACCGCTAGAACTTCAACTGGTCAAACTATATTTGAAAAAGCGTTGGCTGGTTTACCTAGTAGTTATAACCAAAACACTGATGTTGCTAGGGGTATGGCTGCAATGTCTGCTCGTTACGGACTGCAGGCCGCTGACCTTAACGCATATACTGGTGAGAATGTTGGCTATAATATATCTGAGCAAACTAAGGCAGAACAAGCGGCTGTTGATATTGCAACTAACTTAGTAGGTGCATATAGCGCTCCTATAGATATTCCAAAATTAACTACAAGAACAGCAAATGTAGCATATGATACAATAAGCAAGATTCTTGAAAACTATAGAATTACTGACCTTGCTTCAGTACTAGAACAGATTCGTGATGAATATCCAGAGGCTAGCAGTGAAGATATATTAACACTGTTGCAATTTGACTCTAGGTATAATGCTAAATTTAATGAAAGATTTGCTGCTAATCAAAAGAGATTAAAAGAAGGAAAGCCTGTTCTTTCTCCATCAGAGTATTTAAAATTAGAACAAGGATATGACAAGGTTTTCACTGCCTATAACTTACCAGCATTTAAAACTCAAGCATATTATGATTCATTCATAGTGTCAGATCTTGATATAGAAGAAGTAACAGATAGAGTTCAATTAGGATATGACAGAGTATTAAATGATAAAGCAACGCAAGATGCTTTTAATAAGTTTTTTTCAGCGCTAGGTTTTAGCGATATAGTCACGGGTATGCTTGATCCAGTAAATCAATTGCCTGCACTAGAAAGAAAAGTTAAGGCTGCTGAAATTGGTGGCGCTGCACTTCGCCAAGGACTTGTTGTTAGTGAAGTCGCTGCAACTGAAGCACAGGCCAATGTACCATACTCTAATGTGATGAGAGGCACAGTTGGTGCTGATGTTCTAGGACAACAGGGCGTTACAAAAGCACAAGCCGAAAAGGGATATCAAGAAATCGCACAGATACTACCGACTGCCGAGAAGTTAAGTTCTATCTATGGTAATCAAGTAGATCAATATGGATTACTTCAAGCAGAACAAGAGAAATTACAAGGCTTAGCATCAGCGGCTCGTAAGAGACAGCAGTTGACAGAGTTAGAAACTGCTCAATTTAAGAAGCAGTCTGGCTTAGGCAAAGGCGCACTTGGAAGCCTAACAAACATATAATAGAATCCTGACGCGGATCCATCGGCCCTCGCGCAGTGTATAAGACCGATAGCAAGAGCCAACCAATTTCCCCGAATTGACTTGAGGCTTGCGACTACAACGAATAGAAGGGTGGGTTGCTATGAGCAACAACTACTGGGAAGACGAAGACGACGATCTGGATATAGATTCAGATACACAAATGGATGGAAGTGACTTACTTAAAAAGTTACGTAAAGCCAAACGTGCAGATGAGAAACGTATCAAAGAACTCACTGAGCAACTTGAGGGATTATCCAAGGTGCAGCGTGAGCGAGTTGTCAAAGAAGTCCTAGAAAAGAAGGGTGTCAACGCAAAGGCTGCTAGACTTGTACTTAAAGATTTAGATGATGTTAATGAAGATACAGTGAATAACTGGCTCGATGATAACGCTGATCTATTTGGAATTAAGATTGACAAGGAAGAGCCACGAGTGAGTGAGTCAGACAAGGCAGCCTTAAGGCAGCAAGATGTACTTACTCAAGGTGCTATGACCCCAGACCGAGCAGAGGATTTAAATTCTCGCATCGACAACGCAGATTCAATGGATGCGTTATTGGATGTACTTCGCTCACAATAATTCCGTTCATAGTCACTTGGAGGTGACGATATGGCATATGTATCAACAGACTCCGCTTCTTTAGGCGGAACCGCTGGTGGTGCTGGTCTAGTACAGAAGGCGTATGACCGTCTTCTAGAATTCGC